>MDTE01070183.1_pt1 | contig 16961 bp, 18 predicted proteins | sample 811231 | NCBI WGS metagenome assembly MDTE01 (sample SAMN05326651, study PRJNA326480) | marine metagenome | isolation source: seawater | place: Indian Ocean: Red Sea | collected 2010
AAAATGGATGCAGATCCATATGGTGCTGATTATACTCCTAATCCTAAAAACGACCCTGGATTTGGATTAGAGCCAGAGGATACACCATTAAAGGACCCTGGATTTGGATTAGCTCCAAAGTCTAAGCCTAAGTATACACCTAAGGCACCAGACTATACTGCTAACCCTAAGAATGATCCAAATTTTCAAAGTGCATTAGATCAAAGCGACGAAGAGACAAAAAGGCAACTTAGGGCTCAAGGAATAAATGTTAAGGAGTCTGCTCATCTATATCCAAAAGAGTTAATATCTGATATTAGATATGAATACCAAGGTATAGCGCCTGATTTACTAGCTGCAACAGGTGGTGAAGTAGATGTTTATACTGTAGCAGATTTCATGGTGAGTATGGGAAATGTAAACTTTAGAAAGCATGGTATTGTTGATTCTAATCATGTTGTAGATGTTGTGACAGCAGCCCTACAAGGATATGAAGGTATTGTATCAGAAGGCCCAATGTGGGATCGTGTAAAAGCAATGCTTGGAGTTGACAAAGACACAGCCGGAACAAAGGCTTATAAAGACCTTGTTGCTAAGGCAAAAGCACGTAATGAGAAGAATAAGAAAAAAGATGAGTCCGTTAAAGAAGATGACGAATACGGTTTTCAAAGATGGGAAGACGAACCAGAAGGTTATGAGCAAGAAGAATCACCAGTTGTCCAAGCAGTATTACATAGATTAATGCGTCGACATCTAGATGTTGTTGGCAAACACGGTCCAGATAAAGTAATGGATGCTGTTAATGAACTTGCTGATTTCGTTGGTGATGTAGAAGAAATTGGTAGTAGCGATGTTAGTATTTGGACAAAAGAAGTAATAGATGAACTAGAACGTGGTCCGCAACCAAAAGGATTAAAGCCAACAGCATCTGCCCAAGCATACATGGATCAAATGGACGCATCACATGCTCAAATATACAATAAGAAGATAGGTGAGAGTGTAGCAAGAGGATTGAATCGTTATTTTGAAAAGCAAAAAAATAATGTTTCTGAAGGAAAAAGCCCACACAAAAAAGGTACTAAAAAGTACAAGAAGCATATGGCCGCAAAGCACGCCGGTATGAGAGAAGATAATACTGACTACAAAAAGAATGTTATGGACATTCTTCGCAAGTTTCCAGCAGAAACTAAAAAGATGAAAATGGATGGCGATGTATTTGCAATTTATAATACAGATTTATATATGGCCCTGTATGATTACTTTTCAGAAGATATGCCATATGGTACACAAACAGGTAGAGATGGCGATCCAGTAGAATGGATCAATGACGAACTTGATAGGCTTGGATTGCTAGATGAAATAGTTGAACTTGCTGAAGGATACGAGGGCGAAGTAATTAAGGTTTTGAAAAAGGCCAAAATTGCAAGTTATTTCTCAAACGGCATTTTGTATGTTGAAAGAGGAGACGGTAAGGATGCAATCGCCGCGCTTAAAAAGGCTCCTAACATAAAAGAGTTGCCAAAGGTCAGAGAAGAAAAACCACGCAGAGACGAGAGTATTGAAGAAGGTTATTATGTAATGCCTCCTATCGATAGAGAACGTTATACTGATATACCAGGTCTAGAAGGACCATTTATGCTACGTAGTGGCAAAGTTGTTTATTATGATCCAAAAGAAGGACAGTATTATGATCGAGACAGTGACATGTATATGTCCTACGAAGAATACATGAAACATGATAGTCCATCAATGCAACAAGTTAAAAAAGAAGAAACTGACCTCGATGAAATTGCACGCTCGATGACTCCCATGCGAGATAAGTTTGGTAGCGGTAAATCTAAACAAAAGCCTTACGTAAGTAAAGTAGACGGTGTATGGATTGTACAGGATTCGTCGGGCGAAGACGTATATTCATCTACAGATAAAGATAAAGCAATGCGATTCTTTAACAAGTTTTATGATGATATGTTAGAAAGTGATGACTTAGAGGAATGCCCATCACCCGGCCCTGTAAAGGATTATGACAGTGGACCAAAAGATCCATACCGTTGGATTAGAGAACTAGTTCCTACAACTTGGGGTAAAATGTAATGGCATACTTTCCAACAGGCGAGCAGGCTAGAGAACGCTCACAAGGTAATAACGTATTAGCACAACAGATTGCTATTATGGAAGTAGCAGTACTAGACGCTATTGCATCTGGTGCATTTACTGCATCTATTACAGACACATCAACTGTAAGTATACAGGGCTCAACTATCACTGGTAGCCCAATGACTGACAATGATACTGATGGACTGAATTACTTTAAAACTTGGAAAGCAACTATTACTGATACTGTTAAGACTGAACAGATGAACGAAGTAATTAATCATTTTAAAAATAAAGGCTATACTATTTCACGTAAAAGCAGTACTGGCACATATTTTTATTGGTATATTAGTTGGTAAGACACCATCCTTTTAATTATTGGCACATATTTTTGTTGATATGCTAGTTAGTAGATGTTATACTTAACGTATGATAACAGAACAATTTAATTACACAAAACTTAAACGTAGAAGCGTAGAAGGACAAAGACTATATACAACACCTGATGATGTAGCAGTTCCGAGCGTCACTACTATTCTCGACAAAACTAAACCAGAAGAAGCAAAAGCCGCTCTACGTAATTGGCGTAAGCGTGTAGGTAATGCTAAAGCCGCAGAAATTACTAAAGAAGCGGCAGGCAGAGGTACACGTATGCATAAGTGGCTTGAGGATTATGTTAAGTTTGATGATTTAGGCACTCCAGGATCAAACCCGTACAGTCAGCAAAGTCATAAAATGGCAGGTATAATTATTGAAAAAGGGTTAGATAAACTCGAAGCATGTTGGGGTGTTGAAGTACCTCTTTATTTCCCAGAAATATACGCAGGTACTACAGATTGTGTTGGTTTATACAACGGTAAACCTGCTATTATTGACTTTAAGCAAACAAACAAACCTAAAAAAACCGAGTGGGTACAAGATTACTTTATGCAGTTATGTGCTTACGGAGAAGCGCATAATGAGGTGTATAAGACTGATATACGTACTGGTGTTATTCTTATGTGTAGTAAAGATTATGAATATCAAACGTGGATTATCGAAGATGATGAGTATGATAAGCATAAACATAAGTGGTGGGACCGTGTTGCCGAATATTATGAGACCCAGTTGTAATAAATACAGTATATGACTGGAGACGAAGCAGTATGGCTATTGTACAGATATCACGAATTCAACACCGTTACGGAACATCAGAAAATCTTCCTCAACTAGCAATAGGTGAGGTTGGACTTGCTGTGGACACACGCAGGGTTTACATTGGGAATGGAGGCACTAGTGCGCCGTTAACGGAGAATCTAGAATTGCTTACTTCTCGAAGTGATGTCCTTGCAGTAGCAGATTCATACACTTATAGTGATGCACAGATTGGTTATAGTGTACAAAGTGGCGCTAGTGCTAATAGCCCAGTAACAAGAACATTACAGAATAAACTTGATGATGTTGCAAGTGTAAGAGATTTTGGCGCAGTAGGCGACGGTAACACTGATGACACCGCGGCTATTAATAGAGCATTGTTTGAATTATTTGCAAGAGAAAACTTTCCACGTATACGTAGAAGTTTATTTTTTCCTGCAGGTATATACAATGTTACTGGTGAAATTAAAATTCCAACGTATGCGAAGTTAGTAGGCGAAGGCCCTAATAGTAGTATTATAAAAGGTATAAGTTCAACACCTGATTATGTTGCTCGTACAGCAGACAGTCTACAGCAAACAGGTAGTAGTATCGGCAGTAATAGTGCTATTGCTCCTAGTTTTATTGTATGTCAAGAAATGAGTTTTGAAACATCTCAAGATATTGATATTATGTTTGTAGATCAAGCAGAAGGATGCCTCTTTGATAATGTTGCATTCAATGGTAGTCTTACTAGTGCTCCAAGCAGTGTTGGTACAGCAAAAGCATGTGTCGCATTTAATAGTTCAGCAGTTTATACATCAAAACATGTTAACTTTAAGGGGTGTACTTTTAAAGGACACAATTTAGGTGTTAATAACGATTATGATAGCCAAAGCATTTTGTTTGATGGGTGTTATTTTCACACATTGTTTAAGGGTGTAAAGATTGGCGAGAACGTTACAGGATCAGCACCTAAAGAGATTGGTCCAAAAAGTTTTAAAGTAACAGGGTCTTTGTTTGATAACATTTATAGTGTTGGGTTTGATTTCTATAATGGTAAAGGCGCAGTAAGTGCATTTAATCATTATGGTGATGTTGCTAACCAAGCATTAGGTGCAGGTAACGCAACCACTCATGTTATTAACTTACAAGTTGCAAGTGGTTATAGCATAGGTGATAACTTTGATAGACCTGATTCTGATGTAACAACTGCTCGTTATAGGGTTAATACAAATAATAAATCTAGTTTTGGTATGGACAGCGACGGGTCAGTATTGTTTGGTAACTATATTAGACGTTCTGGAGCATCTGCGGCACTTGCTAATAACACTACAGCAAGCACAGGGTTAACATTTCCAAGCAATGGCGGCGAATATGCAGTAGAAGTATCATATTTAATAACACGCAACAGTAAGTATAGACAAGGTGTATTAACTATCACCCATGACGGAACAGCTCAAGTAGTAGATGATGAGTTTTCGGAGAACAATGGTGATGTTGGTGTTACCTTTTCTTTATCAAATACCTCAAATATTACTACACTAAACTATACAACAGATAGTGGTACAACAGGTACATTTGCGTATTCAGTACGTATAATTCGATAAAAGAGATATGTGGAATCAGCCATTACAACAACGCCTAACCACCTGGCGAACATTTAGAGACACGTTAGGAAATAAAACATTGCATGATGCTATTCATGCCACAAACGACTTTTGGAATAAACTCCCTATAGATAGTTCTTATTACCGGTACAATCATCCAGAACTTTGGCCCGGACCGTGGGAATTATTGCAAGAAAATTACTATGATAATATTGCAAAATCGTTAGGAATGCTGTATACTATAGCATTAAGTAAACATGGAGATAACATAGAAATTGACATTAGACATTATCAGAGCCCAACCTCAATTCATGATGTAGTATGGATAGACCCGGGAAAATATGTTCTTAATTGGGACCTCGATGTAAGAGTAAATACATCATTACAATTAGAAAATTACAGTTTGGTTGGTCAGACAACAGCAACAGATCTATTAGGTGCAGAGAGAAATGAACGATATTCAAGTAACAAAACGTACAGGCAACAAGGAGCCTTTAGACCTTGACAAATTACATAAAGTTGTGTTTTATGCCTGTGAGGGAGTAACAGGTGTTAGCGCAAGCGAAGTAGAGATAAAAAGTAGTTTACAATTCTACAACGGCATTAAAACAAGTGATATACAAGAAACAATAATTAAAAGCACCGCTGATCTAATTAGTGAAGAAACACCGGGTTATCAATATGTCGCTGGAAGATTAATTAATTATCATATCCGTAAGATTGTATACGGAACGTTTGAACCTTGGCACATCTATAAGTTAGTAGAGCGTAATGTAGAAGCAGGGTTCTATGACGAAGCACTCATAAAAGACTATACTAAAAAAGAATGGAACGAACTTAACGATTACATTAAACATGATAGAGATGAAACACTTACCTACGCTGGTATGGAACAATGGCGAGGAAAGTATCTTGTTAAGAATCGTGTAACTAATGAAATTTTTGAGACACCACAGATGGCATACATGTGTATTGCCGCTACTTTATTTGGTGATTACCCCAAAGAAGATAGACTTCGCTGGGTAAAGGATTATTACGATGCTATTAGTACATATGTTATTAGTTTGCCTACTCCTGTCATGGCTGGTGTACGAACACCGCAGAAACAGTTTTCATCATGCGTCCTTATTGAGACAGACGATAGTTTGGATAGTATCAATGCTACTGCTAGCAGTATTGTTAAGTATGTTTCTCAAAAGGCTGGCATAGGCATTGGCGCAGGAAACATTAGAGCAATTGGATCTCCTATTCGTAAGGGAGATGCTTATCACACAGGTGTAGTCCCATTTTATAAACTGTTTCAAAGTGCTACACGTAGTTGTAGTCAAGGCGGTGTACGTAATGGCGCCGCTACACTTTATTATCCAATTTGGCATTTAGAAGCAGAAGACTTATTAGTGTTAAAGAATAATAAAGGCACAGAAGATAATCGTGTACGTCATATGGACTATGGTGTACAGTTTAATAAATTAATGTACGAGCGACTACTACAAGGTGGAGACATTACATTGTTCTCACCAAGTGACGTTCCTGGCCTGTATGAGGCCTTTTTTACTGACCAAGATAAGTTTAAAGAACTATACGAAACAGCAGAACGCAATACACGCCTACGTAAAAAGACTCTTAAGGCGAGCGAGTTGTTTAGTATGTTTATGGAAGAGCGTAAAAACACAGGACGCATTTACTTAATGAACGTTGATCATGCTAACGATCATAGTAGTTTCAAAGCAGATGTTGCTCCTATTAAACAAAGTAATCTATGTTGCGAAATTGATTTACCTACTAAGCCACTAAAAGACTTTAACGATCCGGATGGTGAGATTGCGTTGTGTACACTTAGCGCAATTAACTGGGGTCTTATTAAAGATCCAAAAGAGTTTGAGAAACCTTGTGCATTAGCAGTGCGAGGATTGGATGCGTTACTATCATATCAAAACTATCCAGTATTAGCCGCAAAGAACGCAACAATGAAACGCCGTCCTCTAGGCATCGGTATTATTAATCTTGCATACTTTTTAGCACGTAATGATACAAATTATACAAATCCCAACTTAGAGTTAGTTGATGAGTATGCAGAAGCATGGAGTTATTATCTTACTAAGGCTAGTGCTGATCTTGCTGTTGAAAAAGGTGCATGTCCTGGAGTAGATGAAACAAAGTATGGCGATGGTATTACACCTAATCAAACATACAAGTCGGATGTTGATGAACTTGTTAAGCACAAAGAACGTATGGATTGGAAAGGACTACGTAAGCAATTAGCAGATACAGGCATACGTAATAGCACATTAATGGCGCTTATGCCTGCAGAAACTAGCGCACAGATTAGTAATAGTACAAATGGTATTGAACCACCTCGTAGTTATGTTAGTATTAAACAGTCTAAAGATGGTGTACTAAAACAAGTAGTACCAGGTTTCCCTCGTTTAAAAAATAAGTACGAGTTATTATGGAGTCAAGAGTCACCCGAAGGCTATATTAAAATTATGTCAGTTCTACAAAAGTACATAGATCAAGGGATTAGTGTAAATACAAGTTATAACCCTCAGCACTACGAAGACGAAAAGATTCCAATGAGTGTTATGTTACAGCATTTGATTATGTCTTATAAGTATGGCCTTAAACAGTTATACTATTTTAACACATATGATGGTGCTGGAGATGATATCAGCGAGAAAGAACAAATTGTTCTTGCATTGCCTGAGTCAGTTGAAGAAGAAGATTGCGAAGTTTGCACAATATAAAAATATAAAAGGAAATACTATGTCAGTTTTGGATATTACAAATAGAAATCATATTAACCGCGGTGCCTTTCTTGACGGTGATGTGGGTATACAACGGTATGATAGTGTCAAGTATCCAGCGTTTGATAAACTAACTGATAAGCAGTTAGGTTTCTTTTGGCGGCCTGAGGAAGTTGATATTCTTAGAGATGCTAAAGACTTCAAAGAGTTAACAGCAAACGAACAGCATATCTTTACTAGTAATCTTAAACGCCAAATACTATTAGATAGTGTGCAAGGACGTAGTCCTAACTTAGCATTTTTGCCTTGCGTTAGCCTACCTGAAGTTGAAACTTGGATTGAGACATGGGCCTTTAGTGAAACTATTCACAGTCGTAGTTACACACATATCATTCGTAACGTTTATGCAGATCCAAGTAAGGTGTTTGACGAGATGTTAGACATCCAGGAAATTGTTGATTGTGCAGATGACATTACTAAGCACTATGATGATCTAGTACGCATGGTAGGCTGGTATAATCTACTTGGAGAAGGCAACCATTTAGTTGTTAGTGGCAAGGAACACGATACAGCAAAAGTAAATGGTAACTTTAGTAACATTGCTACAGAAGTTAATGTAGATTTATACGAGCTCAAAAAGAAGTTGTGGCTCACACTAATGAGTGTTAATGTGTTAGAGGGTGTTCGCTTCTATGTGAGTTTCGCATGTAGTTGGGCGTTTGCAGAACTTAAGAAGATGGAAGGCAATGCTAAAATTATCAAGTTCATTGCTCGTGATGAAAACATACACTTAGGTAGCACACAACAGTTATTAAAACTACTACCTAAAGAGGACAAGGACTTTGCAAAAATTAAAAAAGAGACTGTAGATGAATGTGCAGAAATGTTTGTAAATGCAGTTGAACAAGAAAAGCAATGGGCAGATTTCCTTTTTAAAGATGGTAGTATGATTGGACTAAATGAACAGTTACTACATAACTATATTGAATGGATTGCAAACAAGAGAATGATTGCAATTGGTTTAAGTAGCCCGTTCAAAGTTCCACAGGCTAATCCTTTGCCATGGACACAGAAATGGATTAGTGGCGGAGATGTGCAAGTTGCTCCGCAAGAAACAGAAATTTCATCTTACATTATAGGTGGAACTAAGCAAGACGTCAATGAGAAAACATTCGAGGGATTAAGTTTATAAAAAATCTATATAACATTTGGAACAAATGGGACAAGTTAAAGGTAGTGATGCTTGGTGATCTCTGGCCTGTTGAGTTCTTTGAAAATATAAAAGATGATCGTATCCGCAGTCCACTACAAAAGATTACAGACGAGTCTTTAGAAGAATTAGCCTACTTTGAAACAGTACTTAAAGATTTTGGATGTAAGGTTATACGGCCTATCATAGATCAAAACGATCGCATAGAGAATTACATTTCTACTGGGACTAAAAAGCAACCAGATTTTCGCTGTTCTTTTGTTCCTCGTAATGCATTACAACCAAGAGATGATCAAATTGTTGCAGGTAATACCTTATACAGTACGTTTAGTGACAATCCTAGTATAGTAAAAGGTCTTAAAGAATATGGACAAGTTTGTGAGTTTATACATAACCCAGATAACTGGATATCTGAGAACAAATACAATGAGATAGCAGGTGCAGATTATCCTAGTTATGAATATTTTATACAAAACAGACATGCCCCTGAAAGATTTGAAGATTTTATATGGCAAGAAATATCAGATTTCAACCTATGCATGGAAGGAAATCTCCCAACCAGTGCTAACAGTTTTTTTGTTGGTCAAGACGTGTATATTGATTACACACAAGTTTTACCTTATAAACGATTACACGAAATATTTCCTAATTCACGCATAAATGTATTAGATGCTGGACATTCACACCACGATGGCTGTTTTCACCCTATTAAGCCTGGAGCAATATTAAGCATAAAAGATTTTCAGGTGTACAATAAAACGTTTCCGGGATGGGAAGTTTGTTACTTAGAAAAAGATCCAGAGTATATGAAATTACTAAGAACCTCCATAAAGTCAAATCAAGGAGTATGGTGGATTAAAGGAGAAGAAAAAAACGATTCTCTTATTAATTTTATAGATACATGGTTAAATCAATGGGTTGGATATATAGAAGAGAGTGTTTTTGATGTAAATGTTTTGGTTTTAGATGAACATCATGTGTGTGTAAATAACATGAAGAATGAAAAGTTGTTAGAATTCTTAAAGAAACATAAAATGGAACCAATACACATTCCGTGGCGTCATAGATACTTCTGGGATGGTGGATTACATTGTATTACATTAGATTTAGTACGAGAAGGAACACAACAGGATTATTTTCCTAAACGAAAACAACCAGTGATAATGAAGGAACTTATAAATGCTAACGGTCTATACTAAAAATTTATGTGGATATTGCGATATGGCAAAGGCATACTTAAAAAAATGTAACATTGAGTATGAAGAGATTAATATCGACGATGACAAAGAAGCATATGCTTTTGTTGTCGCTGAAGGACATCATACAGCACCGCAAATTTATCACCAAGGTAAATTGCTAGTTGAAGGCGGTTGCGACGGCTTAACAAATCTTAGTGCAACAGAAATAAGAGAACGTATGGGTGATCTTGACTTAGGCGGACTTTCTTTGTGACAAAGAATTAAACTAGCACTTAATACCTCAAATAAATAATAGTATGAGAAAACTAGTTCGTAGAGGCGATAGAAACTCTGCAGGCGGCGTAGCAATACAAGGTCATAGTAATGTGACTGCCAATGGCAGGCCAACTGCAAAGCAAGGTAGTAGGGTAACACCGCACCCTTGTTGTGGCGCACCGGGATGTGGAATACATTGTGCGGCTTCCGCGGCTTATCCAGGCAGTAGTGTCGTAACTATCAATGGTATACGAGCACTACGAGTAGGCGACGTTGATACATGCGGGCACCCTAGAGCAACTGGTAGCTCAAATGTTGTGTTAAGGTAAGGAATAAAAGATGTCTTGTGGTGGTGGATTAAGTCCTATAGGGTTAAGTACAATAGGCGGGCTAATGGGCGGCACCGGAATGATGAGCGCAATACCTGGTGCTAGTAACCTAGTGGCAGGCGCAGGCGGCGGAATGCTTAGTAGTGCAATGGGTGCAGTTAGTAAAGTTGCCAGCAGTGTTGTTCCTGGTGCTCTTAACGTGGAAGGTATTGCCGCCGCGGCAGGTGGTTCACTTGATTTCGCTGGAAATGCTATTGGTCCACTCACAGGTATTACATCAGCAGTCAGTCAATCGCTAAACAGTATTGGTTCTAGTCTCGAACAAGGTTTAGGTGCGTTCACTGGTTCTCTAGGCGATGGTTTTTCAAGCATCGGTGGTAGTGGGTTTGTTGATGGACTATCTAGCCATGGTGCTAACCTGTTTGGATCTAGTCCTTTACAAATGGCACAGACACTTAATCTTACAGAATCGTTTAGCAGTATTAGTAATTCATTAGCGGGGCCACTTAATAACGCTCTTACCTCACAGTTCGGCGCAAATGTTTCAGCATTAACTAAAGTTTTACCTGCTGGCGGAGATTTTGGAAACTTCCTCGGAGCATCAATTCCGGATATGCAAGGACTAGTAACTAATGGATTTAGTTCATTAACCGATGTAGTAGGGAATCTTCCAAATTTAGGTGCAGACTTACAAGGTTTAGGCACAGCGTTTAACGTACAAGATATTGCTAATTTTGGAAACCCAGGACAATTAGTTAATTCGGTGTTCAACGCAGGCGGATTAGAGGTTACAGGTATAGGTGACGCACTATCGAAGGTTGGAGTTGACCCGTCAAACTTAATGAATTTGTCTAGCAGTCAGTTTAATGATGTTATAGGCGATGCGTTAAACACAATTACAGATCCGCAACTAATTTCTAATGCTCAAAAATTACTTGGCAGTAGTGTACAAGGCTTAACATCACTTGGAGACTTTACTGACTTTGAAAAAGTAATGTCTGCATCATTTAATGACATACCGTTTGATTCTTTTGAAAACTTTAGAGAAGGATTAGCAGGTGTTGAACTTGGTGCAATATCAACTCCATTTGATCTAGGCGGAGTTATAAATGCAGTATCGCCAGCCGCACTAGAAACTATTTCAAATGTTACAAAGGTAGCAGATGGTAATGCTCTTGCTAATATTGCTGAGACATATATTGGCGGAAGTGGACCTTTTGGAGCAATACAAGTAGGAGACATGATTGGTAGTGTTGGTGGACAAAAGATTAACACATTAGCAAGACAATATACAACCGGTATGGATGAGTTGGATGCCGGCGGACATTTAGGTGCTCTCAAATCTCGTTATAATGAATTGTCAACGGCTATTGGCAGTACAACATATATGGATACATCAGATACTGCTACAGCAACTACACTTACAGATCCTTTCGATAGTAGTGTACACGAATCGCTAGATAGTTTTATAGGTAATAAGATTGCTCAAATTAGTACCGCGGTTAACACCTTAAAGGATAATTCATCAATAAGCGGGTTAGTTGCAAATGTAGAAAGTTCTTATCAACAAATGCAAAAGAAAATATTTGATGAACAATTATTTGCAAATAAGGCTAATTTACAAGCAGATTTAGATATACGTGATGAGAGCAAGAATAATGCATTTTATTTTGTTGACTCGATAGTTGATAGAGTTAGAGATGCAGATAAGACAGAGATTATATCCGGGATGGCTACAGCCGCTATTGATGATTATGGTCAAGTAGACGGCGAGTATTTGAGAGCATTGGTTGCAGAATCAAAAAATAGAATTCTATTTGAGCCATACGATATACGAATTAGAGCTGAACTAGAGACGGAAGTAGCATGAATAAGGAACACCCTAAAGACGTAGGACTAACATACTGGCAACATCTAAAGTTTGCTTGGGGCGAATGTTTTCGCTTAGGATACATAGGATTTGTTATGTTTGTACATGGTTTAATACCGTGGGTATGGGACTGGAAATATAGTCAATTTATTAACGAAGCCAAAAAACGCATCGACCCTCAACATGAAAATAGAAAAAAACATCTTTATATGAATATAAAAGAGTAATTCAAGAGGCATAAGTGACACAACAAGAGTTGAAGGAAGCAAATCGATTATTTTGGATAGTAAAGAATCGATTAATACCATCGTCGTGGGACGACAAAACAATTAAAAATATGTACGATGACTTTTTTGAACGTGTATGGTATAATGAAGAGGCATACATGTACGAAGAAGGATTTGAAGAAGCCTGGCAAAAAAAGTTATTGACAGATGGCTTAAAATAGTCTATAAATATACATACAATGTTGAAGCAATTCAAACACTGTACAGGACGCGGGGGCGGTACCCGCCGCCTCCACCATAAGGACACTGGGAGTTGGTGATGGTTGATGTAGTTTGGCAAATACTTTTAACTGTATGTCTACAAGGTGATTGTGTCTCACAAGAAGTAATGACATTTAACAATCAAAAGACATGCGAAACTGTTAAACAACAATACATTGAAATTCCTAAAGACGGTCACTGGACTAGTGTTACATATATTTGTAAGCCTAGAGGTTCAGTGTCTTTATGATGGGGGCGAACTAGGATCGACTGGCAGGTAGTAGAAGAGTGGAGTTGTCCGGATCTAAGCTCGGTTAACGCGAAGAACAACTATAGATGCAAACGATAATGTTTCATCAGACAAGGTTGTCTATCCTGAATTTGGTAAGGGTAAGCCCAAGCCAGGTAAAGGCGGACGCACTGTCGCAAATGAAGATTTCGCCCTAGCGGCGTAATTATTCGGGGTTGGCAACTTACCTGGCAACAGAAAAGTTGCACTACATAGAGGATAATAGTATAGGGTCAAACATATTAATAGAGTACAACGACAACGAGGGGGGTATGTAATATACCCTCCTCACACTTACACACAAGGAATCAATAATGGGAAAGAAAAGGCAAAGAGCAAGTCAAACATCTAAAGGCGAGCGTCGAAGTGTAAACAAGAAACTTACTAATGCTCAACGTAGAGACTATCTTACTAACGAACAACTAAAACGTGTTAACAATCAGTATAAAGCCTTTGCTAAAGGTAAGAACGTAGTGTTAACCGTTCCTAATCCAAACACAAAAGAGACTAATAAAAGATTTATTAAAGTAAATGCACGTGATGTTTGGAAACAAGGAAAGTTTATGATGAAGCAAAATGGATAACATCAACTTAATTGATGTTTCGCACAAATATAAAAATGTAAATGTTTTAGATCGTATTGTTGCAGAAATACCTGCAGGCAAGTGTACTGCCATACTTGGTCCAAGTGGCTGTGGTAAAACAACAATACTAAAACTTTTAGCAGAGTTAGAACCATTACAATCTGGTACCATATCTATAAACGGAACAACCTCTGTTGTATTTCAAGATCCTAGTTTATTGCCATGGCGAACAGTTAGAGAGAATATCCAATTTGGATTAGAAGCAATTTCCTCTAAGCACACTGGAAAGTTTGTTAACGACGTTGACAAGTTTATTAGTTTAGTAGGGCTGAACGGGTTTGAACATTCATATCCACACGAATTGAGTGGGGGCATGAAACAACGAGTAAATCTTGCAAGAGCACTAATCTTAAAGCCAGATATATTATTACTTGATGAGCCGTTTGGTGCCTTAGACTATCAAACTAAAATGCAAATGCAAGATGAGTTATTACATTTAATTACAGGTATAACAACCATATTAGTTACGCATGATGCTAGAGAAGCAGTAAAACTAGCAGACAAAATAATGATACTATCTAATAGACCTGCAACTGTAATAAACAACATAACTGTCACTAAATCTACCAAATTTCAAAGCATTGAAGAACTTATACCGTCGATAAATACAGACGGAGGAAGTATCAATGTTCACATATCAAGCCACAATACTTAGAATAGTTGACGGTGACACGGTTGATGTAGATATCGATTTAGGATTTAGTGTCTGGTTAAAAAAACAACGAGTCAGGATGATGGGTATTGATACTCCAGAATCAAGAACACGTGATAAAGAAGAAAAAGTTCGAGGCCTGCTTAGTAAGAAAAAATTAGCAGAACTTTGCCCTGTAGGGTCAATAGTGCAACTTATGACAGCAAAAGATAAAAATAAGGGCAAATTCGGCCGCATTCTTGGAACACTAGTTGTCAACGGCGTAGATGTAAATCAATGGTTAATTGAGAACAACTACGCCGTTCCTTATCTAGGGCAGAGTAAAGATGATATAGAGAAAGGTCATCTTACAAATAGACAAATATTAATTGAACGAGGCGAAATTACTGGTAATATTCCTGGTTGACACTGAAGTAAAGTATGCTATAATAATAGTGTAGGATTAAAAACCACGGAGAACCCTTGTGAAGAATTATGTTTTAGCCGCTGTTTTAGGATTTATTGTAGGTGTGACATCGTATTACTACTTGGGCATACCAAAAACTATTACTGAAATTAAAGAAATTGAAGTCGAAAAAATTGTTGAGAAAGTTGTAGTAGTTGACAAAGAAGTTATTAAACGTGTTCCGGTTGTTCAAAAGGTCGAACGTATTGTATACAGACCTGCTAAGTCCCCAAAAGATATTGCAGTAGGTAAAAAAGAATTAGAATGTATGGCTCTTAACATATATAGAGAAGCCAATAATCAAAGCCTTGCAGGAATGATTGCAGTTGCAAGAGTTGTTATGAATCGTGTTAAAGACAGACGGTATCCTGATAACCCGTGTGACGTAATATATGAAGGTCCTGTACAGGAGAGTTGGAAAACCCGGCAAAATCCAAACCTAAAAAAGTCTGAACGCATTTATTATCCTCGTAGAAATAGATGCCAATTTAGTTGGTATTGTGATGGAAAGAAGGATGAGGTTGTTAATAAGAAAGACAACATTAAATGGAGAATTGCAAGAGATGTTGCTTACAGCGTCCTAGCATATGACAGGTGGGCAGGAATGGTTGAAGGTGCAACGCATTACCATGCTACATATGTTAAGCCTGAATGGCGTAAAAAACTTAAACTTGTAGCAAAAATAGATGATCATATTTTTTACAGGTGGCAATAGTTGTTCAATACACAAGGATTAGAAAAAGCAAAGGAACACTTTGCAGAGCATCGTTGGTGTATTGTTGATGATATACTTCAAAAACAGTACATTAATGATATCTATGACTATGTAGAGAATCTAGACTATGGCTACTGGGCATGTGTCCATACACACCATCAAAAATATACGGCACAAAAAGTAAAAGAACTTAACGAATTAGGGCTACGAAATGAATATAGAGACAATGCTAAAGGTAAATTTGGTTACTGGCATAGAGCGTATTGGTTACTAAAAGAAGAACACAGGGTTGCGTTAAACAACCCGTTCGTAACCGAATTCAATAGGGTTGTAGTTGAGGATTATAGTTTAAGTAAACCTGATCCTACGTTTATGGATATAGGTGAATATATATCTAACTTTACAAACATGTACACAGATCAACCTACGTATAGTTACTACGATTATAAAAGTTGGTTAAAAGCACACCACGATCCTCGGCGTTGGATGGCCTATGTGTTTTATTTCAATAAAAATTGGGAGACACATTGGGGTGGGCAATTATGTATTATGAATCAGGATGAGCGCACAATTAAAGATAGCATCGAGCCATTTGGTAATCGTTTGTTACTAATGGACGTAAGCGAACTATCCGGACATCGTATCAATAAGCATTTTATTAGTCCTGTAAGTTATGCGGCAGAGCAACCTCGTTACAGTTTAGCAGGTTGGTTTTATCAAAAAGATACAGATGGACCTAGCCCTGTAATTTCCTAATAAATACGTATATGTTAGTACGTGAGTTTGCAGATCCAAAACAAGTTGAAGTTGACCTTTACGGTAATGCTGAACGTGGATATGTTCTAAGCAAAATTGTGGTACCTAAAGAATTACGTGGTACTGGCATTGGTACAAAAACAATGCAGGATATTTTAGACCGTATGGATCGCGAAGGCGCTATAATTGCGCTGACACCTGATACAGCATATGGCGGATCTAAAGGTAGGCTTATTAAGTTTTATAAAAGCCTAGGGTTTGTGCCTAACAAAGGCCGCAATAAAGACTTCCGCTTTAGAGAAACAATGATTAGGTATCCAAATGCTAGCACATGAACTTACAGAAGCACGTTTACAGCCAGACCGTGATTACCTTGCACATGTAGGTGAGTTGCTTAACCATGCTAATGCTGACTATGCAGAGTTTCTAAAAAATAATAACGACAAAGATGATATGGATGAACTAGTGGATATCTTGCAGAGCCATAGCAATGCTGACGAACTAGATTTAAATTGGCATGTAGGCAAGCCTAATAAAAAGGCTGTTGACTGGTATATTCAAAGCGCAATAGT
>MDTE01024546.1_pt1 | contig 16960 bp, 13 predicted proteins | sample 811231 | NCBI WGS metagenome assembly MDTE01 (sample SAMN05326651, study PRJNA326480) | marine metagenome | isolation source: seawater | place: Indian Ocean: Red Sea | collected 2010
TCCAAACCCCAGCAAGATAAGTAGTAGTTGTTTATTCATTATTAATCTCATCTATCTCTAATTGAACATTAAAAATCTCATTTTTTGAATGCGCATAAATTTCTTTTAAGAAGCCATTCATAATCTCATCAGACTCTTTTAAAACTGCATATAGATGCGGAACCTTTTTATCATCTGGATATTTTGAACTGTACTCAAGTAACTTCCAACGACTCATCTGTCTTTGTAAGTTATATTTTTCCATAGCAACCTGAAATTGTTCTTTGAGATGAATATAAGTTAAGTTTGAATCATCGCCCCAACTGGCTAATTTTCTAATGTCCTCAGTAGTATCAATTTGTTCCTGAAAAGTCATTGAAAATTCCTGTAAATCTGATTCTTGATCTGCATCCATAATTTATTGAGTTAAAAAATTAAGTATTGCCTTATTTTCTTCGTTAGTAAAATGAGAGTTTATAGCTGCATTTGGATTTCGAATAACTACATTTGGTTCAGGCTCTAAATCCCAAAAACTAGATTGCCTCCAGGAAAATATAATTAATTCGCCTTTTCTTGCCTTTGGTAAAAAGTATTTATGCACAAGCTCTTTTGTAATTAGGCTGGATGAAAAATCATGAGGCTTAAGAAGGGGAGTTTTGGTTGAGTGGTAACCAATAGATTCAATTAAACAAATATTTTTAGTTAAAAAAGAATTTGCTTCACTAATTGATATTCCCTTGGCTTTTGAATATCCGTGGATAATTTTGTTAAATCTGTTGCCGTTTTTCCAGTAATTAAATCCACCAGTTTTTCTTGCAACATCTCTTAAAAATAAGAAACCATTGGAGCTAAACTTCAAGTCATTATTTAATTCATTGATGAATGCATTATCTTCATGTTCATCCATATAATCACCCAGCTTTAATCCCGGATTTCCATAAAGAATAATTATTCTTGCGTTCTCAATATTCCCTATAAATGTTTTAGAGTATAAATTCGTATGTATAGCTTTAGGATTAAACGTTCGCTGAAATAGATCATTATGAGAGCTATTTTTAAGATCTTTTGAATAAATGCTATTCAAATAATCAATGTCTATATTTATAAAAAATTTATCTGGATCTTCTGAAATAATTTCAGCTTTATTTGAGTTATATAAGGATTTCTTATCATCTGGATGCAGCTGATAAGGAATATACCTAGACCAGAACTCTTTAAATTCCTCAATCAAAATCTACTCGCATCTAGTAATTAACATAATGAAAATCTTTAGCCTTATAATTTAATTATATATATTAATTGTCTACAATAAATTCATGGACAGGCGAGAATTTTTAAAAGGTTTTACGGTAGTTGGTGCAACAGCTGCACTGGCACCCACCTCAATTCTATTTGCGGAAAGGGTCAAGCAAACCACTCAGGAAATTATTGAATACTCCACAGCAAAAATTAACCACTTAAATGATTACGCCATGGATGCCGTGCTCCCAAGCCTAGTAACGATGGCTATTTATGCTTACACCATGGAATTAATCTATGTTGTTTTGTTTGTATTTCTTCTGATAACCTCCGGCATAGTTATATAGGATCAAATACATAATTCACTTATTTTAAAGGTCATCCCAATGGGGTTTGCTGGGCTTAGCCACAAAGGCGTAGCTCCTTCGCTGCCTCCACTTTAGGCTTCCTCTTTCAAATTTATAAACCCATGCGCCTGTAGGTCCACAGGCTCTTATATGCAGCTCATAGTCATCTTTGTTGTTGTACCTAATATAGGTATCCCCATCAATAACTATCTTTTTATATTGCACATCACCAACTCACTTAAGTTTTAAATTTAATACCCGAACTCCTCCAAACCAGTAATTTCAGAAGGACTAATGTGTACATAATTTCTTAGCATCTTATTTGAAGTCCAACCTCCCAACCTTACTACTTTGTACTCTGCAAGCCCCCTATGGACCATTCTTGTTGCCCAAGTATGTCGCAGGGAGTGAAAAGTAATGTCTACGCCTGATCTTTTTAGAGCTTTATACCATGCGGAACCTGCTGGGTTCTTTATTGCTTTACCTTGGTAGGTGAAGATAGGTCGTTTTGGATCAAGGAAACGTAAACCAAATTTTTCTTCCTCTGATCCTTCTTCTTCAAGAATTAACTCTATGGCTCTTTTTGAAATTCTGGGCTCAAAGTTTTTTCCAGTTTTTTTATTTAAGCGGGCAGGTATTCTCAGGATACCTTTCTCTAGATCAAGCATGTCCATGGTAAGTGAAACTATCATGGTCTTCCTGAATCCTGTTTCCAGTGCAAATTCAACAATACGGCGAAGGTGAGGGGGAAGCTCTTTTAATAATCTTTTCTCTTCCTCTTTGCCTAAGACTTTTCTCTCAGGCTCTATTTCCTTTTCTCTTGCCCAGATTATGGGTTGATCAATCCATCCAAGATTTCTTAAGGCTCGATTTAATATCGATCTGACAGTATTAAACATCCTGTTTACTGAAGAAGCTTTTCGTCTCGCCAAAGCGTACTCTTGTAAATTTTTTATGTCGGCACCAGTTAAATCAGAAAGCTTAATATCTGCCAAAAATCGTAATGTCCACCTCAAAGTGGCTTGATCATTTGGATGGTAGGTCCCTATGTAATAATCAACTAAATCGCCATAGGTTTTATCTCTAAATCTGATCTTTCTATTTTTAATTAACTCTTGCTGTTTGGTGAAGTATTTCCAAGCCTCTGCCTTATTTTTTGTACCCGTTGAACCTCCATGCTTAACTCCCTTATGTTGAAGTTTCCAATGGTAGTAAGGGGAATCTGCTCTTTTAAAAACGCCCATTATTTTTCCTCCTCTCTTTTAAAGAAGGTCACGCAGCCAATCTGCTGCTCAACCATCCTGTACTGAGGTGGATTAGAGAACCTCCATACCGCTAGCCTTTTGATGAAGGCAGGTACTTTCTCGTAAGGCTCATGCCGCTTAACGTTATCTTTAAACCTTCGCCAATTGATATCTGGATCGTGTAAAGTTCTTTTTTTACGAAGCGGATTTGAATCGATACTGTATTTGAGTTGATTGTCCTTTGTGAACTCAAAATACATAAAGCCGAGAAGAAAGTGGATGCCGTAATCGCCGTTAGGAAAAAATTCCATGCGAAGCCATTTAGACACATACTTTTGCCTAGTTTTGCAGTCTTTCATTGTTACCTCCTATGTTTGCTGAAAGCCACATCGTTTTGACCACCTTGCCGGAGAGGGCAGGTTGGTGGGAACCTAGGTTCCACTCTTGATGTAGCACTATTTTAACAGATTCAGAAAGCGATGCACCTAGGCTGACTTATTGCCCGTAGCTCTTTTTTGCATCGCTATAAAGAGACGGATATCTTCCGGGTTATGAAGACTAGATACGACAAAAAAATCATTAGTAAACGAGATAAAGTTCAAAAGAAAAAACTTTTTACAATTATCCCGATTGAAATATCAAACGATAAAACCCTTAAAAATAATGAGAAATTGATTCTTGCAGAAATAGTAACCATGCAGGTCTATGCGGGTGAATTCAATGGCACTAATCAGTACCTTGCTGACTTACTTAACTTATCAAGATCGAGCATTTCAAGAATCATAAATGACCTAAGACATCGCGGTTACATTCGTTCTTATCAGCATTTTGATCCTGATGACAAGATGACCTATAAGCGAACCCTGCATGCGAACGTGTTTTTAGATTGCGAGGTCTTTAAACAAAAGAGAGGACCAAGGCAGTTTAATTGATGTTTTTTACTTTATTTAACTTTTATTTATGTTTATCACTTATAAAAACTTTTGTGCATACATAGGTATACCCTGAAGATCACAGATAAGCACTAAAGGGCATTGTTTAATAAAAGGGATAAGTTCTATATCCATAAGTTTTTACCTTGTTGAATAAGAAGGTTAAGTTCAATTAATATACATAGTACTTATGGTATCTAATTATGCACCCATAAATACACCGAACTTCATAGATCTTTTTGCCGGCTGTGGTGGGTTATCTCTGGGGTTGGAGCAAGCTGGATTTTCGCCTGTATTTGTTAATGAGATTGATAACGACGCACTTGAAACTTACTTAATCAACAGAGATCAATCGTTTCCTTATCTTAGAAATCCTAAGTTTCATTCAAATGATATAAAGGATTGTATTTCAGATGCTTACCTAGCAAAGCTTAAAAGCAATCTAAAAAATATCCTAAATGTAAGTGAAGTTGATCTCATTTGTGGAGGACCACCCTGCCAAGGTTTTTCAGGGCTAGGCTTGAGAAGATCCTACTCAGTTGAAAAAAAAGACATTCCCTCAAATCATTTATATGAGGATATGGCTTTATTCATAAAAGGGATAAAGCCAAAAATATTCTTATTTGAAAACGTACAAGGTCTTTTATCATCAAGATGGTCGAAGCAGGGCGTTAAGGGCGAAGTTTTTGAGTCAGTAGTTAAAACATTTAAATCAATACCAAATTATTCTTTGGAGACCAAACTTATTTTTTCTAAGGATTATGGAGTTCCACAAAGGAGACCTAGAGTGTTTATTATTGGCGTAAGAAATGATCTGGTCACAGATAACCCGCTTAATAACAATGCATTAAATTTTTTTCCTAAAGGGGGAATTGATGCACCAAGTATTCCAGAGATTTTGTCTGATCTTGTTGATACTAATTATATGAATGGCGGTAAAACTTCAAAGTATCCTCATGATGTACAAAACGAATTTCAGGAATATTTCAGAACTCTTCCTTGTGGAAATATTTCTTCAAAAGGAGATCTCGTTGATGAGCACGAATATAGCAAACATTCACAAAAAGTAATTGATCGCTTCGAAAAGACTATAAGGAATGAGGGTGCTCCCGATCCAAATTTTATGACAAAGAAATTCGCTCAAAGAATGTTACCTAAACAATGGTCTTCAAAAGGACCCAACTTAACGCTTACATCAATGCCTGATGACTTTATTCATTATGCGCAACCTAGATCACCAACGCTCAGGGAATGTGCTCGATTACAGACTTTTCCTGACCATTATAAGTTCTCAGGTAAGCGGACTACAGGAGGAACCAGGAGAGCTGGGGTGCCTACTGAAGATAATTATTTTAGAGAGCTACCAAAGTTTACCCAAATAGGAAACGCAGTCCCCGTCTGGCTTGGGCGTGAAATAGGGAAGCATTTTAAAGGTATTTTAGAGAGTTAAATTTTCATGTCTAACTATAGTTATGAAATTGAAAAACTCTCAAGAAATCTAGAGCAATTTCTAAAAGAACCAAAACTATATCCATTTGATGAGATTGAGAATTCAATTGATCAACACTTCTTTGAAGATAATTTTATTAGACAAAACCTTGCGTTAAACCTGCTATGGATTTTTAGCAAGCAAAGAATACTAACAAATAACATGCGTATTCAAGCGATTTGTAGCTGGCTCTATCAAAATATTAAGCCACGCCTCCATCAAGAGCATCTATATCCACTAGTATCTGCCTATACAATAGTAGCGATAGAAAAACTTACTGCAGAGCTAAATGAACTTCCTAGTATTAGGTCATGCCTAACGAATGTTGAAAGACAAAGCGTTAAAGATAAGCTTCTCGAATTAAAAATTGACGACAGAGTCTTGGAGTTCAAAAGCTCAAGTCAGTATATACAGTTATCGAAACTGAAAACCATCCCAATAGTTAATTCTTTTTTGGAGCACTATGATGAATTATTGGAGCTTGCAACTGGAGACGATGATGACGCTTCGCTTGATCAGGTGCTTCAATATATTTTAACAATCAACGACGTTATCCCGGATGGGAAAGGAGTTCTTGGGCTTGTTGATGATCTTTATGCACTCGAACAATTGAAGATAAAGTCATCATCATTGGATTTATTTAATCTTAAGTGGAGATTTGAAATGGAGTTTCCAGATTTTCAATATCCAATCATTATTGATCAATCTGGCAATAACCTCGTAAACAGAGCTGATGATTTCATCAAAGCAGCACTTTATTACTCTGAAGAGCTTAATCTAAAGTTTAAAACTTTCTTTATGGATGAACCTGGTCCATTTAGCATGCTCTCAAGTATTCTTGGATCGATAAGTGATTTAAAGCTTGATAAGCAATCTACTAACATTTCAAACGTCTCCAGATTAATTCAGGGAGATAAATACATGTTTGCAAACGGACCAGAAACCATATGTGTAGAATTTTCTGAGGTTTTAACTTATGGAGATCAAAAACTATATATGTTTCAAACTCTTGGAAATAAAATCAAAATTCCAAGATCTTTGATAAATAAATGTCAGTTGATTTTTGGGGGTCCCGAACTAACTTTGGAGAAAAAAGTAGTTAAATTTATCGAAGAATCTAGTTACACCATCCATGGTATGTTTCCATTTGGATTAGCGAATAATCTTGATGTAAATTTTGAGAGAGTATTCATCGTTGATAGAAAAAATAAGATAGATAAATATCTAGAGACCAAAATTGAAGGAAAAAATATTAAAGAATGGTTTGGCATTAATTCGATCAATACAAAGCTTGAAGAAGATCTTTCTTTTGGACTCCTCAGCAATCAGCCACTTATTAATGTCACTTATTCGCTCAAATCTTTAATCAGGTACCTTTCTCAGAAGACATTCACCAATGGTGAATTTCATTCGTTAAATATTATCCTAGACACCAATATAGAAAATAACATTGAAGATCTTAATTATTTATCTACTGCTTACCATCATCCTTTTAAAACAATTAATATTTACACCAATCAAAAGGGTAGTTTTGTACAAAAAATTTATAAAGATCTCGGCTACTCTATTTTTGAAGAAAAAAGGTCTCTTAATCAGAAATTTATTCATCCTCCAAGGGACAGCCTTTTTGAAAACTACCTCAGCAAAATAGGATCCTATCCGGAAATAAATTTCATTCGATATCAGTCACCAGAGTTAGATGAATTATTGCAATTATTGAATATTAAAATTGATTCTGAGAATGTGAAGCTCAAACGCTATCTCTATCAAATCAGAACTAAGCTACTTTCTAGATATAGTCAGCTTACTAAAAATGGAAAAATTGATTTTATTGAAGATCTTGAAACTTATGTGAATAAGTTAGTCTCTTATAAGCATATTCATGAAAACATCAGTCATATCATTGATTTTGTTAACGAGCATAAAGATTTTCTGAGAGACTTCGAAAAGTTTAATTTTGTGATGGATGCTGGTTTAAATACAGAAAATGAAAAGATTCTTGTAACTGATAAAGAGCTAGCAAGACTTAAAAAGAAAGGCTGGCAAGAAAATCACATTAGTATGCTTGAAATTAAGGAAATCAATCAACTTAAACATTTAATTGTTCCAGCAACTACAAGTATTAAAAATGTTAAAAATCTAATTTATTTTCCCTATGCAGAAAAAATTACATTCGTTGCTTCAAGTTTAGAAATTGAAAACTTTTTGAAACCTTTGGTTGATAAACGAGATCTTATCAAGCAAGACAAAACTATAGATATTGAAAATGTTCTATCAACCGAAACTGAGTTCGAGGAACATTTTCTCAAATTAGATTACGACTTTGGATCACTAAAACAATCTTCTAATAGTGAAAAACCTTATGGAGCTAGAGTTTTTATCTTTGAGACAAATGAGTACCTTGCATTGCCTTTAAAAGGTCGAACTATAATTACTAGAGAACTAAGAAATTTTCATCCGGAAGAACTAAGGGTAGAAAACATCGAAGAGGCAACTTTCTTAATTAGACCAATTACCAACCATGGTGATTTACAAGACAGCATTCTCGATAAAACAATTAGTAATATTGAAGAAATTAGATCAATGGCATTTCTTTGGAAATCAAAACTTAGCGAGGCTTTTAAATCTGGAGAAAGGTCTATTGAAGAGCTATTCAATTTTCTAAAAATTCAAAATCAATCCAAGCATATCTTGACTATTAAGAACTGGTTTAAAAGCCCAACACTCATTGCCCCAGATAAACCTGATGTTATCTTCCCGCTTTTTTCGCAGTTTTTAAATCTACAAGATGATTACTTTGATGATTGTCATGCAGCAGTTAATGCGCTTTACAAGGCTAGAAACCAAGTACTAAAAAACCTTCCGCAGTATCTTCAAAATGCAGATTTTGATGATGATAAAAACCTTCTTACATTTAACTTTGAGAATAAGTCTTTTGAAGCAAATGTTTATGAGGTTTTGACTTATCAAGATACTGAAGTAAGCTTTGAAAATCTATATAAAGTAAGGGATTTAGAAGAATATGACTAAAAGAAAGACTTTCCCTGAAATCTCTACAATGGAGCTCTTAGATAATGCTGGATTGAAATATCTCCATCATGTTTATCTCGAAGATCCTTCTAGCAAATTCAAAAGAAGATCTGAAATCGATTTTATTGTATTTCACCAGAGAGGATTGCTTTTGCTTGAGGCAAAAGGAGGAGATAGGTATGAAAGATCAACTGAAGAGCAGAAAGGAAAAATTAATGATGTATGGACATACTTTGAGGGAGAAAAAAAGCTTTACTCCCAAAAAAAATCTCCGTTTGATCAGGTAACAGAAAATCTTGAAGACTTTAGAAGAGTGCTTTGTGAGAGAGATGAAAGTTTTAGAAATATTTGTTTTGCCAGAGGAGTAGTATTCCCAGACCTGAAATTCTCAGATGCAGGCGTTCTTCAAAATGATTCACAGGCAATAACATTTGATGTTGATAGTAATAATTTTAGTGAATTTGTAGATAGTTGTTTTGATGCAGAGTACGAAAAGAAAGAGACGAACTTTTATAGCCATATTCAAGAAAACACTATGGGAGTCATTAAAGATCTTTTATTTCCAAACGAGCCCAAAACTGTAGATCAACCGCATGAGTTTAGAGATTATTCTCTTAATAAGATTAAAAATTATCTTTTTGGACCAGCATGGAATGATCCCACGCAAATAAAGATCGATGTATTTCCAGGAGAGCTTTTTAGTACGGGCATTTTGCATCCGCTTGAACCTCTCGATGATCCAATTACAACTGATCTAGATGACGAAGAGGAAATTTCTGAATTTTCAGAATCTGATGAATCAAACATATCAAAAAATTTTTCAACAGCTGAAGAAAATACTGACAATGAGGTTGCAAGCTCACATTCAATTATGCGTCCTTCCTCTGCAGGTATGTATTTCTCAATACCAAAAGATTCGTCGGTTGAAATTACTTATGGTTACTCTACTTACAAAAAAGATGAAAATGATCGATGGACTAGAATTCACTTTACCGGCAAGGAAACAATTAAATTGGATAAGAAAAGATATAATCCAATATTAACTGAAAATGAGTCAATCACCCTTGAATTAAGATCGCATTTTAGAGATTCCATACAGCATGCAGGAATTTATTTAGTAAACAGAAGTAATGACAATATTTATCAGGTTGGATTAAAAGCTAAATTAGTTGATTCCCAGCTGCTACCCCAAGAACCTATATTTGATGATTTTTCTGACGGCAATCTATTTGATGATATAAAAATATATGGATCTGGAAAAGGTGTGGCTGTTGATTGGAGTGATGATCTTAATGAAATTTGGATAGATTTTATTCCTGAATATGATGTTGCAAAAATTGAATCCAAATCAAACAATGATTCAAACCTTTCTATTAAATATTTAGCCGACCCAGAATCAAATCTAAGTCAATCTGATTACGAAGAAAACCTTACAATCTTTGCAAATAGTTATAGTTCTCATCTTGAGAAGTTAGCAGAGAATTCTCTTTCAGAACATCAGCAAGAAAATCTAATCAAGGCAAAAAACTTTTCTTCACGTATCAAGAAAGGTATTCATTATTTGTCATCAGATAAGAATGCATTTGATGCATTTAAACTTATGAATTTATCGATTCTTACTATGTTTGCTAGAAAATCTAAGTATCAAGGCAAAAATTTTTATGATACTGATCCTGATGACAGGCAGCCCACTTGGTATGCTTTCCAAATAGCATTTTGTTTAGCAGCCTTGCCTGGAATCATCGATCCAATTTCTGAAAAAGACGATAGAGAAATTGTTGATTTAATATGGTTCCCAACAGGTGGAGGTAAAACAGAATCTTATCTTGCACTATTAAGCTTCACTATTCTTTTCAGGCGTCTTAAAAACCCTCAGAATATTGGAACAACCGTTATTATGAGATACACCCTTAGGTTGCTTGTTCAAGATCAATTCTCAAGACTGGCTAGTTTAACTGTTGCTATGGATTATATTAGGAAGGAGAAGTTTGGTGGTCATGACTTAGGGAATGAGCAAATTACTTTAGGCTACTGGGTTGGTAAAAAAGCAAGCCCCAAAAGCATCAAGGATGCAAGCAAAGTAGTATCAGAGTGTCTCACAAATAAAGCTAAGCAGTTACCATTTGTGTTGGATAGATGTCCATGGTGTGATGAAGATTTAATTTCACTGACTGGAAGCGCAGTGACTGCCTATGCTTCCCATCTTCTTGATACTCACAATGGTAAACCTGCGTGTACAAATAACGAGTGTGGGTACTCAGCAACTGATAAATCTGGTTTACCAGTAGTCTTGTGGGAGGATGAGATTCTAAAAAATCCCCCAACAATCATTATTGGGACAGTAGATAACTTTGCTAAATTATCATGGTACAAATATGACACTCAGAATTTATTTGGAATAACTCAAAATGGATATGAATGCTCGCCTCCAGATTTAATTATTCAAGATGAACTTCATTTAATTAGTGGTCCACTTGGAAGTTTGGTTGGTCTTTATGACCAACTTCTCAGAACTTTGTGCTCTAGGGAGCACCCAGTAAAAATTGCAGTCTCAACGGCAACAATTTCAAATGCAGATCAGCAAATCTCAAGACTTTATGGAAATCGTTCACATCAGGTTGTTCCTCCTCCTGAGATTAAATGGGGCGATTCATTTTTCATGTCCACAAACAATGATCCCAAGCTTTCTAGAAAGTACTTAGGTGTATTTAATGGTTCTCTAAGTCCAGTTGTGTCCAGTATCAATACTGCATCAGCACTTCTGCAAAGTAGTGCTTTTAGACCAGACATTTCAAAATCTAATGATCAAGCAATCGACCCTTTTAAGACGCTCGTCTGGTACTTTAACTCTATTCGAGAGTTAGCGTATTCAATTTCTTCAAGATGGAATATTGAGTCTAGAGTTAACTATTTAGCTAATAACATTGATAAATATCTAGGAAAGAAATTTAGACGAAAGTTTGAGTATGCAAACCTTCAAGAACTAACATCTAGAAGATCTGCATCCGAAATCAAGACTATCAAAGAAAAATTAACAATTCCTTTTAAACAAAATTATGAGGAAGGTGATATGAGGTCAGTGGACGTTCTATTTGCAACTAACATGATTTCAGTAGGAGTTGATATTGAAAGGCTTGGACTAATGATGGTGAATGGTCTTCCAAAAACAAGCTCTGAGTATATCCAAGCATCGTCAAGGGTAGGCAGAAAGCATCCAGGACTAGTAATTACTACCTATAACATAAACAAATCTAGGGATAGATCTCATTATGAGTACTTTAGATCAATGCATGAGGGGCTCTATAGATATGTGGAGCCAACTTCTGTTACGCCGTTTTCCGCAGGAGCAAGAAAAAAAGGTCTTGCGGGAGTATTTTTTGCTTACTTAATGCATATTCATCCAACTGAGGATCCTACAGAGTTTTCATTAGAGCATATGAATCAAGCAAAAAAATGGATTATTGATATTGTGAGCCAAGTTCATCCTGATGAGAGTATTGATGTAATTGATTCTGAAATAAACCAGATAATTAAATCATATAAAGATAACCAAGATATCATTACAGAGTGGGGGAACATGGTTGGCAATGATGATTCAACAATAACATCTCTCATGGGAACTTTTTCTGATTCAAAGAAGAAATCTAAAAGACATGTGTTTGATATATTAACTTCACTTCGAAATGTTGATCGTGACGTCTCAGTAAGGATATTTTCGGAGGATTAGATGGGCGATCTAAGATCTAATCAATTGGTTGGTGTTTTTGGTCCAGGTGCCATTTACGATTTAGTTGATTACTCAGTAATTATTGCATCTGCTGATCAGTGGTTATCACGAAAATTTGATCCCGAATTAGTTATAGATGACATAGAAATTAAGCAAGTTGTGCAAAAAAGAATGCAAGAGCTTACAAGTCATAAGATCTCACATATATATGGTTTGATGATGCCTCCCTTAAGTCGTGAGGACTCTGATGAGCATGAAACAGCGAAGGGTTCGGTAAAGGCATTTAGATTTCCAATTTTTCATAGATGCAGTAGATGTAAAGTTCTTTGTAGACTAAAAAATACGTCAACAGAGAGATACTGTACTCATAAACACTCATTAATATCTGGTATGGAACCTTGTGCTTCAATACCTCAGGAATGGAAGCGAGGAAGATTAGAGCCAGTTAGATTTGTAACGAAGTGTGAGGACGGTCACTTACAAGATTTCAATTGGATTGCCTATAAGCAACTTACCTGCAAAAAGGAGAAATGTTTGAAACATGATAGGTGGGGACCTCCAGAATCAATTTATTATTTAGATGAAACCTCTCAGGGAGATTTTTTTAATAGCATTAAAATCAATTGCAGATCATGTAAGTCTTCGGATTCATTAGGCAGTATTAAAAAAATTACTGCAATTATAAAAAATGGTAACTTTGATAAATTAGGTCCTAGAGAAAAAAATATATTTTCATGCAATGGTTGGAGACCATGGCTTAAGGGCAATCAGACAGAATCCTGTAATCGAACTTTGGATTTTGTTCCAAGAGGTCAATCCAATGTATATATACCTGTTAGAGAGAGTTATATATCTATTCCAAAGGATGATTTTACAGATCTAGATATCAATCATGGTGAAATTTTAGGAACTTTATTTTGCGATGACGATCCTTCTAAGCAAATTTCTAAAGAAGAGGCTATTGCTGATATTCCAATTGCAAAGAGATTTCGTGGTGAAGAAATTAAACAAGCAATTATTAAGAGTTTAGGTGATCAATCTGAAGAGGAGCTTAATCGAAAGGTTGATCAGTATTTTCATGACCTAATCAACTGGAGAGTTTCATGTGAAGAAATTTCAGCCGACGAGATAGAAAAAAATTATAAATTTAATGAGCTCAGATCATTATCATCAGAGGTAGTTTCAGATGAGTTCATATGTCATCCATTAGATATTAGCGGAAATGATTTTTTAAACATTAAATTTCAATCTATTTCTAAAATTGAGAAACTTAAAATTGTAAATGCATTGCTAGGATTTCAAAGAAGCTTTAATGCTGACGATGATGAAATTAAGTTTCATCCATCTATAAATAAACCCTCATACATTCCCTCAAGTATCTCATGGGGAGAGGGAATATTTATGGAATTTAGATTTGAAGAAATTGAGAAGTGGGCTCAAGCAAATAAAGCTTTTATAGAAGCAAGAGATAAGGAATTAAGACTTAGATCGGTAAACTCACTTCAGAAAAAAGACATTAAAAATACGAAATACTCCATGGTCCATACGTTTTCTCATATGTTTATGAAACAGTTAGCCTACGAATCTGGATTTAGTGTTACTGAACTTACCGAAAAAATTTACTTTTTTGAAGCCGAAGCCAAGATCGGTTTATTAATCCACACCACCTCAGGTGATGCTCAGTGTTCCATGGGCGGACTAAGTGATTTAGCTGATCCTTCAAAACTTGAAAGTACAATTAAAAGAGCATTAAACATTAACTTGTCTTGCTCAAATGATCCCTTATGTGCTGATTCATCAGGACAGGGAACCAGTGCTCTTTCCCATGCAGCTTGTTTTGGTTGTTTGATGCTTCCAGAAATTTGTTGTGAGGTCAGACCAATAAAAAATTCCTATTTAGATAGAAATCTTATTATTCCAATTAGTGATGATGTAGTTCCATTTTTTTAATATGGGAGAGCTAATATTTGGAGTTATCGGCTGGGCTCTTGTTCTATGGTTTTTGGGTGCTTTTGACCAAGATTCAAAACCAATTAAAAAACAACCTCCAGTTAGACAGCAAAAAATAGTTACAAAGCAACCTGAGCTTGATCCAGTAAAAGAACTTTTAAAGAAGTATAAAAAATTTTTTGATGAATTATTAAAGTATCCATTAACTCACGATCAACGTTTATCAATCGTTGACTCCAGAAGAAGAAATCTGGTCCTAGCATCTGCAGGATGTGGTAAAACTTCTGTATTAATTGCAAAGTTAGCATATCTCCATTTTCAAGAAGATAAACCTCTTTCAAAAATTCTTATCCTTGCATTCAATTCTTCAGTGCGAAAAGAGCTGCAAGATCGGTTGAAAGAAATAGGGATAGTTGATGCTGAAATTCACACTTTCCACTCTTTTGGAAAGAGTGTTTTAAAGCACTATAACCAGAACTCAAAGCTTGATAAACATGCCAGCGAGGATACTAGTGGGGTAATTTCAACAAATTTTATAAGAGAACTAATATATAAATGTTCAGATGAGCATCCTGAACTCCTTCGAAAAATTCTCGAATTTAGAGCACTATGTAGACATCATCAAGTTTACAAGCTTGCAAATAGCATGGGCGAGTTTCAAGAATTAATGCAATCTTTTCCCTATAAGAAAAGCAGAACCATAATAAATGATGATAAGCGCTTTGTTTCATTGCCGGTATTAGGTGGGAAATTTGCAGTTAAGTCTCAACAGGAATGGTTGATTGCTAATTGGTTTATTCTGAACGGAATAAATGTTAAATATGAGACTGCATTTCCGAATGTAGACTTTGACTATACTCCTGACTTTTATATCCCAGAAGCTAATTTATGGATTGAACATTTTGCAATCGACAGGGATGGGAAATCACCTTTTGAAGGTTATGTTGATGATGCAAATGAAAAAAAGAATTTGCATCAATCGCGAGATTCAAATTTTGAATGCACCTATAGCTATGAATACTATGAGGACATCATTATTGAAAAACTTGAATCAATAATGAAAAAGAATGACATTGAGTTAAATCCATTAAGCGAAAAAGAGATTCAAAAATTATTGGATGATATGGAAGTCGATACATTTTTTAGATATATCTCAGAAATGTTGAAATTAATTAAGTCGAATATTATTTCAGTTGATGAGATATCAGAACGATTGTCCATGCTAGAAGATAAATTCAGAGCAAACAGATTTAAAGAAATCATTATTCCATTATTTAATACCTATGAGAATTATCTCAGGGAATCAGAAACCATTGATTTCGAGGATATGATCTTGAAAGCAATAAATTTATTAAACTCCAATTCCAATGATAATGAATTTAAATACTCGCATATTTTAGTTGATGAATTTCAAGACTTATCTAGAACTAGAAAAGATCTTTTAGAAGCAATTCTTAATTTAGGATATGGTGAATTATTTGGTGTAGGAGATGACTGGCAATCGATTTACAGATTTACAGGTGCTGACATCTCAATGACGTTGGATTTTGATGATCATTTTAAATCAAACGGTCCGTTCGATTTTCTGGATAAAGATGAAATAAAAAAAGAACATAACATTTCTGACGGTAATAAGGTTTTCTCGGTAGCAAAAACACATAGATGTTCAAAAAACATCTCAGATCTTGCATCATCATTCATTATTAAAAATCCATACCAATGGGCTAAAGATATAGAATCTCATCAACCCAAGAATTCAAAGATAAAGTTCCAAACAATGGATGGATATACAACTGAAAACCTAATTACTTTAATAAAGAAGTTGCCGCAGCCAAAAGATGAGGAGTCGATTTTTGTCTTATACCCATTTAATCGTCATGGAAAATTAATTGATCTTAAAGAAGTTAATAAATATTTTCCTAAGTATAAGATTCAGGATGGATCCATCCATAGAGCAAAAGGATTGGAAGCCGATCATGTTATTTTATTAGGGATGGATTCAGGTCCATGGGGATTCCCAATGCTTTTGGGAGAAGACCCTCTGCGAGATGCATTTTTACCAGATTCAGATAAATTTGAATATTCTGAAGAGAGAAGAGTTTTTTATGTTGCAATGACCAGAGCAAGAGACCAATTAGTAATCTGCAACAATTCAAATGATAGACCGCAATCAAGGTTTGTTGACGAAGTACTATCGCTTGTAAATTCTAAAAATATTCCATATGAAGTATTTGAAATTATTTCAGACAAATTAAAGGTAATTGGAAAGTGTCCCGAATGTGAAAAAAATAGAAAATCTGGAATGCTTCACATAAAAACAAAAAATCCAGAAAATCATAATCCAAGAAGTCGAGGCAGAAAATATAAAGTCTTTATTGGTTGTAATAAATTTCACCGAAATACAGAATCTTATGACTTTTGTGACTATGTGGACCATCAATCAAAAGTGCCTTGCCCTCATTGTCTTAAAGAACAGGAAAGAGGATTTTTGGAAGTCTCTTTCTCTGACAATGCACCAGTTGTAAGATTGACATGTAATAAATGTAATCAATTTCTAAACTACTACGACTTCCATAAGTAATTTAACTTTTTTATAGACGAGACTATTTCCATGTACACCTTCTCAGAAAAACTAAGAATGGTCTTGATTAAGATTCCTGTCATCAAAAACTACATTAATCCAGTAATTCTTGAAGGCGATGAGATGATCTTATTGGATTGCGAAAAAACAAAGTTCCCCGAGCATTACAATGAGGGTGTATTTGCTTGGATGGAGAATAGAAAAATTTGCACCACACTTGAATATCATGAAAGTAAAGGAGGGGATCCAGAAGTTCTTCATGCCTGGTTAGAAAGTAAGGGAAAAAATCCTGATTTTCATCCAATGTAATTGTCTTCAAATGAGACTTATGTAAATATTAGGTAATGTCTCTTGAAACTAAATTAGATCAAATTTTAGAAAGATTGGATGTTATTGAAAGCTCATTAGGAATCAAAAAACCTTCTCTTTGGGATAATCTAAA
>MDTE01090505.1_pt1 | contig 16957 bp, 22 predicted proteins | sample 811231 | NCBI WGS metagenome assembly MDTE01 (sample SAMN05326651, study PRJNA326480) | marine metagenome | isolation source: seawater | place: Indian Ocean: Red Sea | collected 2010
AGCACCCTTCAGAAAGAAATACCCCCGTGCCTTATTCTTGTGCTTCTGAGAGTCACCACAATAAGGACAACGGAAGTTGTACAGACCAGGTTTTACTGCTTTGAATTTATCTAGGCGACCGCCGACGAATCTGATGTATTTGTCGTCAACGAAATCCATGCTGATTTATCCACTGTGTTAATTGTACTCACTGTAGCACTTGGTGTCAACACACGGACGATGGGGGGTACCACCTGCAGGACTGTCACAATAGTCGTGAGCACAGCAGTGACACCCACAACAAACTTAGCGTTTTGATCTACTTTCTTTTGTAACTGAGATATTCTATCGTGAACTATTTCGTTATCCTTATCTTGCTTTGTTTTGAACTCCTCAATCATTTTGATGATGAGGTTATCAGTTCTTTCGCTTTCATCTAAGCGAGTCTCATGACGCTCAAGAATTATAGCAATCTTATTACTGTTCTCGGAAATAGTACCAACAGCACGTTCCAACTTGTCCAACATTTCTTTAGACAAGTCTTCATAGATGTCAAGTTTTGATTCTAAAACTGCTAGTTTTCCAAGTCCGAATGCCATCACTCTCCACGTAATGCTGCCATCCTCTTGTTATAATAAAATTTCACCACTTCATTTGGGTATAATCTAGTTACAGTTATCTTCTTAAACATCTCGGGACGGTATGCCTTGCGAAGTTCAATCTTTACTTCTGCCTCAGACTTACCATACAAAATATAATCCTGTGAGTCCTCATACTGAATGCGGAACGGGAAGTAAGATGTACTCTCACCGATACCAACAGGTGTAATGAAGTGACCCTTCGGCTTATACTTTCTCTTCTTTACTTTCTTTCTGGAACCTAGGATAGGATCATACCCAGCAACAGGTCCACTGGCAGCAGCACTTCCGCTGAACCCACCTGTACCTGCACTCATTGTTGGGGCGTCTTCGTTGATCACAATTCATCCAGAATAGATTTTACTTTTCTATCAACAGGAACCTTTGATAAGATTCCACTATCCATTTCAGGATATCTGTTGAGATATATTAGAAACGTTTTAAGTATCGACCAATACTCATGCTCTAATTTGTACATCAGTAAAGGGATAGTCCCCTCACCGAATACATTGAACAATATGATTAGGTGATTAAGAATCAGGTTGACCCTTAACACATCAGAGTTCAAATACCTCTTGAACAATCTCTTGAGGTATTTGAACTTTTTCATGTCCTCCATGAAATCTTCTACGGTCACCGACTGTGGGTTTTCGTAGTGTTTTATTGCAAAGAGGACATGGTTAGATTCAGTGAGTTCATCAAAAAACATTACAAAGACAGTAAACTATTAGCTACCGAAGGTCAGAGTAGCAGCATCGGATACAACTTCTTCTGCACCCTTGCTGGTGTTGATCTTCACGCGGTACTTGTCACCATCGTTAGCAGCGAGTTGACCAGTCAGTGCGAGAGATGCACTGGTTGCGCCAGACACGTTTACATAACGGGTGCTGCCTGCTGCTTTCTTCTGCCACTGATAGGTGATAGTGCCAGACTGATCGACGGTTGCAGCAACAGTGAAGGTTGCAGCACCAGAAGAAGTGGTCTGGTTAGCAGGTTGAGTACCAATGGTGATGGTCTCAAGAACGTCTGCCACCACGGTGTCATCAGCGTCGTCACCAGCAGCAGCGGCGGTAGCATGTACGAATGCAATGCACTCTGCCTTATGACGAGTGTCACCAGCAGCAGTGGTGTAAGTTTCATACAACCACCAACCAGGACCCGAAATACCACGGGACTTGTTCGATGCTACATCGACTTCAGTGTCGTCAACAAACACCAGGTCACGGGAACGAGTATCGCCACCCTTGACTACAAATTCTGCAACTGCCTTAGGAGCAGTACGACGAACAGCACCAGACAGAGCAGCGTTGGTGCTACCTGCATATACTTTGTGCAGTTCGATTGCTGTGGTGCTAGTAACCTGAGCTACGATGTAAGCGACACCACCGAGTTCTAGAATATCGCCTTGTGCGACTGTATCTGCAGCATTCTTCGTAACAGTGGCGTCACCATTGGTGACCGCTACATTATTTGCGAAGGTTGCGGCATCAATTTTTCCAAAAATTGCCATTGTTCTCCCTGTAAGGTTGATTCCTTTATATATTTATAAAAGGGGAGGTCTCACCTCCCCAGGAATCATTCGCCCTCTCGGGTGTTAATCGCTGCGGTGACTGCCTCCAGGAGTTTGTCATCCATATCAGTCTTGGTAAGTTTAACTGCTTTGCCAAGAATGATCAGACAAATCTCGATCAGTTTTTCTCCGAGCTCTTCGTTGTCGGGAATTTTTGCGACGGCATCAGTGATGATCTTTGACGCCAAAGGTAGAAGGAAAGATAACATGGTAGACCTCAACAAATGGACCTACCCTATATAGTTCACTTTGCCTGACGACCTGTTCTTTTCGCATCAAAGTCGCGTGTCATCTGCATCATCTTCTGCTTCATACGCTCCTTGGACTTCTCTTTAGCCTCGGTATCATCTACCTTTGCTTTCTCAGGAGCACACGCTGCTTCGTCAACTTCTTCGGGTGTGTTGTCAACTGCACCTTCACCTTGTGGCTTTGCAGCACGTTTCTTGCGAAGTTCATCAAGAGCATCCTCTCTCATCTTGATGACCTTGCCACGTACCTTACGGCGGTTCAGCAGGTAACGATCTGATTTAGTATTCTTTTTCCCATCGTTATCGATGTCGCTGTCTTCACGACCAACGGGATCTAGTTTTTCTTGCATGAGATCTTCCTTTTTAGGGTTCAGGATAACATTGCCCTTCTTCTTTGAGGGTTGCTTGTTATTTAGAGTCATTTGATTCTCCAGTTTGAGCGCCCTCATAACCAATCGCATCACGCCAAGAATAGGATTCACCCATCTTACGTGCTACGTTACGTGCACCACGGGAAACGGAACGTGCTGCACCTCCAATCGCCTTCTTAAGACCAGACTTAATGCGGTCGCGGAGACGTGTACGGGGCTTGGCAGAACCAGCAGAAGAACCACTATTGGAACTAGAGCTGGAACTAGAAGAGGAACCATAGGATTTAGAACCACCACTGCTGGATGAACCACCACTAGAGGAACCACCTTTGTTGCGAGCAGCAGCATAACCAGAGGCGAAACCTCCAGCAGCACTACCTGCTACCTCTCCTGCGCCACGGGCGACTTTCTTGGCACCACTCTTAACAGCGGAACCAGCACCCTTCACAGCGGACCCTGCCTTCTTGGCAGCAGATCCAACTGCTTTAGCGCCAGACTTAGCAGCACCGACGGCTTTCTCACCAGCGTTGACTGCCTTGCCTGCGACAGTGCCAGCGGCACTACCGACTTTTGCAGCAGCAGATTTGACTGCTGCCTTGACCTTCTGCTTGCGAAGATTAGCACGACCTGCTTTAGCAGCGGGGGTTTTGCTTGCTGCCTTAGATGCCTTGACGGCACTGTCGTAATAATCCTCACTGAGGAGGGTCATATCTTTTACCGAATCCAGTGCTTCCTGAAGGAGTCCTTCTTCCTCCAGTTCCAGGAACACTTCTTCGCAAATGATTTCAAGCTCTTCAAACGAAATCTCATCGATCTCATCGTCGTCAAAGTTGATGAACGAATCCAGATCAAGAGATTCCTTCGCAGTCTTCGCTGCCTTTTTGAAAGCATCCTTTGCGGGATAATCTTTTTCACCAGGTCTTGCAGGGCGTTCGCCACGCGCACGCTTAGCATGGATGTTGGCATAGAGACCTTTCTTCTCTTCTTCAACTTGCTCAACCTCTTCCTCTTTGACACAGTTGGGGACTTGTTTACCACCCTTAGTCTTTGTGCCCTTCGCTTTGTAACCGTCCCAGCACTTGCTTGCACCCACGTTCTTACGTGCTTGCTTCAGACCTTCGACGATCTCCTCAGCATCAATACCAACGACCGACTCCTTGGTAACGACTCCGAGATCAGCAGGATCCTTAGCAGTCTTGCTGCCATCCTTATTGATCACAGTATAGCGACCGTCACTACGACGACCAGTGATCAGCATTTGAGATCCACCCATTTGCAGGACACGACCGATGTTGCGGTCATCACCTTTCTTGGACATGATCTGTTCTTTTTCAACAGGGAACCCAGCGTACCCTTCCAGCACAACTTCCTCTTCCTCATTGATGATGGGGAGGACTTTCTCCAGACCTTCCTGAAGACGTTTGCTACTGGGGGTGGTTCCTGCCTCAGCGTGGTTCAGGATTTGTCTCTGCTCATAAGCAGAGTAACCCATCATTGCTGCTGAGATACGAATATCACGGGACATGGTTTTACGTGTCGGTATATGTACTATTTAGTCTTGACAGACTTTTGGTTCTTACTGAACTCGCTGAACTTAATGACGTTCTGTCCAGGAGTCATTGCCTGAACCGCCATACGATATTTATCAGTTCCAACTTTGAAGTCATTTCCACTGCCATCGTCGGCAGAGTAATTGCTTTGATTGTCTTGGTTGTGCACCTCGGTCACATGCTGCAACCAGGAGCGGAACTCATCTCCATTCTCATCCTTGAAGATGACATAGTTAGGACCACGGTGAACAATCTCACCACGGAGACCAGTGTCATCATGCTCTACGATTGCACCAACCTTGTAGATGTGGTTGAGCATGTAGTAATCACGGAAGGAATCAAAGTCAAGTTTAGGAGCATACTCCCAAACAGATTCATGAACAGTTGACTTCGCCTTGGCACCTTTCTTTGCCTTGGGTGGTGGTGTCATGCCTGCTTTGACTGCTTGCATGAGTGCCATGGAATCCTTCTTGGACATGTGCTTAGTCATGCCACCATGGAATGAATCATGGTCATCACCCTGAGTGTGTGCTCGCATCTTGCTAGCACTCAAGTTCTCGATAGGATCCTCAGAGTCATCCTTACGAGCACCCGCAGACTTGATATTGATCGACTTAAAGTTGTAGTGTTGTCCGTTGTACTTGTTCAGGAGAGATTCAAACTCCTTCACACGATCATCACCAACAACCATAGTGACGTGCTCATGCCCCTCATCGTTGAGGTCACGCATGATGTCAAAGATGTTCTTATGTGCTTCGTTGTTTTGGATTGCTGCCTCATGATCAGGGAACATCTTACGCATATAACCCACCTTCTCGTGTGCAGACAGAGGATTCTTCTTATGATCCTGACTGCGGGAGGGGTAGATACGATAGTTGCCAGAGTCACCGCTATGGTTCCTCACAGCATCGAGCAGTTTACCGTGCCCAGCATGGGGTGGATTGAACCTACCGAAGGTGATAGCAACATGCTTATCCTGCGGTTGTTCTGTTTTCTTTTTGGTGGTTGCTTTAGCGACGGTTGCCGCTGCTTCCTTCAAAAACGCTGCAAATTTCATGCCCAGTCTTTTGCTACAGTAAAGTTTGCTCGGGAGAACTCAAGTCTGTCAACTAATTTTACCGCTCCACCGTCCTTGATGGCAACGAATCCTTCAGGACTCGTAACGCGATAACCATTCTCATCTTCTAGAAAAGTTCCAACACCTTCTATCCTTTTCAGTCGATTGATGATCTGTTCTTTGGCAGTCATCAAGTTCTTGAAACCAGATAGTGAAGCATAAATTACATTCTTGTTAATATTTAGGTAATTTATGGCGTCTGCTTTTTTCTTCTCCCAATCTTTCTTAGACTTCTCAGTCTTTTTCTTAGCAATCTCCTTGTCATACCTGTCTGCTAAGAACTTCACAAACCCTGCAGTCATTGATTGTGCACTACTAGGGATGACACCACGACGAATAACATCATTGAAATAGATCTTAAACACAGCAGCATAATCAAATGACTTAGTGCCACCACCAATCTGATTCAGGAAGTTCTTACCAGTAAGAAGGTTTTGCTTTGCAATCCTGATGCTGTTGTTGATCTTGGTCAGTTCAGTTGGTGTTAAGTTTGCCTTGCCATTTACATTCTGGAACTCAGCAGAGAAGACTGCAACGTCAGGCACACCTTGGAGACCACTAACATCAACACCGAAGGACGCAGACATCTCTGCCATCGTTGCTCCAGTGTACCTGGTGTGGAATACGATACCCAAATTACTACGTCCAACCTTTGCACCCATCGAGGTTGCTTTCTCGACACAATACGTAATCGTATTGGGGCGGAACTTGTAGCACTTCTTGCCTCCCATGGTGACCACTGGTGGAGTCTCAGTATAGAGCAGGTCACCTTGGATCACACCCTTGATAGGCAACTTGGACAACTGGTCCAGGCACATCTTGAGTTTGTTCTTGATCGGGTGATCTCCATACCAGATCTCAATATCCTCATGGGTATAGCAAACTTTCGGTTCGTTCTTAGCGAACACAGACTTTGTACCCACGAAGAACGCACCAACCTCAGGGTCAGTACCACAGAAGATAGCAGGTGCACCGTCCCACTTGACAGTCACCTTTGTCTGTGTGCCACCCTTACCAGTGGTCAACATGTCACGAAGAGATGTTAGGAAATTGATGGCATTGACAGCACCAGCATATCCATTATTGAAGATGTCATCCTCAAGGTGTTCTAGGTGAGTATTCTTGCTCATGGTTGGACTCCAACTTTGTCACGATATGGGTTGCCGATAGATGACTTCTCTCTGAGATAGTAATTATCGTTTGGTTTTAGATTATTCTTGAGGTGATTCTACATGTAGAAGTTTGGAATTCCACCAGGAGCAGCGAACTTGTAATACACAACCTCACGCATAACAAACTCCTCAATCACACTACGGAAGGTGATCAGTTTTTTATCCGCACTGAGTTTGCGAAGCATGATTTGACAGATGAGAGAAGCGATGCCAACAATACCTGATGAATGCTTAGGAGCGGTCCAGTAATCGATAGCATCATTATAGAACACCTCTGCCAGACTCCACCACATGTCATGTACCACTTCCACATCTGTCTCATTGGGGTCCCCATCCTTGACCATCTTCTGGACGTTGTTGACCACAGTAGGGGGTATGTGAGATCTGATATTAGGATCCTGACAACAGAGTTCTAATGCCTTGAACGATCCAATTCTGACACCGTTGTCTGCTAATACTTTCAGTAGTTTGAATTCAAAACTTTTTTTATATTCTTTGACCCACTTAGCATTGGGAGACTTATCCAACAGTCCGATGATATCCTGAGGTTTGACTACGTTTGTAGTCTTACTAATTTTCTTAACTGAGAACTGATACTCTCTATCATCCTTGTCATAGAGCATGAAATCCACCAGGGCATAGTTACCCTCAACAGGAATGAATACAGACCCCGTTGCCTTATCCAGTTCTGGAAATCCTAGTGCAGCGAGTTCATTACTACCACGTTCCAGGACACACAATGGTGCAGTAATCTCTGAGAAGTCTTTCTCAATATCATTCATGCATGTGATGTACTCAGTCTTGGTGAGTTCTGCATATGCCTCAGTCAACTCTCGTCTATCCGCAGGACCATGATGCATACAATACTCAGTCAACTGAGTCAAGTAGTTCTTAAGAACCATAGGCATGTCATCACGTTTCTCAATCGCTTGAAGAACTTTCCTATAGTATGCGTTGAATCCCAACTTGACACCAGCAATACCCTGAAAGTCTTGTGGTTTCATCGGGCATGACTTTTTCTTTTTACCCTTGGGAGTGGCACCTGGTTTTCCTAAAGCAGTGGTGGTGATCCACCCATTCTTATTACCATCATAAGTTACCTCAATTCTGGCAACATAATTCTCACCAGTCAGAGGTTTGACATGTACTGGTGATCCTTTTTTAATTGTTCCTACTTTGTGTCTGCCCTTAAATGCGTCATAAACAGAGATGTCTGCCTTAGCATTGACTTCAAACCCTGTTGCATAGTGACGTTTATAGTCAGCCCACGCCTCTTTGATACTTCTTGCCATTAAAAAAGGAGGGGATTACCCTCCTATTTATTACTACCGAGTGAAAGGACTCATCTCGTAGTTTTCCGTCCAGGTTTCTCCCTTCCACCTATGCTTTCTTTCCCACTCTTGAAGTTCATTCCAATCATTAGGCATCTCATCCAACATTTTTTTCAACACGGATGGTCCACCAAACAATTCTAGAACTTCCTTAAAGAGTTCATTCTGGGGTGTGGGTTGGAAAGCATACTGCTGACCCCTGAACGTAATAATCATATGTTCCATTGCCACACAACGAGCCTGGGATTCTGACATATGGTCAACAGCAAGATGTGCTAACTGTTCAGTAAACCAAACATACTGACTTTCGCTAAAATCGCCAAGATGGTCATAGTCTTTTGGCCAGATGTAATGTTCGAGAGTACGTTCTTGCTCTGAAGTCATGGTTGGATTTCTTTGAGACATCGATAGAATACTATGCCTCGCTCACCTTGTCAACTGGTGCCTGAGATGGAACCACAGGATTACGAGAGTGGTTCTTGATTACGATGAACGCATCTTTATTGTATTTGATTGTGCCTTTGACAGGTGCCCACTTGGTGCCAGCACCATCAATCTCATAGACTGAAGTGCCAGCAATCTCAACGCGGATGTCATCATTGATGAAGTCCCATCCTAGGGCACTCTGTGCTTCGATCAGTGATTCCTGAGTGTACGGTTGTGCTTTCATAATTTGGATTCCAATGACGGATTACTCCGCTGACAATAAAAGTATTAGTGACCATATAAGAAATGAATATAAGAGTCCGTATGCCAACCACGTAGTTGTCATAGGGTTCTGTTTTTTCATCAGAAAAACTCCCTAGTGCATACTTCCATATCTCTATTGCTTTCTTAAATGTCCCCCTTCTTACGATGCTCGGAGTGTTCAACAGTAAACTCACCAGTCGGATAACGAGCAGCAAGTTTGAGGGTGTTCAGATAGATAACCTCATCAAGACGGACACCTAGTGCCATTGCCGCTTGTGCGACATACCACATAATATCACCGAGTTCTTTCTGAAGGTGTTCTTGGTTCGCTTCATCCCACGGTTTGCCTTGGAACTTGATCTTCTTAACGATTTCCATGAACTCACCAGATTCCGCAACAAGACCACTTGCAGCCGTATCAAGTCGGGCAAGATTACAACCAAGCGCAGACAACTCCTCAACACGTTCCATGTAATCCGCAGTAGTCTGAGAGTGACGAGAGGTAGTCTGGTCAACGAACTCCATGTACCTGTCAAGATCGATCGAAAGTTTATCCTCTCCCTTCTTCTTGCTCCGTTTCTCAGCAGTCTTTTCTTTGATCCGCTTCTTTGTTTCGTGAGCGCCCTTAACTCGGTCATCGTTAGCGACATCTTCTGCATTGGTATAGGTTGAATCACGGATGTCTTCAGCATCCGCTGCCATATTCTCTACCTTGTCTTGTGTCTTGGAAGAGAATTGTTCTGCCTTCTTTGCAAGTTCGTCGGAATTCCCTGCATCGTTAGTGACGTTGTTCATACTTTGAGTTCAGCAAATGATTTTTTAATAGGCATTTCGATCACATCATCTTGACCTGAGTCAATGATGTTTTGTTGTGATTGGTCACAATCATACAACCTCATCTTCGCTCTGTCAATGCCCAAGACAAAACGTTTGTTCACCGTGGGGTCATTGTATCTATTCTTCAACTGCTTGACCATGATCTGATTCAAGTTCTCCATCTCCTCTGTGGAGATAAGAGCAAACATGATGTCAGCAGTTGCAGGCAGACCAAATGATTCACTGGTGTCAGTCAATTCTACATCAGAGTTGCCGTAACCAGACCGTGTAGTTTGAGTAGCACTAACGATAGGCACGTTGAACTCACCAGCAAGACCACGGAGTTCTTCAGCGATTGATTTAACATAGGTGTATGAGTTAACAATGTTCCCCTTGTAACGAGAGGATGCACAAATGTTCAAGTAATCAACGAAGATAATATGGGGTTTGAATCCCTTCTTCAATGATAACTCATTCAACAATGACTTGAAGTGATTGGCGTTGGCAGATGCAGTTGGATACTCTTTGATAACCAGTTTACCCTGAGTCTTTTTGCTCAGGATATCAACCTTGTTCTGATACTTCTGCCGAGTGAACAGAGGATCACTCAGCGTTTGGATGTTAACGTCGAGGAGGTTTGCGTCAATTCGTTCAGCAATCTTCTCCTCTGCCATTTCACATGTAATGTAGAGAACGTTGAGCCCTTGCAGGAGGCTGGCACCAGCCACATGGCACATGAATAGAGATTTCCCGACGCCTGTACCAGCAAGAGCGATGTTGAGAGTTTTATTAGAGAGACCACCTTTCGTGATCTTGTTGAAATATTCGAGATCGAAGGGAATCTTCTCTTCCTTTCGGTGGTAGTAGTCATAGCGGTCTTGTGCGTCCAGTAAGTAGTCGTGTCCAACATGATCATCAAAACACACACCCAATGCATCAGACATGATCGATGGGATTGAGTCTTTTGTGCGTGTTTTATCCTGCCCATCCGCAATCTTGATACTCTCCATGAGAGCAAGATAGATGGCACGTTCTTTACACCACTTCTCAGTGGTATCGTACAACCATTCTGTGTTGTACTGATCGCGATCGAGGTTATCAAGGAACGTAACAATCTCTTTGTAGGTTGCTTCGTTTACATCTTTCCTCTTTTCTACCTCAATTGCTACTGCAGTTGCCTCAGGCAAACCCTCATATTTATCTACGTAAGAAGAGATTTCTTCGTAGATGACCTTCAATGTGTAGTCTTCAAAATATTCTGTTTTGATAAAGGGCAATACCTTCCTACAGTAATCCTCATCCAAGATGAGTTTACTAAGAACAATGGTTTCAATCTGCATCATACGTAGTGAAGATAAGTCCCAACGATATACTTGTCATTGCTTACGGGCATGTTCCCTTGGTGAGGATACATCCACGTAGGAGGGAAGACAATACAACTCCCTTGCTTTGGTTTGACTGCTAGATCCAGCGTAGGGAACTCAGTCTCACCACCCTCTTCAACATCATTCAGATAGAAGAAGAGAACCAGGAATCTGCGAGCAGAATCATGGTCGCCAACATCAACGTGCCGATCAAAACGATCGATACCATTGGCAGCATAGTGCTTGAGGCGAATCTGTTCGATAGTATTCTTTGGTGGGAATCTATCATTCAGGTCAAGGTCAAGCATATACCTCTCGGAAGCATACTTGATTGCAACAATAATATCATTGTGGATTTTCATCCACTCCTGATTCTTATTCTTCTCTGCTTCCAGAGTGATGTTGATCATGTTGAACGATGGACGACCATCTTGATCCCATCGTTCTGTCTCTGTCTTTTGTGCTAGTTTAATTGCGTTACGACAGACATTCTCAGTGAGGACATCATCGTAAACTTTGATGTAGTCCTTAAGATCCATAACCAAATTCCTTACGTGCTGCTTCTTCAAGTTGTGCCATTATCTCTTCCGTGAAATACTTCTCAGGAGAGGCAAGAACCACAGAAGGAAAAGCGGAAGATTCGCCAAATACAACACGGTTGCCCTTCCTTGGGATGATTCCGTATTTCTCACCCAGTTCCAGTAGTCCGTAATAGCGGTCGAGTCCACGCTCGTCGTAATAAAGTCGTGTGGTAACAAGTGAATTCTCCTTTGTAAGACGTGACTTTTGTGCCCGACACTTGATCAGGTTGCCGATGACTTCTTTGCCATCCTTCTCCTTACTCTTGCTAAGAAAGACGATGGAAGATGCAGCATACTTAAGACCAGAACCGCCACCCATTTCCTTCGTGGGGACGTAAGCACCGACAACATCATAGGTGTGATTGGTAACGATCAGGGGAACGTTTGCTTTACCCAACTTCAGAGTCAGGACACGGAAGATAGACTTGACGACCTGTGCACGAGTCATGTCACGGGTCTCCTTGCCTGCTTCAGAGTCCTCAATCTCTTTGGTGGTGGACAGCATACCAAGGGAGTCTAGCACAAACAGCATGGGTTTACGCTCTGACTCTGGTTGCTGTAGGTATTTGTCAAGGACTTTCAACGCCTGTGTCCTGAACTCCTGCACAGTCACAACAGGCACGAGGTACATACGATTGGAATCGATGCCTCGCTCCTCAATCATGGCCTTGCTAATGGCGGACTCAGACTCAAAATAGAAGACTCCAGCGTCAGGATTAGAATCAAGGAAAGACCGAACGATGCTAAGAGCAAAAAAAGTCTTACCAGTGCTTGATTCTCCTGCCAAGGCAGTAATCTTATTCGCAGGAAGACCTCCAAAAATTGAACCACTAAGTAGGGCGTTAAGAATATAGCTGCCAGTATCAATAAAGTTATCAACGTCGCCTGCAGCGACCCCATCAGAAACAACTCCAGCGTAGTCATTGTCGATCTCTTTGATAATGTCAGCGAAGAAAGATTGTGTCATCCGAATAAAAACTCCAGTGTTGCTTGTGGTTCATAGTGCCAACCCAGTGTGTCAAGGATAACCTTGAGAGGGTCAAGGAAACTCTTTTGAAATTGTAGTTCGTAATCCACTTGCTTGTCAAGTCCAAACTCGGTTGGCAAAGTCTGGAAGAAGGAAATCACGTTCTCATTGATGCGGTTTGGTTTCCGTAGATACAAGAACTTGATCTTCTCACCCTCTTGGATCAGAGGAAACTTGTTAGACAATTTATGCTTCTTGATGTAGTGGTTATACAGCAGTGCACCACGGACATGAATAGGGCAAGACTTGCCATAGATCGAGTGAGGAGAACTGTTCTTAGCAATGTTGTTGCAACCTCGCGGGAATGCAATGTCCTCTAGTGGCATCTTCTCAAACTTCTTACGGAAGTCAGAGACAAACTTCTGCAGTTCATCTTCAGTGCCACTCATGATGATCTCCAGTGCTTCCTTAATCTTGGTGCGACATGCACCAGGAGTAGAAGACTTGACTGCCTCAATGCCCATCATCTTGAGTTTGGGTTTCTCAAAACGAACACCTTCAATGTCCCAGGCGTTGAGAATATACCGTTTCTTAGCAGTCCAGATGCCCTTGTTAGCGATGGTCTCACGCTTCATGAACATCTTCTGGTCATAGGCATTCACATAGGACGCCAGTTCTTCGTAAGAACCATGTATATACTTTTCAAGTTCCACTTCACACACCTTGTCAAGGAACCCAACAATGCTCTCACTGCTTTTCTCTCTGTCCTTGAATACAGTTTGTACCAGAGGACCCAAATTGAGATAGATGGAATCAGTATCAGAAGCAATAACGTAATCAAAATCATCGGTCTTCAGTAGTTTGTTTAGGTAAGCATTCATCTTGTTTTCAATCCATCGGATGCTCACCTGACCCGAGAGAGTAATCGCCTCAGCATTTGCCAGAGAGTAATACCTGAAGTATTGGTTTCCGATGGCACCATAGGCAGAGTTGAGTTGAATCTTCCGTGCCATTTGGATGTTGTTGAATCGGGACACAGATTTTTGTAGTGCCAAGGTCTCTGCAGGTGTCTTGGCATGTTCAAGATCTCTCTTAGCGTCAAGCATGTGCCCCTTGTAGATCTTTCGTTCATCGTAAATCCGTTGCATGATTTCAGGAAGGAACCCATGAATATCCTTGCGATACTGTGCACCATTTGCACAGACACAATACTCAGGGTTAGGTGTGACTTCTTTCTGCAGCAGTTTGTCTACCGATATACCAGGAAACCTCTCATCAACCAACGTCTCAGGAGAGATGTTGTATTGCATAATGAGGTGTGGATATAGACTGTTAAGGTCAAAGGAAACAACCCAATCGTACACACCTGGTACGGGTTCTTTCACATATGCACCTGCATACTTGTCATCTTTTTTGGTGCTGATCTTAGGTGGGACAACAATATTCCTCTCCTTGAGATCATTGTAGATCAGCGTGTCCCACATGCGTACCTGAGAATACACATCACTCAGGTTTACCTTGGCGTCATACGCTAGAGTGAGTGCCAACTCCAATAGGCGCATCTTGTCTTCAAGGCGATCAACAAGGTTAACATCCTGGATGTTGTATTCCACGAACCTTTGCCAGTCAGAAGTATAGAAGTCTTTGAAATTTTCAAACTGACTGTGATCGAGCTTGTTTTGACCCAGTTCAACATAAGCAATATGGTCCAGACGGTATGACTCTTGGTTAGTATACGTGAACTTTTGGTATAGATCCAAATAGTCAAGGATCGTAACACCTGCTACCTCATAGGCAAGGTTGGTACGACCCTTAATAACAACTTCACGCATGTCTACCTTGTTCCAAGGAGAGAGTGAACGCATCCACTTCTCGCCCAGAACTTTCTCAATCCGTCGGCAGATGTACGGGATATCGTACAGGTTGCAGTTCCAACCTGTAATCACATCAGGTGTGTTGTCCACCCACCAAGCGTGGAAGTCTTTCAACATCTCCTGCTCTGTCCAGAACACACGATACTCAGTCCCCTCAGGACTGAACTCTCTGGTGCCCCAGGTGATCGTTTCCTTGGTGATCACGTTCTTCATCGTGATGCACAGCATTTCCTCAGCGGACGCTTGCACATCAGGGAATCCGTTCTCACAGGCAACCTCAATATCAATAGTCCAGATCTTCATCTGACTCATGTCAAAGTCGATCTGCTTCTGATACTTGTCAGAGATCCACTGGTATACGAATCGCTCGTATCCATGCACCTCAATGCCCTCTACACCTTCGTACTTCTGGATAAACTCTCTGGCATCACGGGCACCATCAAACTTCTGGGGGTGTGCATACCGACCATCAAGGGTACGATATGCAGACTCCCTACGTTGATCCTGTGTGACAAAGAACAGGGTAGGTCGAATCCGATCACGGTACTTGACCTCCTGTCCATTCTCATACCCCCGATAGAGGATGTTGTCTCCGAGCAATAGAACGTTAGTGTAAAACTTCATCCAGCAGACTTGTACAGTGCTTCCACATTAGGTGATGGGTCTACTATAGAGAATACGTGGTCGCTTGTCAAGAACAAATATCGTTGCTCTGTGTGCAGAGGGTACTTGCTCAGTTCACCCTCCTCACTGACTTTATATACGTCTTCGATCAGGATCGAGGGTTCCTCATCCAACTCCGTCACCTTCCCCATCAGGTACAGGTGGTTTGTGAGAATAATCAACTTCAAAGTTTCCTGCATTGTCGTTCTCCATTGCTTTAATTAGGTCAATATACTTCTCCATCACAGAAGGATGGGGATCATAGATAAGGGCAACCTGATGGACTGCAACAACAACCTCAGGTTTGACAGAGAGAGGACAGTAAGGATAGAACTTCAAGTCAAGATCATTGACTTTCTGTGGTGCAGCAGTCGCAGCACGTTCTTCAAACAACATCTCAGTGGGTTCTAAAATTTGCACCGAGTATGGTTTCTCAAACATGTAGGCAACAGCACCAGGAGTATCCTCGTCCTTTCGGATCTCTTTGATGTCAGCGATTACGTCCTCGCCGTTGACCATTCTTACGACTTTTACGGTCATTTTCTTTCTCCATTAATGTATTAAAACTATAGCGCACAATATCAACAAATGCTTTCCTTGCATTCTGATTTCTTTCATCTGCAAGGACGTGCACATATTGCATGAGTTGATCCATATATTCAGTTGGCACGTCAACAGTCAATGTTTCCGCGTTCTCTGTGTATTTTGGACACAGATTTACATACATGTTCATAGTAAACTCCAAACAAAAAGAGACCCCAGGGGTGAGGTCTCTTCGGTTGTACATTATATATCAGTTTATGTCATACACCTTTAACTTCTGGTGATCTGGAATGATTTTTCTAAGTTCAATAGTCAACATTCCATCCTTATATTTTACATCACCAACCTCAACATCGTCACTTAGATTGAAACCTCTAGCAAAGGTTCGAGTTGCAACTCCACGGTGCATGTACTCTTCTTCCCCTTTAGCCTTTGCTGACTTAGATCTGATTAGGAGGACATTTGATTCTGTACTTACCTCAAATTCGTCCTTGTCCCAACCAGCAAGTGCCATTTCGATCCTCCACTTAACCTCCGATTCCTTTACGAGATTGTAAGGGGGATACGCTTCGTTGACTGATCCCATTCCATAGGAATGTAGTCTGTAAAAAATGTCATCTAGTCCGACGCTGTATCTTTCTGCTGCATCTACCACGGCATTAAGATCTTTCGTGGTGAGTTTCCTCAGTCCAGTCATTGTTATGCTCCTTTAATAAGCGAGTTTGATTGTGTGGTCCCCGAAGGCAACCGTAGTATTTAGAAGGAAACATTAAAAAATACAGGTTCGGTTAACAGTAACATCTTGGACATATGTTCTTTTTGCTAAATAGCTGAAGATGGTATCTTATGGCAAGAATGAAAAAACTCATCCCTGTCGTCATGATTCTGGTGACCGCTGGTGCAGCAAATGCAGGCGGACTGGTTACGAAGCATTCTGCAAGTGTGCAACTTAATGTGGACGCTGCTCGTTCAACCGCTACGAGGCTCGGATCCTCGTTCAGTATCAGTGGTTCAAATATTGATACTACCGACGGATCAACAGCAGGTACGGTTTCTGCTGGCACTATCACGTCTGGTGTATATAACCCTGGCACTATTGCTGCTACACAGGACACTGCTGGTGCAGCATTTAGTTTCAGTCAGTCTTACACACAGGCTGATGCACTGCCTACCAGTGCTGCATCTGTAGGTGCGGTTCCTAACTTCGGTTCGGTTACTTCTTACGCAGCTGGATCTGCTGGCGATCTAGCAGGTACAGTGACCAGTGCTGGTGTTCTCACCGTAACGGCTGGTGGAGCAGGCACATCTGCTACAGGTCAATACGTTTCGGAGATCACTGTAATTGACTGAAGGGGGTCATGATGACTTTTGGAAAGACAATACTCTGGTCTGCTCTGTCTGTGGTGGGTGTAAGTGCCATACTTGCTCCTGCCCAGGCGGTCCCCGTGGTCCCGAACTTCACACAGGGCTCAATGACGAGCCA
>MDTE01195257.1_pt1 | contig 16951 bp, 12 predicted proteins | sample 811231 | NCBI WGS metagenome assembly MDTE01 (sample SAMN05326651, study PRJNA326480) | marine metagenome | isolation source: seawater | place: Indian Ocean: Red Sea | collected 2010
TACCCTATTGATATTGGCTCCAATCATCATCACTGGCCCATGCACCTGCTGGAACATACTGCTTCTGCGAGGGCACAGGTGCTTGTTCCCTACGACTTCTAGAAGAGGCAACTCCAATTCCAACTAAAGCCAAAACACCAATACCCAGAGTAATTGGTGTTACTTCAAGTAATTTGGACAATAATATAGCGAAATTACCATCACTATATACCAAGGGATTGGAAAAAGACTGAGGGTCAATTGTCAATATATCTGCAGAATATTCTGGGTCGTGATATATCGATTCGCCGAGAACGTAGTTGTAACCGCCAACCATCCTAACTCCAGACCAAATTACGACATCTTCGCACTCATCGGGAATACCATTTGCATTAAAATCATCTGATGTACCTGAAGAAATGTCGGCAGCATCTTCCCTACCATTTTCATTGCAATCGATTATTGGATCTTGTCTAACATCTTTAGTTAGAACTGGACGTGCTCCATTTAATTGGAATAACACCTCTGTTTCAACACCATCAACAGTAGCATTTGAAACCCAACGAATTCTTCCAAGATTGGCCCCATTATCCCGGAAGTGTATCGCCCCAGCCCTAATTGCTTCAGGGCGCGATTCGTCTGACATTTGAATCACTTCACCGCGTTGTTTGCACGCTGTATCTCGATATTCCTTCATTCTTTCATGAACACTATGTTTTTTCTCTTGACTGTCGCTAACTCCATTATCTGAATCATCCGAAGAACGACCTGCCGTCAATGTAGAAGATGAACTCACGTATGCAAGACCACAATCCAATGGATGGCCTGCTAAATCATGAGAATCATCAGAAGAAACACCGTGGGGTTGTTGTAATTTCGAGGGTGCATTTCCAGTGATTGCCTTAGGAGGCAATAAACCTCCAAATTCTTCTAACATCCATTCACCCACCATAGAATGAATGCTTACTCCATATGCCATTTCAGTTAGAACGACCAACCTAGTGTCGTTACGTTCATTACCATCTGAATCAGTAGCTATATCCCATCCGTCAATGACTTGATCATATTTCCAAGTAGAATTTAGAACATGTCCTGTAACATTGGTTTTCGCCACCTCTTGACTATCATCGATTCGTTCGCCAGGTGACCCATTTTCATCGACAGTTACTCGATAATGAGGTACTGCTTCCACGTAGATTTCCTCTTCTAATGTAGTCACATGAAAGATATAGTCGATGCTTGACACCATCTCGTCTGATTCTGAAATAACATTCGAACCATATTCTATATTGGAAGCACTGATCACAAATTGAATGCTAACCTCATTACCATTCTGATGATTCTGCCATTCTGAAAGTGACCATTCTACATCATTGAAATCGATCCATTTTAGCATATCCTCGTGGTCAATTGCGTCATCTTGTAATTCTTCAAATGTCCCTGCTGCTTTCGGACCTTCAACATCAAAAAGACCATTTTCGTTGGAGTCAACATATTCGCCAACACCAATCAAACGCTGCCAGAAAATAGTCTCCACTGGTATGCCAACCCTCTGATCAAAACCTCTTCGATCATCATATAAATCGGCAATACCCATATATTTGGTCTGAGTTGTTTTGAAACTTATTTGGCCATCACCGTAATTGACAACCATGCTGGATTCACCTAATTTCAATCTAATTTCTCCAATCTCTATATCCTGTTCAATCTCAATTAATTCACGAGTGTAATCGATATCTTCTCCAGGGGCGCTATCAATTCCTGAATTCTGAGCCACTGATAAGCCAGAACTAATTATCAAAATTGTAATTGAAAGTGCTAGAATTGTTGCCCTTCTCATGCCACCATTTCGGTTCATACTCATTCTCACCTACCATATGCTGGTACTCACACATATAATGGAGATGGGGTAATAAATACCAATAATACTCATACATATACCACTTTTTTCAATTGGGAGTGATATTTATGCCTACATGCGAGGTATTCAAGAGAGAGAGGCTCCCGCCCAATACCATGACTGGTCGCGACGGCTCCTCATGGGAGGCCACCTCATACCGCACTCACACCCTAGGTGAAATTTCTAGAGGGGGTGCAGAACTCATAAATTCTGAAGTCACAGTTGCTGGCTACGCTGAAGCTGTACGAGGACGAGGGGCCATATGCTTCCTGATGTTACGGGATGGGACTGGGCACCTTCAGGCATTTCTGAAGAAAGATAACATGGATGAGGACATATTCACTACAATTCAATCTACAAATCGTGAAAGCGTGATTCAAGTGACTGGTGTTGTAGCACAGAAGAGACCCCCGAAAGTCGCAGAGGGGGAGCCAACTCCTCCGCCTGAGTACGAGGTAGTTGCAAACTCTGCAAGTATTCTTTCAGTTGCACAGGCACCTATGCCAATGGGTGTAACAGACAAGGTGCATGTTGAATTACCTACTAGACTAGATAATCGACACATTGACCTAAGACGCAGTCATGTAAATGCGATGTTCCAATTACGTGGAAAGGTTCTGCAATATGGGCGAGATCATCTCATCACAGAGGGCTTTGGCGAGATGAATTCTCCTAAGATAATTGCTAGTGCTAGCGAAGGGGGAACAAATCTGTTCCCTATGAAATATTTTGAAACGGATGCATATCTTTCTCAATCTCCACAACTGTACAAGCAACTTGCAGTACTTGGGGGTCTGGAGAGAGTATTCGAGGTTGGCCCTGCCTTCAGAGCCGAAGAACATGATACCTATCGACACCTCAATGAATTCATATCCTTCGATATAGAAATGGCATTTGCAAATGATGATGATGTAATGGGCGTGCAAGAGAGAATGATTCATTACATCTGGAAGTCTGTATCTGAAAACGACCAACATTTGATTGACATAATAAATCAATGGAGAGGGGAACAAGAACCTCCGCTAGAACCCATAACAGTTGATGTCCCAAGCTTACCTTTCCCGAGAGTAGAGTATAGTGACGCCATAGAAATTATTCAAAGTGCAGGGGAGAAAATTGCTTGGGGGGATGACATTGAAGCCCACCATGCCGACATGATTGCTGAAAAATATCCTGGATTTTACTTCCTACCAAGATGGCCGATGAGCATGAAACCATTCTACATATTCCATAACCCAGATGAAAAAGGACCTGGCGGGGGACAACTCTCACGAGGTTTTGACCTGAATTATGGACGAGATGAAATGTGTTCAGGTGGCCAAAGGGAACATAGAACTGATGTTTTAATTAAAAATCTAGAAAATATGGGACTAAATCCACCTGACTTTGCATTCTATGTTGATGGATTTAGGTATGGCGCCCCACCTCATGCTGGTTGGGGGCTTGGAGTAGCTAGATTGTTGATGGTTCTAACCGGTTCAGGGAATGTTAGGGAGACTGTTCTATTCCCAAGAGACAGAAGAAGAGTTACACCATAGAGTAGGTGCTTCTAACAAAATCTAAACTCAAGTAACACGAATGTATCTTAATGAAGGGTAACCATCAAGGGTAAGACGTGGGCGCCGGTTGACATGGCGAGCCCGTACTGGGTAATGATGGGGATAATACTAATCCTAACGCCTGTAATTTGTTGGCTCTTCACAGCACATAAACCCACCATGAGAACCCCACTTAGAAAAATTGGTCAGATGATTCATGATCAGCGATATTACTTACACATTATGGGGTATATCGTCATCATTGTTTGGAAGGGTATCACTGATAAGTTGAATGAACCAATTAAGACACACACTGGGCACTGGACCGATATAGTGTACGGTTTAGAAGGGGAAATAGTTCTGTGGATTCAGCAGGCATTTGAGAATCCTAGTTTGACTGCATTTTTGAATTTCCACTATTTATTCATCTATCTATTTCTAATATATGTTACAACAGTATATTTCGCATTCAGTGGAGAGCGGGATATGACAGATAAGGTCACATTGAATTATCTGCTAATTTATGCTATTGCCGTACCATATTATCTATTCTTCAATGTTGAAGTAACATCATCATGGATTCCAGGGATGGATGCGTTACTATATCACGATGGAACTTACACTTCTTTCTATGTTAGTCATGACCCATTAGACAATGCAGTCCCTTCACTACATGTAGCAATACCTTTCGGGATATTGTTACTCAATTGGTTACATGTCAAAGAAAAGGGAGTTCGATTAAGGGATTGGGAACACTGGAGGTATCATGTATTCATTGCAGCAAACACCATTCTCTTCATGTTCTCAATTCTCTACCTGGGTATTCATTGGATTATTGATATTCCACTAGGTATGGCAGTTGGTGGAATTGGGGCACTATTCATCCATCAAAAACAACCACGGTTACGCAATGGTTATGGAACAACATTCCGGGGTTTTACTAAGAAAAAATGGAAAGACCATATCTTAGTCGAAGGATTAGTTGGGCTACTATTATTGGCAGCAATTGTTGGAGCTTTGTCTTTGCAAGATGACAGAATGGATGAGGTCCCTAGTTTTCGACTAGGGCCGGGTGATTCCACATATGATATTGTTCAGCAGATTTCTTTTCATGAAAGTGTGGAAGTTTCAATCACTAACTGGGGTGATGAGCAAACATTGGAAGTTCTATTAATCGTGGTCCAAAATAGTGAGAATGCAATGGTAGATGGGGAAATTGATTGGGAGCAATTATCTTCATTTTCTGAAGTAACAACAATTGTCCCAGGAGATACCATAAAACTAACAGTGGATCAGCCCAAAGTTTGGACACTCGTGGTTTTACACCATCCAGGGGGTGAGGATAGTGGTATATTGGAAGTGGCAATTACCAACCAATATCCAGATAATGCATCATTAACATCGGCATATTTGCTAAGCATCCCATCATTGTGGATTACAGGGAACGTAGTTTATCGCCTAGTTAGAGTAAAGAAAAGTGGAATGGAATGGTACTCTTCACTACCATCACATACATGGTCATCAAATGAAGAATCTGAATAATTTCAGAGTATTATATGGGCCAAAATTCCGCCAATTACTAGTACCACAGAGCCACCATTCGAAAGCCAAATACCGGTTCTTCTTGGAGATAATCGGTATCTACCCCAAACAACTGAGATTAGCACCCATGATGCAATTAAAAAGGGCCAACAAAGTAGCCCTCCACCCAAAACTAATGCTAGAGAGAATACAATGGTTAGTGCTCCAAAAATTATCATTTCTAATCTTTCAGACCATCTAGCATACCAATGTAATGAGCAAAAACCGAATAATGATATCAGAATTGCACCACTGAAAATTATAATTCCATTTTCAAGCCACCATTGAGAAGTTAATTTTAACATAGGAGCTACTTGTTCCACCCAAAATAATTTGGAAATAAATGCAGATACTAGCGCAAGTGGAACTGGTTGCCATACCTGCCAACTTATTGGTTGAAAATTCGAGTCTTTGGAAATTTCCATTTCTGCAGTTTCTGTCTCATAGGAAGGTGTTTCTTCGGGCTCCGCTTCAGAGATATCCCCTCCCATGAATTAGCCGTTGCATGTGCAAACCATGACCATTGCGGCCTACAAAAACAATCCTAATTCTTCAGATGATGACACAGGCTCTATAAGAGCCTGTAAGAGGGCGAGTTATGCCTGCTAGTACTGCGCGAGGAGTCATCGACTTTGTTTATCGCAGGATTGATGAGGTCAGTGAAACTCTAGAGAGAAAATTGGGAATGGCATCCGTTGTAATCATTTCACTTTCGGCAATGCTGGGGTCTGGACTATTCGTTTTACCTGCTCTAGCCATGCTAGACATGGGGGGTGGAGTCACCCCCGTTAGTGGAATTTGGTTGGCTTACCTAGTAGCTGCAGTAATCGTACTTCCTGGAGCTATTTCCAAATCTGAGTTGGCAACTGCAATGCCATCATCTGGCGGATCTTACGTTTACATAGAACGCACATTTGGATCATTGATTGGTACTATCTCAGGATTAGGCCTATGGGCCAACTTCATGCTCAAATCTGCTTTTGCACTCATTGGATTCAAGGCGTATCTGTGGGTATTGGAAAGTCTTCTCAATATCACGATAAATATTGAATTTGCTGCACTTATTCTATTATTATTAATTGTAATCATAAATATCTTGGGACTGAAGAGAATTAAGAAAGTACAAACTCCAATTGTTCTTACTTCAGTACTATTTCTATTCATGCTCTGTATATGGGCAATTATAACCATGGATTTAGATTGGAGTATGCCATTTTCAAAGGATGCATTTGGTTCGGGGTGGGAGTCAGTAGCACACACATCTGCATTTGTTTTCGTTGCTTATGCCGGGGTTACAAAAATTGCAGCAGTGGGTGGCGAAATTAAAGACCCGGGCAGGAATATACCCTACGGTATTCTTCTTTCTTTACTCATTAGTTGTTTGCTGTATGTGTCAATATCCATTGTAATGGTAGCCGCAATAGAACCAACGGGATACATGAACAATGGCGAAGCGAGAGAGGATCCAATCTATGTTTTTGCAAACGCTGTAGGTGGTGAAACCATTGGAATAATAGCTGCAGTTTTAGCTGTAACTACCATGACTTCGATGGCGCTTGCTGGCATTATGGCTTCTTCTCGATTTCCATTTGCCATGGCTAGAGACAATTTGCTACCCGAGGCTTTGGAAAATGTTCATCCAAAATATGAGACGCCTCACCTTGCAATAATAGGTACGGGAATCGCAATGGCTGCAGCGATTACCTTACTTCCTGTAGGTGATATTGCAAAACTCGCATCTGGATTCAAAATTATGATTTTCATAGTGATAAACTGCTGTGTAATTGTACTTAGGAGAGCTTCGAAAACCCATTCATGGTATAATCCAGAATGGAAATCACCCCTATACCCTATTTTCCAAATTATTGGAATCTTTGGTGGTATTGTGCTCATATATCTGATGGGTGAAAAGGCCTTCATTGGTGCTGCAGTCTGTTGTTTGTTTGGATTAATCACATATTATTCCTATGGAAAGTCAAGAGCACACCCCGTGCTGACTCCATGGAGAACTGTAAGAACTGAATTCACCAATTCAGAACAGTATGAGCGAGAGAAGAGTTGGTTGGTATTCCATGCATCCTGTAGCAAGGCGCAACCAGGTCACCTAACGCTCCATGAATTCATTCATGCAATGGAAGTTCTATCACCTGAAATGGAACACTTCCATCTAAGAAATCTATTTCATGAGATTGATGATAATGATGACGGAATCATTGATGTTGAAGAATTTCTCAAATCATTTGATGAAGGACTATTGAATGCAGAGGAATGAATTTGGAAGAAAGGAAACGTGATGGGATTGGTCTCGCTCTTGCGGCTCCAGCCTCAACAATCGCCCTATTCACATCCACAATGTTTGGTGGCCTATTAGGAACTGCTGTTTGGATAGGGGGAAAGGTTTGGCAGATCGGCTTTCCTGCATTCTGGCGTCTCAAAATAGAAGGAAAAGAACGCTCGATGTCTCCCGCAACGGAAGGGGGATTCCGAGAAGCAATTCTTCTAGGAATTGGTATGAGCGCTATTATGTTTGTAACATGGTGGTTGGCAAGAGGCGAATTAGATTCCGAATTAATTAGAGGTTATGTTGAACCATTTGGACTTCTAAACCCTTGGCTATACTTTGCAGTGTTTTGTTATTGGGTATTTTTCAATTCAGTAATGGAAGAATATCTCTTCCGTTGGTTTATATTTGAAAAACTAGAGACGTTCGTTGATGGGAAAATAGCAGTGATTCTAGCAGCCCTTGTCTTCACCGCACATCACACTCTTGGAATGTGGTCCATGTTCCCCTGGTGGGCTATAATTCTAGGTTCATTCGGTGTATTCAGCGGAGGCGTCATTTGGTCATGGCTATACCTCAGGTATCGAAGTATTTGGCCGTGCTACGTTTCACATGCTATTGTAGATGTAACAATGTTTGGTATTGGAGCATACATTCTCTTTTCATGAGATTAATCTATTTTCCAACGTAGTAATGCAATTGCCCCACCAAGTCCATCTAATTGTTGCCCGGCATCGTGTTCATTTGAGGCCTGTACCAAATTAGTTCCGACCTCATCTAACCTAGATGTGAAATCAATCCAAGATTGGCCACCAATAATAGCTTCTTCATCCCTCAACATATCAGAATTGACAATTAGAGTATCTATTGCCCCCTCTTCAAACGCCTTGAAAATCGCATCGTAACCATAGGCCACAGCACCGTCTGTAGCCATCCTTTTCAGGGCTTCTTCAATCATCATAGTTTGTTTTGAAATGGCGGTTTCCCCCAATAATTCATCTGCTAAACCCTCGGAAAGTACTTCGTTTGCTGCCGGGCGCCCCCCGATGTTTGTTGCTACATTCATTATTTCTTGTTCGCATCCATTTTTCCTCAGTAATTTCTCAAAATTTTTCCTAGCAAGACCTGGGCCACAAACAACCATTGGCACATCATCCCCAAGTAATATTGCAGATTCCTTAGCCGCTTTGACAAAAAATCCTTCACGCGCATCTAGAGAACTCTTCTCACGTTTGCCACCTCCTCGCAAAGTGAATGAGGTCAAATCCCTCATTCCATGTGATGCTATTTGGAAGATAAGTATCTCATCATTCTCGACGACTACAATCCCAACTTTGGCACGACCCCCATCTTGAACAGCTTCGGAGAGTAACTTTTCATCAGCACTACTCCAGTCATTTAGTGCTACAAGATCTACTTGATCACCTACTCCCACAGTATGTGTATGGAATGAACCTTTGTCAATTGGAGCTTCAGTAATCACCCCATGTAATCTTAGATTGTCAGAAAACATCTGGAATTCTGAATTCTCAACTGCAATTTCAATCCACATTGGTTTTCTCTCGGCTGATTTTGCCCTACCGCCTTCTTGGGTACCTGTGGTTTGGTCCCTTCTGTGAGACAACATTCCAGCGCACTTCTTACCCTTTACCAATTGTGACATTACCCACAAATCATCCTCATGTTCTACGCGAATCCTTAGCAGGCCATCGTCCCTCTTCAGAATCTGCATATTACAACCCCAAATATTGTTAGATAATTCAACATATTCAAACTCTCTCTTAATTTCTAATCTTTAAACTATTCAAAAAACCTCACGAACCTCGCGCTGCACCCTGGAAACTGTAGAACGTCACCATAGTTTGTGTATGGCCAATTCCATCTATTTTAGATAGACTATCTAATATTGAATCACCAAGTGAATCCATTTCTCTAGCAACTACTTCAATGATGAAGTCCCATTGTCCTGTTATGATGTGACACCCTACTACGAATGGCAACTCACAGATTTCCTTGGCAACACTACGACGGTCGCCCTTAGCACGGTCACCTGCCCAGTTAGCAAGAATAAAACCATGCAAGGGTATACCTAGTTTTTCGTGAGAAAGAGAAAGAGTGAATTTCTCAATTATTCCTTTATCTTGTAGGCGCTTGATTCTATCATGTACAGTTACTCTAGGGATTGCCAACCTATCCGCAATACTCTTGGTACTAGCCCTAGCATCATGAATTAATAATTCTACAATTGCAGTGTCCTTATCGTCCAATATATCGAATAGCATGCCCTACGCTAAGGCGGCCCATTCATATTAATTCCGTCATAATGTCGGGAAAAATAACAATTATCACCACTAATTCCGACTAGTGGAGAATATTTTCGGCGTATCGTTGAAAGACAACAACCACATCAGGAGGCATGGAGAATGAAAATACCGACACAGGTTTTGCCACCAAAACAATACATGCAGGCACGAATCAAGTAGAGGGGGCAGTTAACACTCCAATTTTTCAAAGTTCAACCTATAAGTTGACTGAGGAGCGATATGCTGGTTGGGCCGCAGGTGCCCAGCACACACTCCTATATGCTCGACTTTCTAGTGTCAATTCTGACTCTGCTACTGAGAAAATTTGTGCGTTGGAAGGTGCCGAAGATGGATTGCTATTTGCAAGCGGAATGGCTGCAATAAGTACCACACTCCTAGGCCTTCTATCAAATGGGGATCATATCGTTGCTGCACCAGACGTATATGGTGGAACATATGGTTTGATGGCCGAAGAATTACCTCGCTTCGGAATTGGTGTCAGTTTTGCTGATATGACTGATCCTTCATCATATGAAGCTGCGATAGAAGAAAATACAAAATTACTCTATATAGAAACACTATCTAATCCAGTGCTTAAAATCGCAGATATCCCTGCTTTTGTAGAAATTGCAAAACGCCACGATTTGTTACTAGTAATTGATAATACATTCACAACACCCTGGGCAACAAAACCACTAGAAATGGGGTGTGATTTAGTTATTCATTCTACAACAAAATATCTTGGAGGCCATTCTGACATTATCGGCGGTGTAGTTGTAGGTAGTGCAGAACTAATTTCTCAACTGTTTATCAAAAAAGTACACTTTGGGGGCGCTCCAGATCCACATGCATGTTATCTCCTTGAAAGAGGCATGAAAACCCTACACGCTCGTATGCCAATACATGCATCTAATGCACACACTCTTGCGTGTAGACTATCAGAACACCCACTTATTTCATCTGTCAATCACCCTATGATGGAGAGTGATAGCCAATACGAACTGGCCAGTAAAATTATGCCAAATGGGACTGGAATGTTGGCATTTACGGTATTAGGTGGTGATGATGCTGCATCGAAATTCCTCAGTAATCTAAATCTTCTTTTTGAAGCTACCAGCCTAGGTGGAGTTGAGAGCCTAGTCGAATGCCCCTTCAACTCTAGTCATATGTTCGTTCCTGAAGAAGTACGGATTGCTGCTGGAATACATCCAGGGTTTGTTCGAATGAGTGTTGGCATCGAAGATGTCGAGGATCTTTGGAAAGATATCGAACAAGCACTAGATTCAATCTGATTTATTGAACTGGGCCAAATATTCTTTCTAAAGCGTTAGTAATAGATTCTGAATCCTCACCACTATCCCCATCATGCTGGTACTGATGCCAAGCAATTGTTCCATTTGGCATGATAATGACAAACATTGGAGTACCCCTAGATTGCATGTCGTACATGGAAGACTGATTACGGTCATCCACATAAGTCCAGTTATGTGGCTCACCTGGCCTTTCATTACAATCCTTTGAATTCATATAACAACCAAAATACGATGATTTGTCTTGGAATGCTGCAATTTCATCTAGGCTAGCATTGAAGTAATCATTTGACGAAAAATTAACTGCAAAGGTGAGGAATGTTAGAAATTCACCGTAATTCTGATGGAAAAGGGTCATGTCATCGGCAGCATTCCAACAGTGTGAGCAATCTGTTGAAGCAAATTCTATCAATATCCAATTGTGATCTGTCCCGTTACTCAAATTCTCCGGAGTCCCATTCCATGAGGTGTTGAGATGATTGTACAATTCCCACTCTTCCCAAACCCCGCCTAGGGAACGAGCGTTAGCCGCAATTGGAAAAATCTGATTTCCTTCCCAAGGACCGTAATTTGGTTCTTCAGGCTCGACTTCTTGAGTTTCGTTGTTTTCACTAGTAGAGTTAGTGTTATTGGATTGATTGCTTGTAGAATTATCACCAATATTGGTTCCGGTTTCATTAGAAATTATTTCACTGTTCGTGGAAGTATTATTTTCAATAGGTAAATCTATCTGACAATCTTCCGAATCATTACTTTGATTGTCTTCGTGACAACCAGGTATTTCGTAATATGTAATTGGTTCGGATTGATCTGATAAGCAACCAGCAGAAAGACTGGCGGCAATGATTAGGAGTGCCAACAACAGAGCCCTCATAGAGTCCGCTAACCCATGTCAGACTTCAAACCGTCGTCTTGTTGTTATTAGCAAATTACAAAAATTAACCGAATGCGCCTGTCAGATTTCCATCTTCATCCATGTCCATATCCATTGCTGCAGGATGTTTTGGAAGACCTGGCATGGTCATGATTGAGCCACAAATTGCAACCACAAAACCTGCACCAGCATTGAGGCGAATTTCTCTAATTGGGAGAGTGAATCCACTGGGAGCACCTAATTCCTGAGCTACGTGACTGAATGAATACTGTGTTTTTGCCATGCAAACTGAAAGTTTGTCATATTTCCACTTCTTGATTAATTTGAGGTCCCTCTCAGCTTGTTTGTGTAAGTCAATTGAGTCTGCCCCATAAACATTAGTTGCAATTTTCAACATTTTCTCAACAACACCCATTCCACTTTCAAATAAAGGCTCGAAGGGGCGGCCATTAGCAAGATGATCTTGGCAAGCTGCTGATACAGCGTTTGCGAGATCTTCGGCACCTAACCCACCTCTTTGGTGGCCATCAAAAATAACTGCGTAATCAGCACCACCTTCCATAGCACAACGAAGTAGCTCCTGTATCTCAGCTTCAGTATCTGATGGGAATCGATTTACTGAAACAATTACTGGTACGCAAAATCGCTTCATATTTCGAATATGACGTGCTAGGTTGGTCAATGCACCTGAGGCGACTGCTGAAACATTCTCTTTTGCAATTTCTTCAGAAGGTGGCCTCTGTCCGCCAGCAGTTGAATAACCACCCCCATGCAATTTCATACTCCTAACTGTAGAATTGATTACAATACAATCGGGCGGAATTCCACTGGCTGCAGACTTTATGTGAATCGCTTTTTCGGCACCCATATCAGAACCAAAACCGGCTTCAGTAATTACATAATCAGATGTTGCAAGTGCCAATCTATCAGCTATGATACTGGAATTACCATGAGCAATATTTGCAAACGGTCCGGCATGAATGAATGCGGGGTCCCCTTCTAAAGTTTGTACGAGATTCGGCAATAATGCGTCACGGAGTAAAAGAGACATTGGGCCAGCTGCCCCGATGTCTTCAGCCTTGACTGGGTTGCCACTTCTGTTTTGTCCTATCACAATCTGACCTAAACGTTGGCGTAAATCCTTGTAATCACTTGCAAGTGCTAATATTGCCATGACTTCACTTGCTGCAGTTATGTCGTATCTCTCCTCTCTAGCGAAACCATTCAAAGCCCCTCCTAACCCAATAGCCGCATACCTCAGCGAACGATCATTCATGTCTATCACACGAGGCCAAATAACCCTTGATGGATCAATATCCAACTTATTTCCTTGATGTAAGTGGTTGTCTAGAATTGCTGAACAAAGATTGTGTGCAGCACTAACTGCATGAATATCTCCAGTAAAATGGAGATTTATCTGTTCCATTGGAAGAACTTGTGAATAACCGCCACCTGCAGCACCGCCTTTGATTCCAAACACTGGACCCATTGATGGCTCCCTAATTACGCATACAGCATTCTTCCCGATGCGGTTTAAACCCTGATTTAGCCCAATTGTCGTAACTGTCTTACCCTCACCAAATGGCGTAGGGTTGACGCTAGTCACCAATACCAATACTCCACGAACATTATCCCTTCTTGACTTCAGAGCATCCCATGTAATTTTTGCAATTCCATTGCCCTTCAAAGAAAGTTCTTCGACCCCGATTCCCAATTTCCAAGCAACCTCTTCAATTGGTAGCGGTGTTGCCCCTCTAGCAATGTCCAAGTCACTTGGCATGAGGCTTCGTCTCACCAACCATTATTCAATGCTTCATCTAAATCATATGTGACAAATGGGGTTTTAGCCGTACTACGTACGGCCCAAAATTAAAAAATTAATTTTTTAGAGCCCTTTTTTGCGTGAGTCTTTTCAGTCAGGCGTGATAAGAGGACGATATGGGGCGGCAACCGCGAGTATGTGCGGCAGTTGCCGGAAATCCTATCGAACACTCACTGACACCAACGTTATTCAGAATAATTGCTCAATATTTACATAAACACGGCCACAAGATAACCTTTGAAGCGTGTGAAAAGATCTCAAACGATGTTTTGGTTGACGCAATGGCATGGGGGCATGCCCAGAATACATCCATTGCTAAAAGGGAAAAAGGAGAGTTTCGTGCTAAAAGAGAAGTGTGGTTATCTCTCACATCTCCTTTGAAACATCAGTTACCCATCGATTCAGGTACTGAATGGGTAATTGGTAATCCAATGCTAACTTCCGTCAATCAGATGCGGCACGATGGCCATGTTTGGCGGGCTGCAGAAACTGATGGAGCTGGCCTATTACTTTTAGCCGACGAATTCGGTTTTGATTTTTCACTAAGAGATGAATTAGATAAGCCCCTTCTGTGTATGATTGGTGGAGGATCAACTGCACGCTCCTGTGCAGCAGCATGGTCGGCTGCTGGAGGTAAAATCTGGTGGGAAAAGGGAAGAAGACCGTTGTCTCCTCGAGGACCATGGAAAAATTCCCTAATTCAAACATCTGATGTTTGTGACCATTTCGGTAGAAGGCTACATGTTAATTTTGATCAATCACCAGGAGAGGAAACGGAAATCACCGGTGAAAGGATGAAAGTTGAGTCAGATGCGCCCGTGTTTCTCTCTATTTCTTATGGTAATGAGGAGTATGAAGACATAATTGAAAACGAGTGGGGAATTCATCTTAATGGAAGGTGGTTATTAGTTGCCCAACACCTCAAAGCGTGGGAATATCTTTTCTTCCCAGAAGGTTCTCAAGACTTGCCTTCATTAAGAGATACAATGAAGTTACTAAGTTCCGAAAATCTAGAACTAATCGGCGACTGATTCAAAGGTAAAGAAGAGGGGCAGAATTTATGCAGAGGGGGAGAGTCAAGTCAATCGTACTTGTCTTGATTCTGTTAATCACAACCTCATCTTCACTGATTATTAGTGCATCAGGAGAGGTTAGAGAGGAGTCGCCGAACTTCATCAGCCCTGTTGGCTTTGAGCGCTTCTCAGCAGGTTGGATGGATTCTAAATACACCAATTCTAACAATGATGCAATAGATATTCGTTACTATTACCCATCTACAAATGGAGGAGAAAAGGTTCCACTAGACTGTTCTTGGGCCCCTTACCCTTGGATTGCTTTTCATGCAGATGGAGGTGAAAGTTTTGATGGTTATAATTGGATTGGTGAAGGACTTTCACAAGCTGGTTATTTTGTTGTTATCATAGGCGAAGAAAGGTCTGGTGACCAGATTTACCGGGCTATATCTGACCATTCAGAGTTAATTGGAACAATTGGATACATCAATCTAACAGGTGATTCTCAAAAGGGCCCTGCTGGATCGCAAGGTTGCATAGATATGGATCACTGGGGTGTGGCAGGACATGGTCTTGGAGCAGGATTGGCAACCGCCGTTAGTAGTTACTGGGGCTCAGTATTTACTACCGGCCAATATCAACCACCCCGAGCCTTATTTGGATTAGGGATTGATACGGATGATATAGGCACAGAGATAACAGCAATTGAAATGGCTCATCCTTCACATGCCCTTTACCTTACAGGAACTGTTGACACTGTTGCCCCAACAGATGAGCACGCTGAGCCGCTACTACATCAATGGAATAGTGGTTGGCAATTACTGGAAGTAGTAGGTGCAAATCATGTACAATATGAGGATGATCAGTCATTTCTAGATAATTTATTTGATGGAGATGCAACAATGACCGCTGAAGAACAGCAGCAACACGCAATTGACAAAATCAAACCATATCTTGATCTTACATTGAAAGGAGATGACGCAAGTTGGTATTCTGCAACCAGTAGGGAAAATAATCCCGACCAACCTTCGGATTCTAACTCATATCTATCTGAAAATTTATCTAACAATCAATTCTATCGAGTAACTCAACTTGCAAATTTCGCTAATGCCCCATCGGCTAGAGCATACCCCACCCTGTTTTTCGATCCGATATCAAATACCACAGTCCTAGCAACCGGTTGGGGAAATGATGGGAATGGGTTCAGCGATATGTGGTCCCTAGACCTTGAAGGAAGCCGGGAGTGGGAAGAGGAACAGGGAGGCCCTACGTCAATAGGAAGCAATGCTTTTGCTAGCGATGGATGGGCATCAGGCCTCCTCTCAGGTAGTAGTGATTCAGGACAACCTACTTTGTGGGGATGGAATGGTTGGTCATCATCGTGGATTGCTTACCCAGAAAATGCTAGGCCTGAAGGAGTTAGCGGGCAAACAATGGCTTGGGATTCCGTATCATCACGATACATTTCCTATGGAGGATACAATTCATCTGGAGAATTTTCAAATGAAACATGGGCTTTTGATACTGGTTCTGCTATGTGGCAAGATTTGCATAGTCAAAATTCACCTAGAGGAGTGGCTGGAGCATCAACCTTCTTCTCAGAGGGGTGGAACAGAACAATACTCTTTGGAGGGATGGGTCTTGATGGAAATCTTTCAAATGAAACATGGATGTTTAATGGAGAAACAAATAGTTGGTCTAAACTGCAATTATCCGGTTCGTTTCCTTCAGCAAGGATGGAAATGGCCTCAGCAATTGATTATGAAAATGAAATGGCCTATTTATTCGGAGGCCTAGCAGTTGACAATTCAGGAAATGGTGTTGTTTATTCTAACGAATTATGGAGTTTCGATCTTGACACCTTGAAATGGAACCTACTATCTAACGAAGGAATAAATGAAATTTCTGCTGCAGGAATGGCTTATGATAATGCTAGCAATAATCTTGTATTATTTGGAGGAAACACATGGGACGGTTTGTCTGATGAAACCTGGCTCTATAATTTTACAGAAAACGAATGGGATCTACACTCTTCATCTTCGGCTATTACCTCGACTGACGTAATTCATATTGCTGCATCAGTAATAGAGCGTGATTTGGATTCCCCCCCCGATTCTCTACAAGTTCATTGCCAAGTAATGGGAGAAACAAATTGGGTTGCTGGCATTTGGGATAATGTAAACGATACAGCTAGTTGCGAGCTCTCCCCCTTTTCCCTACCGCCCGGCTTCCATACCGCATCTCTTAGAGTATTACACGAAGGTAAAAGGGCTAGTATCCAAACCACCTTTGAAAGAGCAAATGCGCCACCACAATTGGCCAATCCGATGCCTTACTTCGAAATTATTGA
>MDTE01090442.1_pt1 | contig 16950 bp, 15 predicted proteins | sample 811231 | NCBI WGS metagenome assembly MDTE01 (sample SAMN05326651, study PRJNA326480) | marine metagenome | isolation source: seawater | place: Indian Ocean: Red Sea | collected 2010
CAACGCTCAGCTCAACAGGCTGGTACCAAATCATAAGAAAAGAGAAGCAAATAAATGGAGCGGACACTATCATCCATGGACGACGTCTACCCATAGAAAAATTTGTTCTATCACTGAGATAACCTGCAAGCGGATCAGTTATTGCGTCCCAAATCCTAGACAAGCCGAATATGAAACCCATAACTACCGGAGAAATGAGCAAAATATCGGTTGCAAATTTCATCAGATATAAGCTCACAAGGAAAAACATAAAGCCCACACCAATGGTAGGAACGTTGTAATCAATGAGATTAACAACAGAAATAGTCTCGTTAGGCTTAGCACTTTTATTCATTTAGCTTTTTCTTTTTTTTTGTTCTTTTTTATCTGCGGCCCAGCGATCTCTTAAGGGTCTGCCACCTCGATAAATCGTAGAAAGAGCATCCGTAATCAAAAGCTCAAATAAATTTGAGCTTGTCGCTGGCCTGAAGTTTGAGAACGACTCTGCTAGAGACCTTAGAGCCGCATCCTCAATTTTCCTCGCCCGTCCATTAACTTGGAATTCTCCGCTACTTCCGGAGCTATCATTCAGGAAACAGTGCAAAGAAAAATCCGGCTTAACTAACAAGTCAGTGGTCCGCGGGGAGTCCGCGTTTAAGAAAATGAAAATATAGCCACCACCAATAACGGGCGTGACTGGATGAGCTCTGGGTCTTCCGTCCGATCGCGTCGTTGCGAGATACGCGACTTTCCCATCTAATCGCGCTGCACCGAATTCTGCGAGTGCTGGTTTCTCTTCTTCTAGCTTTTTCCAAGATGAAAACACCACGAAAATCCTTAAACTTATGGCGCCTGAAATAAGATAACATGCTTTTATGGGGAAAAAACAATCAGTATACGAGTATTTTACTTAGGACAACTTGTAATGGATTCAGGAACCACTCTAGAGTTTTGATTTATTTCGCCTACAAAAAACTGTGCAGTAGTGATTAGTCCATTGCTCCATTTAAAGTCGAGAGAGTAAGCACAACCCGAACCTAGTGGAAAGGCGAGGTTTACTAGCATAATATGGAACCCGCCGGGTTCTAGATAAAATTCCTGTTTCGGGCCAAGCGACAGATCTACCGATCTCATTTTGGCAACCCCCTCTTCTCGAATTATCTGGTGCAAGGATGCACTCTCAGAATATCCGAATCCTACTTCTGACAGTTCAATTTTTTCTTTGGTTGGATTATAGAACCTCCCATAAACTGCCGCATTTTTCGTTCCTAAAGGCGAGGCCCTAGACCAACCCTCAAAAATTGGCTCACTGTTAGCAGGCGCGTAATGACCCAGGCAAAAGACAGCGGCTAAAAAGATCCGAGTTTTTTTGAGGAACAAGGGTTTTCTCACCTTGCACCTTTTTTTGTTACCATTTTCAACTCTAGCTGGTTTAAAGTCACAATATGAATCTTTACGAAAATGCAAAAGAACGATTTGTAGATTCAAAGCCTTTCCTATTATCGCCTAATTCTGAAGTCATATATAGCTATGCGGATGTGGACCATCTTAGTAGTTTAGTTGCAACACATCTAGCTGAACGAGGTTTAGTTTCTGGCGATAGAATTTTTGTGCAGGTTGAAAAAAGTGTAAATGTAGTTGTGCTCTATCTTGCATGCCTAAGATCCGGAATAGTTTATATCCCCTTGAACACACAATATCTAAAAGCCGAATTAGAATTCTTTTCAGCTGACGCAAATCCAAAAATTATAATCACTGATAACCAGAGAAAAAAAACCTTTGAACTATTCACAAAGACGTCAAATATTGTGATCCTAGATGAACTCATCGCTAATAGTGAAAATATAAAAAGTCCCGAGGTTAATTACGAGGCAGAGAAATCGTCTGGAGATGCTGCAGCAGCAATGCTTTATACCTCTGGAACCACCGGCAAACCAAAAGGTGCACTTATTAGTCATAAGAATTTAATTTCAAATGCGCGAGCCCTGACTAACGCTTGGAACTGGTCACAAGATGACACCCTATTACATGCGCTGCCTGTTTTCCATGTGCATGGTCTGTTCGTTGGCCTCAATCTGCCTTTATTGAACGGAAGTTCGATAATTTACCTAGATAAGTTCTCCGCTAAAGAGGTCATCAAAATTTTACCGAAAGCAACCGTATTCATGGGAGTTCCAACTTACTACGTCCGATTGCTCTCCGATAGTTCCCTGACAAAAGAAACTTGCAGGCAAATAAGAATTTTTATTAGCGGTTCCGCGCCTCTCCTGGAACGGACCTCCCTAGATTTTAAGAAAAAAACCGGACACGAAATCGTTGAGCGCTACGGAATGACCGAGACAGGCATGAACACCAGTAACCCATTACGGGGACAGAGGAAATTTGGATCAGTCGGCATAGCTCTTGAAGGAGTTCAAATACGTGCCCGGAATGAGTCTGGCTATATCGCTGCAGCGACCGAAGCAGGTGAAATCGAAGTAAAAGGACAAAACGTTTTCGCAGGATATTGGAAACGAGAGGAGTACAAATCTGGAGATTTTACTGAGGATGGATTTTTCAGAACTGGAGATCTAGGATACATTGACCGAGAGGGTTATCTTTTTCTGATAGGTCGTAAAAAAGATATAATAATCTCCGGAGGCTTAAACGTATTTCCGAAAGAAATCGAATTGATAATTGACTCCTTTCCTGAAGTTAAAGAATCAGCCGTTGTTGGGTTGCCTCATTCTGATTTTGGAGAGCAAGTGGTCGCTGTAATTGTTTTAGAAGAAAATGCGCGACTCGATGAAGTTACGGTAATAAACACAATGAAGAGTAAGATCGCAAGTTTTAAAATTCCAAAAGGGGTCTTTTTCCATGATGAACTCCCAAGAAACGCGATGGGGAAAGTTCAAAAAAATATACTTCGGAAAATCCTTAGCTAAAACCTCAAAACCCCCTCAAGTAGGGAGATTTTTTTAGAATTTCGGTTCTTGCGTTTTACAACGGATCTAATTTTAAGGCAATTATCAGGGGGAACAATCTCGGTATCCGGTTCTATCATATTTCTGGGGAGGTAGGCCAAATGTGCAGATTCGGAACACCAGAATCTCCTTGTTACTGAGCGAAAATAATTACGAGCTCCGAGTTTAGGCAGCATATATTAAGAAACTAAGTGGCTCTATTATTAACTCCTTTGAGGGTAAAATAGTTAATATCCATCCCTCCTTATTGCCAAAATATGACGGAAAAGGGATGTATGGATCAATAGTATGTAAAGGAGTCTTAAAAAAGACAGGGAATATCTGCCAGGTGGTACCGTGGATCTAGTGAACTCTGAGTATGATAAGGAGGAAATTTTGTCGCAACCAACAATTCCGATAATTGTGAACGAGACACCGACTTATCTGGCTGAAAAAGCACACGGGGTAGAGCACCAACTCATTATAAGGACGATTAAAAAAATCATAGAAAAAAATAGGTCGACTCGCTATGAAAAAAAAACCAAATGAAAATAGGCGTGCGCCAATAGCTCTGATGGCCTGTGATTCAGGCCGAAAGTTTGCACATTCGGTAGCTAGTGAGATGGGAATAGATTTGCTTACAACCAAAGAGACTTGGTTTGCATGCGGGGAGGGCAAATTCGAAATAAAGTCAAACGTCAGAGGACATGACGTTTATATCTTCCAATCGGCTGTTGGCAAACAGGATGGGCGAAGTGTCTATGATAGGTTCCTAATGCTACTTCACGCCGTTGAGGCTGCCGCATTATCGGACGCTCAATATATTACAGCCGTTTTACCTTATTACCCCGGCGCTCGACAAGACAAACGAAAAGGGAGAAGTAGAGAAGGAATCAGCGCAGGTCTTTTCGCTAGACTCCTTCAAAGCGCTGGGGTAAGCAGAGTCATGAGTGTGGAGATCCATAATGATTCAATAGCCGGCATGTTCAATCCCTCCCTAGCGCATCTCGAGAACGTCTTTCTTACAAATCATTTCAGTAAATGGATCAAAAGCAATCACAAATCTTTTGATGTTGTGGTGTCTCCAGATGTTGGATACCTAGAACGAGCAAGAGCTTTTTCAGAGGAACTATCAGCTGATCTTGCAGCGCTTTCCAAAGAAAGAGACTATTCCAAAGCAAATTCGATTTTTACCTCGAATCTCATCGGAGAAGTAAAAGACCGAGATGTTCTTCTTGTTGACGACATCGTTGATACTGGTGGATCGGTAGTATCATCCATCCAAGAACTCAAAAAGCAAGGGGCAAAAAATATTACCATCGCCTGCGTTCACCCGCTTATGAATGGCGATTGTTGGAAAAAGCTCGAACTGATATACAAAAAATCTGTTTCTGAGGGTTGGCACTTTAACATGACGGGAACGAGCGTTGTTGAACACGAAAATTCACCGGCTTGGTATACAACTTATAAGATTGAAAAATTAATAGCGAGAGTTCTGGAAAAAATAAACTCACGAGGGAGCGTAACAAGTGTCCAAGATAACAGTTCATTGAGCTCTTATTCTTGACAAACGTGTCGCATACACTATCCTGCAGAAGATTATTAATTCTTGCGCGTCCTCTCTCAAAGAAATTGTATTTACAGCTATGAGTCAGGGAATCATGAGATAGCACTTCCGTCAAGCATCAGCACGAACAATTAGAAATCTAATGAAAGATAGAATCAAACCGAACGAAGAAAACTTTAATTTTGTTGATGCCGAGCATCGTTTGCTCAAGTTTTGGACCGAAGAAAAGATCTTTAAGAAGAGCCTCGAGAAGAACCCAAGCTCAAACCCCTACATTTTTTATGACGGCCCGCCGTTCGCGACCGGGCTTCCTCATCATGGACATCTAGTTGGTTCTATTCTCAAAGACGCAGTTCCAAGATATTGGACGATGAAAGGAAAGTTTGTTCAACGAAGATTTGGATGGGATTGTCATGGACTTCCGATCGAGCATGAAATCGATAAGTCATTAGGAATGTCTTCTACCGACGCAGTAAAACAACTCGGCGTCAAAGGTTACAACGATGAATGTAGAAAAATTGTTCAGCGCTACACAAGCCAATGGCAAAAAACGATAGAAAGAATAGGGAGATGGGTAGATTTTGATAACGACTACAAAACTATGGACCCTTGGTACATGGAGTCCGTTTGGTGGGTTGTCAAGCAACTTTGGGAGCAGAGCCTGATTTATAAAGGAGAAAAAGTCGTGCCATTTTCGACGGAACTTGGGACGGTGCTCTCAAACTTCGAAGCAAGCTCTAACTATAAAAGCGTGCAAGATCCGGCTCTAACCGTTCTCTTCAAACTGAAGTCAGAGGATAAATATGTGGCTGCTTGGACCACTACTCCTTGGACTCTTCCGTCAAACCTTGCGCTATGTGTCGGAAAAGATATTGAATATGTCGAAGTCAAAGATCTTAGTTCCGGTAAATCTTTGATAGTTTCGGAGCACTATGCTCGAGATTTACTAAAAGATAGCGGGAATTTTGAATTAATCAACAAGTTGAAAGGATTAGATCTAGTAGGGAAAAAATATCTCCCGATTTTTGATTTTTTCAAAGATCACGAACAATTTGGCGGGTTTTGTATATTGGAAGACGATTACGTCACACCAGAAAATGGAACAGGAATAGTTCATCAAGCGCCTGCTTTCGGTGAGGACGACTATCGAATATTCCAGAAAGCCGAAATAGACGCACCTCCGGTATGTCCAATTGATATGTCGGGCAAGTTTACGTCAACGGTTAAAGATTTTGCAGGAATTTATGTTAAAGACGCGGATAAAGATATAGCTAAGGCTATTCGGGAAAAAGGTCTGCTTTTTAAACAAGAGGTCATTCAGCACAATTACCCTTTTTGCCCTCGAAGCAATAGTCCTATTATATATCGAACAATTGATAGCTGGTATGTGAAAGTAGAAGAGTTTAGAGAGCAACTCCTCGAAGCTAACGCGGAGATAAATTGGGTTCCAGGACATCTAAAAAGCGGCCGGATGGGAAAATGGTTGGAAGGGGCAATTGATTGGGCAATTTCCAGAAATCGCTACTGGGGAACACCGCTGCCGATTTGGATTAATGATGAAACTGGGAGGAGTATTTGTGTAGGTTCAATAAATGAATTGAAGTCTTTGAGCGGAATCGAGCTACATGATCTCCATAGAGAAAATGTTGACCCGATAACATTCCGAGTCTCTGGAGAGCAAGGCGTGTATCGCAGAGTTGATGAGGTGCTTGATTGTTGGTTCGAATCTGGATCTATGCCTTACGCTCAACTGCATTATCCTTTTGAAAATCAAGAAACTTTCAATCGAGGATTCCCAGCTGAATTTATAGCGGAAGGATTAGATCAGACACGTGGATGGTTTTACACCCTTATAGTTCTGGGTAACGCACTATTTCGAAAGAACCCATTCAAAAATGTTGTCGTGAATGGAATTGTGATGGCTGAAGACGGAAAAAAAATGTCTAAAAGTCTGAAGAATTATTCTCCGCCCGAAGAACTAATGGAGACATTCGGCGCCGATGCATTAAGGCTCTACCTTATCAACTCTGGACTGGTTAAAGGTGAAGAGCAACGGTTCTCCGATGAAGGTGTAAAAGATATGGTACGGAGAGCGCTTCTTCCTTGGCTAAACGCATTTAAATTTCTATATACTTACGCAGAGATCGATAATTGGCGACCAGAGGCTAATCTCTCACCATCTCGCAACATCATGGATCAGTGGGTCCTATCCAAGCTAGAATCGTTGAAAAAATCTGTAGCTAATGAAATGGAAGCTTACAGACTTTATAATGTAATGCCCGCCTTGTTCGAGTTCATCGAGGACCTCACGAATTGGTATATTAGACTAAACCGAGCCAGGTTCTGGGCTGAAGGAACTGCTCAAGATAAACTCTCGGCATATCACACTTTATATGAAGCACTTTTTGAATTAAGCATCTCAATGGCACCGTTTGCTCCTTTCCTGTCAGAAACGTTGTACCAAGAACTTAAAGATTTTTCATCTTTAGAGTTGCCACAATCAGTTCACCTTTGCTCTTACCCAGAGGTAAGCAAAAAACGGATAAAGCCTCTTTTAGAGTCTGCTGTCCAACGAATTCAGCATGTTATTTTGCTCGGAAGACAGAAACGCAATCAAGAGAAATTAAAAACGAAATATCCAGTATCAGAAATTACTATCATCCATCCAGACAAAAAGCTGCTTAAGGAAATATCCAAACTTGAAAACTACTTGCAACAAGAACTTAATGCGAAGAAAGTCAAATACTCAACGGATGAAGAGAATTTCATAGAACTTTATGCAAAGCCAAACTCTCGAATATTAGGGAAAAGATTAGGGAAAGATTTTAAGGAGTATAAAAGAGCGATCGAAGAGCTTAGTTCGTCCGACATCAGCAGGTTACAGGTTGAAGAGAAAATAACGATAAAGAATGAGTGCTTTAATTTGGAGGAAATCCTGGTTTTTAGAGAAGCAAAAGAGGGAACAAACACGATATCAAACAAATTTATATCGATTGACATGGACTGTACGCTTGATAGCGAGCTGATAGCCCAGGGTCAGGCTCGAGAAGTGGTAAACAGAATTCAAAAGTCTAGAAAAGATTCTGGACTTAAAGTGAGCGACAGGATCAAACTTTACTTTAAGGTCGGTCCCGAGCTTCAATCAGTAATAAAAAAACATGAAAAATATATCGAAAACGAAACTCTTGCTACCCAACTTAACCTCACGGAAACAGAACAAAGGTTTTCCTTTGAAATCGACGGGTATGAATTTTCTCTTTCGATCGAGAAAGATTCTCCATAGCTTTTGAAGTCGTTCTAACTTTTTGTTTGGGTTAGAATTCGAACGTGATTACAATAATAAAGCTATCTAATAACCCTTGAAGAGAAGCGGGGCGTAATTTTGTTATCATCAGACCTATACTCAAACAGAAAATCCTCTTCAAAAATATGCAGGAAAAACTTCATGACGACGGGCAATAGAAAAACAATCAGAAATCATCTGCTTTTCCTGTATTTTATGTTATGTGTTCTCTTTTCGAAGACTGTTTTCGCAGGCAATTTGTCAGAGATTTATGAGTTATCAGTTGCTAATGATCCCGAATTAGCGGCAGCGCAGGCTCGATATCTCTCTCGGAAAGAAGTTGTCCCGCTCAGTCGTTCGCAACTTCTTCCCCAAATAGGCGTCCGAGCGCAGACATCAGATAATCGCAGAGAGTTTCCTTCCAATCCCACAAGCACCACTTCATATTTTAACGAGAATGGATGGGCCGGTTTCCTAAACCAGCCCGTCTTTAAACTTGAATCATGGTATCAGCTGCAGCGCTCTAAAGATTTACGTTCAGAAGCTCAAGCAAAGTTTTCGTTAGAGCAACAAGCTCTTATAGTAAGAGTTGCGGAAGTCTATTTCCGAATATTAGAAAGAGAGGCAGCGCTCTCTGCATCGGCTGCGAAGAGAGAGGCAGTAAAACGTCAGCTCGAGCAAGTTCAACAGCGGTTTGATGTTGGACTTGTCGCTATCACTGACGTTTTAGAATCAAAAGCTGCGTTTGATAGTTCCACTGTGAGTGTAATCGAAGACGAAGGAGCGCAGTCAAATAGCTTTGAGCCGTTGGTTAGACTCACGGGGAGAACCTTCGAATTCGTGTATGGCCTTTCCGATCAATTTCCTGTGAAATCACCAGATCCAAATAACGAAGACGAATGGGTAGCGGAAGCTCTAAAAAATAACTATACGGTTAAGGCAAACGAAGCCCTCGTTAGTGCTGGGAAAAGGAGCCTTAAAGCAGCAAAGTCAAGGCATCTACCAACAATCGACGCGCAGGTTTCATACTCTCATAGCGAGTCTGGAGGAATATCTTTCTTGGGACAAGAGGTTGATCAACAAACGGCAACGCTTAATCTCTCCATGCCTGTCTTTCAGGGAGGAGCAGTGAGATCGGGAGTAAGAACAGCGAAACACGATTTAGAGGCCGCTCGCAAGATTCTAGATTTAACAAGAAGACAAGTCGTGGAGAATACTCGCAATTTGTTCAGATTAGTTAATACCGACGTAGCAAGGGTGTCCGCAGGGAAGCGAGGCATTGAATCAAGCGAGAGTGCTCTCGAAGCAACCTTGACAGGATACGAAGTCGGTACTAGAAATATCGTGGACGTACTGAACGCACAAAGAAGTTTATTTCTCTCCCAGTTTCAATATGCCAGCGCAAGATATCGTTATGTTCTGAACACCTTAAGGCTCAAACAAACGGTTGGAGTGTTGGCTCCAGAGGACATCTACAATCTGAATAAATTTTTAGACACGGCACAAACAATAAATCGAACAACCAAGTTAACACGTTAGAGCTTATGTTAAAAAAAAATCTGTTCATTGGAATAGTTGTCCTTATATGTAGTGCAGGGTTATTTGCGACAGGTGTAAATTGGGAAGAGGACAATAAAAAAGATAGTTTGTCGTCCAGCAACACAATCAAAGATGGAGAAAAATCTTTAAGTTCCATCGAACTCCCGTTTACGAATGACGAAAAGAACAACACTGCGATATTCGAAAAAGCTAGTCCCAGTGTGGTTTTCGTTACAAATACTAAATTAAGAAGACAACGATTTTCTCTCAACGTTTCGGAGATTCCGCAAGGTACAGGCACAGGTTTCATATGGGACCGATCAGGAATAATAGTTACAAACTTCCACGTAGTCTATCGAGCGAACAAGATCACGATAACCACTCACTCTAATCGGAGCTATGAAGCAAAAGTTATAGGAGCAGCACCAGAGAAAGATATAGCTCTGCTGAAAATTGACGCGAGTGGAGAACTTCTTGAGCCCCTTCCTCTGGGAGATTCTTCAGCCCTCGCTGTAGGAAGAAAAGTTTTGGCGATTGGAAACCCCTTTGGTTTAGATTCGACGCTTACCGTTGGCGTGGTTTCAGCCCTTGGCAGAGAAATAAAATCCTTAAATCAAAGGACCATACGAGACGTAATACAGACAGACGCGGCTATAAATCCAGGTAACTCAGGAGGCCCTTTGTTAAATTCAAGCGGCCAAATAATAGGCGTGAACACAGCTATCCGATCGCCCTCTGGTGCCAGCGCGGGTATTGGCTTCGCCATCCCAATAAACACTTTAAAAAATATTGTGCCTCAGCTTATTGAGCATGGAAAGGTAGTGAGGCCAGTGATGGGCGTAGAACTATTATCAGATTACTGGACAAAGAGGCTCGGCGCGCGAGGAGTCGCAATTTTTTCGGTCATTGAAGGTCTTCCTGCTGAGAGGGCTGGCATGGTAGGAGTTCGTTATGATAAACAAGGTAAAATTCACTTAGGCGACGTTCTAATAGATATCAACGGAGCATTGGTCTCAGATGAAGATACGCTTCTCGAGCAATTAGAGAAATTTGAGCCTGGGGACACGATTCAAGTAACCACGACCCGAAATGAAAAAATAAAGAGATATCAATTAACTCTTGCCGCCCCAAATCCGGGGAATTAATAACGAGAGATAAAAGCGCAATTTTTGCAAGATTACACAGCGAGCATAAAAAGCTAAAATATTAATTTTTCGTTGGACTGACTTTATGGATTGGCAAGTAGTAGATTTGATCAACGATTTCTATCCGGGCGTTCATAATACGGAACAACATGAAAACTCCTGGCACATTCCCGTTTCAGGGAACCAGATATTGACAAAAAGGGAATATCCTTCGTTACGCCCCCTGACCATGAAAGAATGGCAATGGTCAGAGATTTCGTCCAATAAGACGCATTTCTTAGGCACGGTTCGAAATCATACTCCGATATTTGCGGAAGAAATTGAAGCCGATGTGGTCGAACCCGAAGGCTATAAGTTTAACCCTCTGTGGAATTTTTTAACAGGAACAGAGCTTCCGATTTTCTATCTCATGGGCAGGGCAAAACAGGTCGTAGATTGGAGTAAACAGCATGAATATTGCGGCGCATGTGGATCTAAAACTTTGGAATCCACAACAGATCGTTCAAAAAAATGTCCACACTGCAATATCCCCTTTTACCCAAGAATATCGCCATCCATAATCGTTCTGGTAACTAGAGGCGAAGAATTATTGCTTGCCAAAAATGCAAACGCGCAAGGGAATTTTTATAGCACCCTCGCTGGATTCGTTGAGCCGGGTGAGTCCATCGAGGAGACAGTTCACAGAGAAGTTTTTGAAGAGGTAGGTATAAAAATCAGGAATTTAAGGTACTTTTCAAGCCAATCCTGGCCTTTCCCTAACTCCCTGATGTTAGGATTTCACGCCGAATACTCGGATGGAGAAATAAGAATTCAAGAAGAGGAGATAGCTGATGCGAGGTGGTTCCACTATAAAGAAATGCCAAACAAACCGGCAATGATGTCAATATCGGGCTGGTTAATCGATGAATACTTAAAAAAGCTTGAAAGTTAATGGAGAAATTTTTTTTTGGTTTAGTAATCCTCACTTTTGTAATACCTTCCCAAGGAAACGATTCTCTTAACATTGCTGTAGCGTCAAACTTCAACTCTACTTTGAAGAAAATCTCTTTCCAATACGAAAAAAAAAAGAGATTTAAGATCAATATAATCTCAGGTTCCAGTGGCGTGCTTTTCGCTCAGATCATCAATGGAGCGCCCTATGACGTTTTTTTCTCAGCAGATAGAGACCGTCCCGAAAAGCTAGACTCCAAGGGATTAACGCGAGCACGGGGGACATATGCATATGGTCGGGTAGTCTTTTGGGAAAGAGACGAACACGCGCAGGAGAAATATCTATCTCAGAGCAACAGAAAACTTGCACTCGCTCGACCTGAATTTGCTCCGTACGGGAAAGCTGCCATAGAGATCCTAGAGAAATATAACCATGGTCTAACTAATTTAGTTTACGGGCTGAATGTAAATCAGGTTTTCGCTTATATCGAAACTGGAAGTGTTAACGCGGGTTTTATATCTCTCAGCCAAGCATTGAGCAAAAATCTGTCTACTAATAATTTTTTGATAATCTCTGAATCATTGCACTCAGAAATTGAGCAACAGCTTGTTATTTCTTCTAATGCGAAAGACGGAGCTGAGGAATTCGTCGATTGGGTTTTAAGCCCAGCAGCTCAGGAGATCGTTATAAACGCAGGTTACAGGGGAATAAGACCCAATGAGTGAAAATGATTTAGCTTCTTTATTTCTAACTCTTAAACTGGCTTCGGTTACTTCTATCTGTCTAGCTATAATTGGGACTCCCCTTGCATGGTGGTTATCTCAGACTAATTCTTTCTGGAAGAATATTGTTCAACCACTTGTCGCACTTCCAATTGTTCTTCCTCCAACGGTGATAGGTTTTTATTTACTCATTGCTTTCTCTCCCCAGAATTTTTTCGGGGCCGCATGGCTAAATTCGACCGGAGTCCCTCTTGCCTTCTCGTTTTCGGGACTTGTCATCGGATCTATAATTTACTCCCTGCCCTTTTATGTCCAACCAGTGCAAGTCTCGTTTCAGGGAATTCAGCGCGAGATAATCGAGACTGCAACGAACCTCGGCGCGGGGAAGATAGATAGATTTTTAAGTCTTATATTGCCTTTATCGAAAAAGGGATTTTTAATCGGATTTTGTTTGTCTTTTGCACACACAATTGGAGAGTTCGGAATAGTCTTAATGATCGGAGGTAACATACCCGAAGAAACTAGGGTAATCTCGATAGCAATTTTTGATCAAGTAGAAACGTTGAATTACGAAAGAGCACATTTTTTATCAGGATTCTTGCTCGTATTTTCATTCCTCATCTTGGCTCTTCTTTACCGGACAGACCGAGCTTGGAATGAAACAAGTTCGATTAAGTAATGACCATTCGAATCATTGCGAAGTTTAAACGATCGCGAGAATTCGCGATCGATGTTGATCTCGATTTCAAAGGGGACGAAATTACGGCTCTCTTTGGGAAATCTGGATCCGGTAAGTCAAGCATACTTAGATTTGTGGCGGGTTTTGAAAATTTTCCAAATAACTTTCTTAGGATCAACAAAGAAATTCTCCAAGATAAAACTTCCTTCGTTGAGCCTGAGCACAGAAAGATCGGCTACGTCTTTCAAAGTCTAAATCTCTTTACCCATCTATCAGCCGAAGAGAATCTAAAATTTGCGTCGAAACATTCGAAGGCAAACCCTTTTGTAAAAGAGAGTGAAGTGATCGAAACCTTAGGTCTAAAACGCCTCCTAGGGAAATACCCCAGTTCCCTATCCGGGGGCGAGCAGCAAAGATTGGCTATTGCCCGTTCGTTATTGTCAAATCCGACGTTAATTCTTTTAGACGAGCCCTTATCTTGGTTAGATTCGGACAGCAAGTGCCGTATTTTAAATTACCTTAAGGAAATTAACCAAAGGTTCCGAATCCCTATGATATTCGTAAGTCACTCAGCAGATGAGGTGCTTCTAATTTCCGACCGCGTCTATGAGATTGAAGACGGAAAAAATAAACCTCCGTTAGCACCCCATCAATTTAGGCTACAATATTTAAAGGAAACAGAGAATGCCGAGACAATAACTATTGATTGCCAAGTAAGCGAACATGATGCGATCAATGGGCTTACAAGATTGACCTTTGAAGAGGAAAATCTATACGTTGAACAAAAGGGCCTGTTCGAAAATCAAAAAATTAAAGTTGAGATCAAAATAAAAGACATAGTCATTAGTAAACTTCTCGCAGAAAAATCAAGCGTGCTGAATCAATTCCCCGCCACTGTTCACTCGATAAATGATCCCGAAAGTGGTCCTTTTGCGATTGTTGTATTAAAAAAGAAAGCCCAGTCTCTCGTAGCGCGGGTTCCAAGAAAATATTTGCATGTCTTGTCACTGAAAGAAAAGGAAACGGTTTTTATCCAGATAAATAACCTGACGGTATGCAGTGAAAGATGAGGCCAGAAAACCACCCTTTTTCTGCAATCACCCCAGACTTCATACTCGATACAATAGAATCAAGAGGATTTAGAGTAGATGCGAGAATTTTGGAGCTTAATAGTTATGAGAATCGAGTTTTTCAGATCGGCATAGAAAATAGCGAGCCGATCATAGCGAAATTCTATCGGCCCGATCGATGGAGCCAAGAACAAATTCAAGAGGAACATGATTTTCTTTTAGAACTCGCTTCGAACGAGATCTCTGTGGTCGCACCAATCCGAGTTGAAGGCACGACTCAATTTAAGACTGGCAAATTCATGGTAGCTTTATTCAAGAGACGCGGAGGCCGGACTCCACTCATAGAAAGTGAATCTTCCCTGGAAATTCTTGGTCGAACGCTTTCGCAAATCCATAATGTAGGTGCGGAAAAGCCATTCACCTATCGGCCTTCGATAAATGTTGATGATTATGGAAAGTCGTCGAGAAGATGGTTGCTCGAAGCGGAGTTCATCCCAGTAAATTTAGAGAAGCAATATGAGAAGGTTTCAAATATATTGATAAGTCGAGTCGAGGAAAAATTCTCTAAACACGAATTCAAAAATATAAGAATCCATGCCGATTGCCACCTAGGAAATATTCTCTGGCGAGAGCAAAGACCTCATTTTGTTGATTTTGACGATTCGAGAAATGGTCCTGCGGTTCAAGATCTTTGGATGTTTTTATCTGGAAACCTATCAGAGAAGTCTCGGCAGATGACAAATATTGTTCGAGGCTATACGGATTTTAGAGATTTCAATTTCGGGGAAATCACTCTTATTGAGAGTCTGCGGTCTCTGCGCATTATGCGACATTCGGCCTGGATAGGAAGAAGATGGGCCGATCCTGCCTTCCCTAAAGCTTTCCCTTTCTTTAACACCGAGAAATACTGGGTGGAACACCTTCATCAACTTTCAGAGCAAATAGAAGCACTTGAAGGGCCAGGTATTAGTCTAAATATCTAAACTATCTCTATTCAAAATTGGATTCGCATAAATTCGAAGAAATTGCCTTCGATATTCCTCAGGACATTTTTGAAATCTTTCATTTAGGTAACGGATATCTTTTTTGCTTATGTCAATTGAGTGCTGGGTCTTCAGCTGCTTATAGGGTTCTTCGTTCAGTTTGGACAGCGCCCAATAATTTATCGGATAAAGCTCAAGATTTGATAAGATCTGACGGTCGATCTCTCGGGCGATACGAGACGGATCATCAAAGGTCTTAGCGAGAGGATTTCCTATTGAGAATTTAACCCTACCCTTCTTCCCGTAGAGTCCTTTTGCTAAAGAAATCAAATCCTCGCCTGCAGGTTTTCGATAGTCTTCACCTAAGTCTTTTAACGTCAGTTCCTTTGCTTTTAACTCATCACACGGGTCAAACTCATATGAAATTGATAGTGGAACAATGTTTAAACTCTGCATGAAAGAGTTGAACTCCGCGTTGCCTTTGGCTAGCCCTAACATTTTAATTAATGCGGGGTCAGTGATATCAATTGCATCCTTGCTCCGACCTTCACTTTGAGCAATCCAAACCGAGTTCCCGGATTGAATGGATTCTTTAATGTAAGTAGATGCTTGTAAAAGGGCTGCGTAAATCTTTTTATTCCCTCGAACAGAGCGTTTTATGAAAAACCCTTTATTAAGTCGCATTAGCGATGTTGCAAAATCTGTTTGCATTAGATTGTCACCAATCGCAATCCGGACGGTATCGAGACCGTTTATATGCAGTCCGTAGTCTAAAAACATAGAATCACTAGCAATATCTCTGTGGTTACTTATAAAAAGATAGCTCTGGCTTGGATCAAGTTTTTCGAAGCCCTCGTACCTGACATCCTCTGTTCCTTCTCTGATGAGTTTATTAGCGAACCGTGCTATCAAGGACTGGAAACCATCGATGTCTTTAATAGGACTTATTAACCTCCTCAAATAGAGTTTGAGGAGATATCGAACTATAAAAGGGACATGTCGATTCAAAAGTGGGGTCAACCAGCTCGCCAAAAAATCAAGAAACTCAAAGTCATTTACTAACTTTCGTAGCTCACGCGCTACCTCATCGTCGTGAAATGGCCTAATGTCTTCGAAATCGGTCACAAAGGGAATCCCCAATTTATTCTGTGATTATCTTACTTTTGAGGTACAAACGTACAGAAAAAATGGACGGCATTTTTTATTTAGGGCTTAAATATCTTGTTTGCGAAGGCAAAAAATTCGTTTGCAATACTTTACAAAAATGCAATGATCAATTTCTTTGTCCAGACGAGAGAATCTATAAAAAACATGGATTTCTTAAAGAAAACAGTAATCGTAACTGGAGCAAATCGAGGAACAGGCAGAGTAATTGCAGAAAATTTCATAGCACATGGAGCCGAGGTTTTTATTCACAGCCTAAACGAAGGAGATTCTCAAAGTACTGTTAAAGAAATGGGATTCGGAGTGCCTCTATGGGGAGATATCTATTGCGACTCGGGTTCAGAGCAAGTCTTGTCTCAGTTTCAAAAAAAGGCACAAAAGCTATCGATTTTGGTAAATAATCTGGGCTCGGGGAGTCCAGGAAAATGGAGCGACACCTCAACTGATGATTGGATCAAGTCTTATAACAAAAATACTCTGTCTGCGGTCAGGATGGTGAATAGTTTTCTTCCTATTATTCCCTCGGGCGGACGTATAATTAACATCGGGACTGTTGGCTCGACTCGTCCTGGAAAAGCCATGCCCCACTACTACGCATCCAAAGCAGCTCTGGCGAATCTTACTTCGAGCTTAGCAAAGGAAGTTGGAGAACTTGGAATTACAGTAAATCTAGTCTCGCCAAGCCTTATTAGAACCGAGGAAGTGGAGGCTTACTTCATGAGAATTGCGACACAAAATAGGTGGGGATCTACCTTTGAAGAAGCGGAGAAAACTATTGTTTCAAATTATGCGCCAAACCCGATGGGCAGAATGGCTACAAGACTTGAGGTGGCCAACGTAGTTTTGTTCTTGGCCAGCTCCCTTGCTTCCTTCATAAACGGACAAAATATAAAAGTCGATGGCGGCGGCTTGGACCTAATATGATTCTCTGGGTGAAAATGTTTCA
>MDTE01125499.1_pt1 | contig 16948 bp, 10 predicted proteins | sample 811231 | NCBI WGS metagenome assembly MDTE01 (sample SAMN05326651, study PRJNA326480) | marine metagenome | isolation source: seawater | place: Indian Ocean: Red Sea | collected 2010
AAGTGGGCTGGGGCGAAGCGATAGGTGACTTACACGAAGAAGTTGAAGCTGCAATCAAAGCTATTTGTAAACGTGTGATTGGAAGAAATATTACAGGTATTGAGAGAATCAAACAAGAGATGCATCGGGGCCGGTTCTGGCGTGATGGCCCCGTACTAAATACTGCAATTAGTGCACTAGAAATGGCATTATGGGATTTACACGGTAAACAAGTTGGTGCTCCCGTTCACCAGTTATTGGGTGGACCTGTACGAGACAAAATAATGGTATATCGCAACTTGTGGGGGAGGAACCCTGAGGAGTTTGCTTCATCAGGAAGGGCTGCGCTTAATGAAGGACTAAATATGGTGAAAGTTAGTCCTGCAGGCCCAACAACGACGACACCTTCGAACTCCGAATTACAAGGGATTCTGGACACAGTTTTGGCAGTAAGGGATGCTATTGGAGATTCTAATTTAGCAATAGATCTGCACGGAAGATTATCGCCAGCTGCTAGCCGAAGACTACTCCCCCTATTGGATAAATTTGACCTTACATTTGTTGAAGAACCATGCCTTCCTGATGGCGGTAATCATCACTTGAGAGATTTGCAACAATTGCACCTTGAACAACGAATTCCTTTGGCAACTGGTGAAAGGTTTCTGACAAAACGGCAATTTGCTGACCACCTATTTCCAAGCCCAATAGCATCAGTATTACAGCCCGACCTTTCACTCGTAGGCGGAATTAGAGCTGGAATTGAAATCGGATCCATGTGTGAGATTGCTCAAGTATCTTTGGCGCCTCACTGCCCATATGGGCCAATTCAATTAGCAGCTTCATTACAAGTCGCAGCAGCAAGCCCAGCCCATGCTTTCCAAGAATTCCAGTCATTAGGCGGTGCTGCTGGTGGAGGCAGTCCTGGCGGAGGGGCGAATTGGGAATTCAATTTACTCGAGACCCCATTTGCGATAGAGGACGGTATGATAGATATCCCCAACGGGCCGGGATTAGGGATAGAAGTTCAAGACCATCTTATCGAAGAACACTTAGATGCATGGAATCCACACCCACCAACCCTTTGGCAGCACCCTGATGGTTCTCACGCAGAGTGGTGATAATTAGCCTCACCCGGCATTGAACCCCTTACTCCACCAGTTGGATCTTCAACATCACCTTCGAACCTTGGGATAACATGGAGATGAACATGATAAACAGTTTGACCTGCTGACTCTCCAACATTGATTCCTAGATTCCAACCCCCCACAGAAGAAAAACCACCATCCAAATCCTCTTTCAACCATTCAGCCCCTACCATAAGGGAGGCCTTTTCTTCAGAAGTGCAATCCCAGAATGAACCAACATGGCGTTTCGTAATAACTAGGCTGTGCCCCGGAGAAATTGGATAAGCATCACGAATTGCAAATGCAAATCCATCCTGCCAAAGAATTTCTCTAGAGCCCTGCTCTAGAATTTCACAAAAGGGGCAACTATTCATGCATCACCCTCTAATTCTGCATCAAGAATTACTGATGTTGAATAAGATATGAAAGGTGGCGCCCAAGGGTCACTTCCTAGCTCTCCATCGCCCAATTTGAGATTACTGAAAATATACCAACCCAAAGCAGGACCTACTGCTGCAAGCATGAAGAGTAACCAATATGCATCACTAGTTGCCAATAGAACCAATCCACCCAATCCAACCATAACAAAAGTTGCAGAGAGTGCCTGAGCAGTTTGGAAAACAGACATATGAGTGCCCCCCAGTCTTGGGTCTGCAACATCTGCCCAAGTAGTGATGAAAGTGAACATCATCCAATCTGTAAGAACTAAAGTTGGAACCCATATGATAAGTGTCACAAAACCTGGTAGTTTAACTAGCATTGACGTCCCAAGTAACAAATAGCAAACTACCGAACCCAAAGCGTACATTCTCAAAGTTCGTTTTCGCCCATAAATATCAGACAACCATGGCCCGGCCAATCCAAGATAATTAATTACTGCAAAGACATTCCACCATAGAGTAATTTGTGCACCATCCATGTCTTGAACCTCGACAAGATAGGCTGAAAACCAAGCTTCAAACCCATCACCAAGTGGAAGCAAAATACATCCTAGCAATACTAACCAAGCGGTTCTGGTTTGCATTGCAGCCAACACCTTTGAAATCATTGGAGTTCCTTTGGGAAATGGGCTGGCCTGCTGTGCTTTTGGAAGGGGCTTTCCCTCTTTCATCATCAGAGTGATTCCAATTCCTGAAGCCATGACAACCAACAACATCAAGAAGGTCACAACTTGAATTGAGGCAAAATTGGTGATTCCATCTGAAATAAATGGTGAGGCTCCACCACCTCCAACCCACCAACCCATCAATAGGATTACTAGATGCCCACCACCACGGTATGCAAGATTAATCATAGAATTAGCACGACCCAATTGCGGTACACTTTCAGCCATCATTGCAGCAACAGCCTGTTCAGCAAATAGACGCGGAACTAATGCTAGAAGTAATACAGCAACCCAGACCCATGGCTGACTACCGACATCAATCAGGACTAGTGGCATTAGTAATACAAGATGTCCAAGTGTCCCATAAAGCATCCAACTGCGCCTACGACCCCATGGGAAATTTTGCATTCTATCAACTGGTTGAGCCCAAACTGGACGCAGGAAAAACGGAATTTGAACAACCATAAACATGGCTGCAACGGTATATTTATCTAAACCAAATTCTGCCATTCCAAGTGTACGGCCCCAATATCCAAGGAAGGCAAACGGCATAGAAAATCCAAGGTAGAAAAGAACGAACCAAATATCTCTGAACTTATTGTTTTCACCAAGGTCTTTTCTTGTTAGAGGGGTATCAGATTCGTCATCTGACATTTTAGGAGCTAGTATAATGAATACTATGATTGCAATCCCAAATGCCAAGATCACAAGCGAAAATGATCCAAATGATAATCCCCCTAAAGATGATTGAGAATCTAATTCGTCGTCAGTTTGGTTGGTGGCGTTAAAATCCCAGTCCCATAACGCATGTGTCGCTATGATATCAAGGCCTGTTTGAAGCCCCGACTCTACATTTTGACGCCCTCCTGCCAATGTATTAATTGTCGTTACAGTGTCTGTTTGGGCATGTTTTGGAGTCTGCTCACAAGTATCCCCCTCTTCGAAAATATATTGATGCTGACCTCTAATCCAAGTAGCAGTGTAGCCAGCCATGATAAAATTATAATGATCTGAATTTCCTTTTGTATCATCTATAACACTAACCCAAGGTTCAGGATGACTTAGATTTTCATTGATGTCTTTGAGATGCTTTTGGAACCACTCCGCATTAGACTGCATTTCCTCTGTTACTTCAAGACCTTCATTTTCATAATACGACCAATCATCAACTGGTGAAGTGAATTGATAAAGAGTCCAAAATTCCTCATCACAACCTGTCGCTTGACTTGCAGCAGGCGTTGGTACTGGCCAATTTAGAGCAAACATATCCAAATTGATGTATGTGACATTTGTGCCGTTGGGAATCTGTTCTTCTACGAAATGAAGGCTACCCTTACCTCCACCCTCTGAAGAACCTGAACCTTGCCACTCTTCGTAATCCCACCAACCTAACTTCCAAGTGTGAGTAGGTGTACCATTCCATTCTGAAAGCGCCCTGGCTAATTCCAATAGAGAACCACTGCCAGTCCCATCATCGTATGCACCTTGGCTTGTACAACCAGGATAAGTTCCTCCACCAAGAGGTCCAACAATAGGAAGATAGCATATCGCATCGTGATGTGCTCCAACCACATACCAATCATCCTCCAAAGTCCCATTGATTGTAACTACAATATTTTGGCAATTATTACATTCATTGGTAGTAAAATTTTGACGCTCTACTTCATATCCCATTCCTTCAAGTTCCTCGGCAATCCAATTACGAGCATTTTCATTAGCTGTTGTATCAATCCGACGATAACCAAACTGAGTCATTGAAACCATGTTATCGTAGGACGCACTACCATCAGGCCATGATTCTGGAACCCCATCATCAACACCCTCATAGGGCATTGGAGCAGCAAGAGTTGCCATCGAAAGCAAAGACAATGAAAGGAACGCAACGAGCAAAGTTGCTGACCTCCTGCGCTCAACCATCAAACTGGACACACGGCGTGTCAAACTTGAGGCTTTACCTCAGATGATGCATAGCATCATCTAAATTTACAACCCAGATTCTCAAAATATAACACCTTGATTAATCTAAGTAATGTACAGGGGAATCACTCATTTATGTTGTGCTACGCGACTCTAATTATGGGGGGGGATTGGGTCATTCCTAAAGACCGAGTCAAACCCATAATGAAGGGACATGAATTAAGTAAAGAAATTGATGAAACTACAGTCCAGAGAGGAGAAATCGCACTATGTTGGCTTACTCAAGCATCATGGTTAATCAAGTATAGAAATTGTACTATCCTTATTGATCCTTGGTGGAGAGATCTTGAAGCCGGAGATCGTTGGGGAAAATTGCTTGGAGAATTTCCACTTTCGCCTGATGAATACCCACACATAGACTACATCTTTTGTACCCATTGGCATGATGACCATATTTGCCCTGAAACAATACCAATTCTAGCAAAAAAGTTTCCTGGAGCCAAATTTATAGTGCCCTTAAGAAGCAGAAAAATGCTCATAGAAATGGGTGTTTCACGCGGGCGGATTCACTCTATGCACGGAAATGATTCCGGTCAATTAAATGGGGGAGTTTCTTTCTTTGCAATTCCCTCTGCTCATGAAGAGTTGGATGCTGATGAAAGAGGTGCCCATATGTACTTAGGATACATGATTCGCTGTGATGGGACCACCGTATACCACATGGGTGATAGCAGACCATATCCTGGTTGGACTGCTAACATAAAAAGGGCAGCTAGATTACTATATTCTGAAGGAAATGGAGAATCACCTGTTGATGTAGCATTACTATGTATCAACGGCAATGACAATCTCAACCATATAGAAGCTGTCGATTTAGCAACAATTCTAGATGCTGGGCTGACAATACCCATGCATTACGGCATGGACCCAGGTAATACTGTTGATCCGCAAATCTTTGTCGATGAAGTTGAAAATAGAGATAGTGATATTAGTTATTTAATTCCACAACCTGGAGAAATAATTGTAGTAGAATGAATTATTTATTCACCATAATTTTCTCGTGCGTAAAGTAATCCATCAGGAAGACCAACGTCAATATATGCTGCATTAATCTTAGCTGCTAGTAAACGTCCACTACTTGCTAAAGAACCCAGTATTTCGACGTCATCATTTCCATTCTGCCTCCAAAATTCACTAGTTATGAGCATTCTACCAGTACATCTCCAACATGGAGGTGAAGTTAGAGGAAAAGATACATCCTTACGCTTTTCTAAAATACCATTAACCAAACTATATCCTTCCTGTTTTGATTGTGTTAATGAATCAACTCTTCCAGTATCTGAAAGCATTTCACCCCATGGAGAAACAACAGGAACCACACCCACAACACACCTTTTAGTGGCTTGATGAACTTTGATCAATTCTGCCGAAGGACAGGGATGGCCAAGATATAGATTATCTGGAGTTGCTACTAACATATCCTCACCACAAATAGGTATTGCTTGTTTGATAGCATTGACTAAACCCAAGGGTTTTTCTTGCACCGCCAACTGTATATTAACTTCCTGTAAATCAACTAATTCTTTCAATTTTTTTTCAATTGCAGGCTTATTTGGGGAAGTCACTATTACGATTCCTTCTACTTCAGCAGCCAGTAATTCATCTATTGTTCTATGTAACATAGTTTGGCCGTTTATCTGAATTAATTCTTTACATCCATCGACATGAAATTCAGAAATACGACTACCTCGGCCAGCAGCAGGTATTACACCCCACATTGATTCTTCGAAAAGATACTGTTTTGAAGGGTTTGCCCCTACACAATCTCCCTGAAAAATTGATTATCGTAAATCAATTCATTTGTAATAACTCACGAGCAACCCCCGTGGCGACCACTTACTCCTGCTCAATCCCGGCCCGCATCGGCTTATTGGGAAACCCATCTGACGGATATTTCGGGAAGTGTATTTCACTTCCCGTATGGAATTGGAAAGCCACTGTTAATTTATCAAAGACATCCGAATCAAATACTTTTACACTACCTGAAAATGATGGCCTTAGGAGGATAATGGAACCAACAATTAGAGTATTTCAAAATCATTTTAGAACAGAATTAATTCCATTTAATGCGACAGTAGAAACAAATATCCCGAGACAAGTTGGTTTAGCTGGTTCTTCTGCAATAGAAACTGCATTTATGTTAGCATTAATGGCTCTTCACGATATTTCAGTTAATGCAATATCTAGACGAGAATTAGCAGAAATGATTTTGAAAATTGAAACTGAAGAATTACAAATTGTTGCTGGGTTACAAGATAGATTACCTCAAACATATGGATGCATGTTATTCATGGATTTTGATGAAAATTTGATGACTGGAAGAGGATATGGGGATTATTATGAACTACAATCATCTAATTTACCTAGTCTATGGCTTGCGCATGCACCCATGGGAAAAGATTCAGGAGAAACACACTCGGGCCTAACCAGAAGATGGGAAGAAAAAGAACAACAAATGGTTTCAATTATTGAACAACTAGCCAACTGCGCAATAGAGGGAAAAAATGCCATTGAGCAAAAAATGGTTGAAGAATTAGCAAGTTGTATTGATACTAATTTTGATTTGAGATGTGAGTTATTCACCAAAGAATCACTCGGCGACACTTGGGAGGCTGTCATGCTTGCTAGAAGTTTGGGGTCTTGTGCAAAGCAAACAGGTTCTGGTGGAGCAATTTTTGGAATTATCCCAAATGATGATTTCCCTCAAATCGCAGACATTGAATTTACTGCTATGGGCTGGCAATTCCACAGCAATTTGGAGGTTTCATAATGGATAAAAGAAAGAGAATGATTCTTGCTTATGTCCACGACCCCCCTAATAAAAAAGCAATTGATACCCGTTGGCGTGATCCTACTTTTCTATATCAAGAGGGATTTACAGATTTAGTAATTGCAGATCAATTAACAGGTTGTCTAAGCATTGTAATGGATGAGGCAAATGATGATGGTTCTATATCAAAATTAGATGAACGACTAAAGAACACAATTGATGTTGGATTAAAGGCATGGGTGATGGATGATTTATTCACTTTACCAAAAGAAATTGCCAAAAAAACTTCAGGTTGCCCGCATGATGAATTAACATGGCAAACAATTAGTCAAAATTTATTCAATCTATTCGAAAGATTCCCTGATTTGGAAGGAATAATTTTTCGTTTCGGAGAGGCTTTTGAAACTAAACAATGGGCAAAAAGAGTGAGCCCTTTTGATTGCCAATGTGAAATATGTGTAAAATTAGGACCAATTGGTGCATTGCAGCGAATTATTTCAGAACTAGAAGAACATGTTTGTGAGCAATTAGGTATGTATTGCATTGTTAGAATGTGGGATCTAGGGAATGATGGTTTCCATGCTGATTCCGAACAACAATCTGCTGCTTTGGCAGAATATAATGAAAATCCAAAACTAGTAGTTTCAGTTAAGCATACAGCAACAGACTACTGGAGATACCAACCCTGGAATAATTCAATCCAACTAGATGGACCTCCAAGAATGATCGAATTTCAATGTGAAAGAGAATATGAATTCCTCGGAATATTACCAAATTGGCTAGGACATCATTGGGCCAAAGGTTTTCCTGAATTGGATGATGGAAGGGGTTTGTCTAACTGTACTCCTCAAAACTGGGTTGGATCATACATCATTCCCCGCGGCGGTGGTTGGTCTGCAGAAGTTAGCAAAGATGATTTTTGGTCAACAATTAACTCTAAAGCAATAGTTGCTCTAACAAAAAAACCGCAGGCAAATCCAGATAAAATTCTAGATAAAATCCTAATTGAAATGGGTTTTACAGACGCAGAAAGTAGACGCTCTTTCTCAATCTTAATCAAAATGAGTAGCGACTTAATCCTTAGCCTTAGATACATACCTACATTCCAAGATTTGACCAATCAAATTTGGATGCCCAGTCACAATTGGTTCCGAGATGATACTTTTGTACCTGGAGCTTGTGCACATATTGCAAATCATGTATCTGATGCAGGTAAATCCAAAAACCTACTTGATGATAGGGGGTTTGCATCTATAATTGCTAGAACACAATTAAATCGCGCTAAAGCTTTGTTTGATGGAGGAAAATTATCTAATCACCCCAAATCAAAATTCATACTGTATTCTTACAAATGGGCAGTAGAATTTGCAGAAATTAGTGAACAAATGTGGACAAAATTACTAGATAATGCACCACTAAATCGGTCAGAAGCAAAAGAAATTATTGAATCTATATTAGAAGCAAATCCATTACCACCCCTAAGTTGTCTTGACTAATGCAATCTATGCGCATGGCTATGAAGAAGAAAGACTTCCGAGAAACAATGGAAAAGGCTCTGTTCCACCGATTATGGATGGAAGTTGATTTTGATGACCACCCTTATCCAGGATCCCATTCACCAGAACCGCAAGGAGAGTTAAAGATGTCAACCGATGAAGGTGCCATCATAATTGCTGATGAGCGAATCACATTTCGCTTGGGTAAAGGAGGGGACGGAGAAGATAGCATTCACCGATGGACTAATGAACCCATCAAAATCAACAACGGTCCTAAAAGAATGGGAGAGCATCGCTGGTCAATTTCACCCAAAGATTTGGGTCTCACATTAAGCGCTTTTGTGGCCGTAAAAATTGGAACACCATCAACAATTAAAGGTACTTCAATCCTTAATGAAAGGGTTTTACTCGGTGAAATAATGAATAAATTATCACCAATGCTTGAAGAATGGACATGGCATCTAGAGGTCGATAACAAAAAAGACCGAATGGGTTGGTACATTAGAGCCCCTAATAAATGGGAAAGTCTATTTACAATATTTGTAGGACTAGGATGGAATCCTAAAATTAATGATGATAAAAGAGGTTTTTTGCTCTTTGAAAGGGCACCTCCGGGTGAGTTAGACCGAGCAGATGAAGCTGAGGCTAACCGATTGGACGGACTTAGAACTGTTGCTCTATGCAATGACCAAAGAGGGGCTTTGTCAAAACTAGCAACCAATCCAAAATGGGCACATGAACCCACGCCGCACCATATTTCAGATATGAAAGGAGATGTGCAACTATGGCCACCAAGTATGGGTAGGTGGCCATTGCTTGTTGCTCGCCAAAATGAGGCAACTGGAGCCAAAGAAACGGCTGAATGGGCCGCTGAAATAGTAACTTCACTTCTACCTTCAATATCTACTCTACCTGCAAAGATTGAAGGACTCAATTGGCAGTAATTGTCAAACCTTCTTCATCTGGCTGCCATTCAATAATATCCCAACCAGCAGATACACAAGATTCTACAACTGAATCACGACGACCTAAATTGCATAATAGCATAGCACAACCTCCTCCACCGGCACCCAATGCCTTCCATGCTAGAACATCTTTTGATTCAAGAAGAGGATTAACAACACTACGGAAAGGGGCATGAAGACCTTCGTCTAACAAATCAACTCCGCGACAAACCTCATGTAATGAATTTATTACTTCATCACGCCTATCTTGCTGAATTGCCGTAGCCATTGTCTTAGCAGCCATTCTAATAGCCATTAGACCATCAATTACATCTTGGTCACCTTCAGAATAACGCTGCCAAATTTTAGAATGTAAATCACCAGAGACATGTGGGATATTTGAATTTACTATTACTAACTGTCTTTGCAACCATTTGGTTGCCGAAGTGAGTGGAGAAAGTGGAATCTCTTCAACTGAATCTTGCATAAACATCAGATGATTCCATCCTCCATGACTAGCGGCCCACTGATCTTGTCTCCCACCTTTATTTCCAAGAAGGGCCTCAAACTGGAATGCTTGTTCAGCTAACTTCTTACGGCTTTCGTTATTGAGTTCAATTGCATTGATTGCACCCATTAATGCCACATTGATTGCACCTGTAGTTCCAAGACCAGAGCCAACAGGTACTTCACAAGAATAAGATACCGAAAGAATGCCATCATCATCTACCTCCAATGTTGCTGTAGCATATTTGTCAATAGCCAGATTGACCACTTCTCCACCCACCTCAAACGTGTATGGTGCAACATCAGTCCACCCTCCTGCGAAATCTAAACGGACCGGAGCACGAGCCACAACTTTACGAGCCACGAACCTCCGGATACGCCTTCACCCATCAACCCTCGGGCTGTTTTATTCCAAGTCGGTAATTACATCATCAATAAGTTGCTGTCCTCTTTCCATAATCATTGCCTGCCACTTCTCTGAATTGGGGTTGAAAATTTCCAATAATTCCCGTCTTTCCTTTGCATTAACTTTTTTCCTTTCTTCAATCAATGACCATTGAGTCATTCTATTTTCCGCCCTAAGTGCTCGCAACACTTTGATTGGTTTGAAGGTACCAAATTCTTGAGTAATTGCTGTCCAACTAATAGATGGCCAACGAGAAATGACTCCATCCATCATCCCTCCACGAATCTTGTAAGCCACACCTGCATCAGGGTCATTTGGTTGAACTGTGGGACCATAATGGGCAGTTAAAGTAGCCATTTTTTCAGGACTATCATCACCAGAAATTAGTAACGAATCGATGCCAAATGGACCTAAACCTGTATGGAAATCAATCCAAATTGCTTGCTTAGTATGAGGGAGATATTGACTAAGGTATTCCAGCCAAAGTTTAGGGCCCTCACAAAGCTCTGAACCACCATACTGCAACGCTTTAGGTCTCTCATATTGCCCCTCGGCAATAGTTTGTTTTGCGACATTAAAACCCATCCTTAGAATTACCCAAGCAGCCTTCAATGAGAAAAAATCAAACATAGATTTCGTGTTTCTTGGGTTTAGTAACTTATCTAATTCATGGTATTTCTCAGGCTCCCCAATATATGCTTCATTAGGTGGCAAAAAATTACGATTTAAATCTGCATTATTTTCATTAACTCTTCTTAGCCAAGCAAAACCATGTGGATTTATTGCATGTGCAATAATTATCCCACAATTATTTGGGATGGTAATTTTTCCTTCAGTAAATCTCTCGAGTAATCTAACCTGAACTGCACTTCCAGGGAACCCCTCTACACCATGAACTCCACTAGTATGAATGATTAGTTTCTCAGGCTCTTTGGGACCTAAATAAGCCACATCAATTGAGAGATTTTCTTCAGAGGGGCCTTTTTCAGATATTGTTAATGTTGTCAAAATAGCTTCAGCCATAGCGCTAGCATCGAGAAAACGTTGGCGAGCAATCACATAATCTGAAGCAAAATACCGCCATAAATCCTCTTTCAGAACCATTAGTATTTCCTCACTTAAATCGGAAAGTGAGAATCTTCTTAGCCCCAATTGTCACATCCCATCCACGGTCACTAATATCAACATTTTTTCCAGAATTTTCTAACATGTCGCACTCAAAACATTCGAATAATGGAAGGTCCGTTTCTATTCTTCCTTCCCATGAATGCTTAGTTGGATTGAAAATTCTAATCACTGTACCATCACCATCTTCTGCTGGCTTACAAGCAGATAACAAAGGACGTGGACCGTCTCCGACAAATCTTACAACTGTAGTTGAACGTCCACGAATACCTCTAGAAGTAGGCTCGTCGAAAAAGCCATTTAATTGTGGCTTTGGCAACCCTGAATACAGACTTGCTTGGGATGAAAATGACTCTGCCTTTTCATGTACTCCTGCTTGAGCCCAAAGACCATCATAAGGTAAAATTCCCCATTTCATCCAAGACTGGCCTTTGCATTGAGCACCTGGTGCAGGATAACAAGGTCCTGCACGATTTCTTCGGCTAGCAAAACCATCTCTAGAAAGCCAGCCAGTTGCCCTCAACATTGTAACACGTATATCGAGACCATCCGCATCATCTGTCTTTGCAGTTTCATATTCATTTGAACCGGGTACAAGAACTGCTAAACCTCCAACTCTATCTTGAAGTGCAACAAATTGACTGAAATGTTGAGTTGGGACATGAGGTTGTTCCCAATCCTCATTATGAGGCCAACTAGTTGGGTGAGATTGAACATCATAAGCGGCACCAGACCATACTTTATTCGGTGATAAACCAGTTGGTAAGCAAAGACGTAAGCGATGATCTTCCGAATTATTATTCATCCAAGTCTCAACCTCTATAATCTTAGAACCTGAACGAAGAGTAACGTAATGATCAACAGTAAGCCAATCTTCTTCTGTAGAACGTGTTTGGGTTGCATCATTGAAATTCGTAGGCAAAGACCAATGAACTTGAACATGAACTGTCGTCAACCATTCAGTTTCCATCATTAATGTAACTGTAACTTCTCTTTGATCTGCTGAGTCCTTGTCACATATCCTTCGGTCTACTGGCTGAGCACGTTTTTGCATCTTTTCCCCTCTGCCACTACCTACATCACATGGATGGCCACCTGGAGACCAATCATACGAATCCCCGGCATCTTCTGAATCTTCCAATCTAGCAACTCCAGAATAAGTACGCTTAGTAGCAGCATCTACTACATCCCAACGACCATCTTGGCGAAACTCAACTCTGACTAAGCCATTATCTATCCAATCAGTACGACCTTGACGACCTCCTGATTTTACAGGCTTGCCTGGAATATTCTGAGAACCATGACCTGGTAACAAATGAGCAACATGAATCCCCGGAGGTAGATTGTGAATTAACACCGCACCTTGAACCTTAGGTAATTCTACATTTATAGCTCTGTCAGGATGTTCATGAAGACTGAATACTGGCTCAGTTAATGAAGCCATAGCCATAATCAAACAACCATCAGCAGGCTTAGATAATTGAATTTTCAAAGGCGTTGATGATTCTAGATAACAACGATATGCGGGTAGGGACAAATCAATTGGTAGTGTCCCTGACCAAGGAACAGGTAATGGGTTATGTAACAACAAAGGCACGGAATCCCTATCAACATGATGTAAATTGAATGCCCCACGTAAATCATCAACTGCGTCACCTACTAACATCGTTGATATCTCTTGGGCATGACGAAACGACACTTCGTTGTCCTCATGAACGGCATCGACTGAACAACCACATATATCGTCATGCGGATGAGTTCTCAACACCTCTCGCCAAGCTAGATTGATTCTTTCCTGACGGTTTCGGCCACCAAATGCACGGGCTGCAGCACTGAGTGGTTCCACCTTATCTCTCAAAGAGCGCATGGTTTGGTCGTTAATTCTTTTGAGATACATTCTAGCACTAAAAACTCCTGATAACACATTACGATCCCAGCCATCGTGAAGTTCACCTTGAAACTGATGAATTTTCTTACGACCAATCCAAGATTTCAAATCAGCAACGTATTCTTTGAAGGATGAGTGCTTGAATTGAATTTTATTTCCAAAGTGATTATTTGCAGCAGTAATTAATTTTGGGAGTGTAACTTGTGGTGTTGTATGATCACTACCTTGGCCAAATAAAAGATGTTCTGGCCTCCAATTATAGGTTTTATGTAAATCAAGCAACCTCTCCATTTTAGCCATCGCAGTATCTAAATTGATATTTTCAGAATCTTTTCTATCCAATGGCCTTTCTTCAAAACCCCAAGCCATCAAATTAGGATAATCCGGCACTTGCTTGATTGCTAGAACCTTTGTTTCACCATCTGCAGCAGCCCAGTAAAACAATCCTTTTGCTTCTTCAGAAACCCAAGGCCCTGCCCCCCTAGTAAAGATAAATGAATCAAGACCACAACCTTGTAAAATTGCTGGTAATTGACCAACATGTCCGAATGGGTCAGGAACATAACCAATGTCTGAGCGGCCACCAAAAGCGTTTGCAACCCTATTGCCTGCAATAAGATTACGAACAAGACCTTCGCCTCCAACAATGTACTCATCGGGTAGGACATACCAAGGCCCAATAGAAATTCTTCCAGACTCTACAAGATTACGAAGCCTAGTAATGTTCTCTGGCCTTACCTCAAGGTAATCTTCTATCAATACTGTTTGCCCATCAAGTTCGAAAGTGGGGAAGGATTCTGGGTTAGCCTCCATTAAATCTAGTAAATCATCAACCAATTCTACTAATTTGTAACGATATTTTTGAAATGGCAAGTACCATGCTCTATCCCAATGAGTATGGGGCACTATATGCCCAACTAATTTGGAACTGCCCATCTCGCTTGCCACCTCAAGTTGAGGGGTCCTTTCAACTGGCTCTGGCGGAGGTGCTACGGGATCTCTCAAGGGTTTTCTTAAAGGAGACAATTCACCAATTTCTACAACCTCAATTTCAACTTCATCACGAGGATCAGCATCATGCGCCTCTACAATAGGTGACTCGCTTGGATCATCATCAACAACTTCGGCCGGAACTATTTCATCAGGATTAACTGACCCTTCGTCTTGGCCTTCTTCAGACTCGGATTCATCATCTACGTCAATTTCATCAATATTGTTGTCATCAACATCTTCCTCTGTAGAAGGAGGGCCGGATGGTGGCCCTGAAGGGGGCAATGGAGAGTTCTGAGGATTAGACATTGGTGGGCCACCCGACTTGGCCCCCATCATTACTAAAGCATCACTCATATCAATTTCATCATCTGCAAGTTCTTCATCAGATTCTGCATCAGAATCATCAGGTGTATCATCAGGTGTATCATCAGGTGTATCATCATCTACAAAATCTTCATCTGAGGGCACTTCATCTGAAAAGCCTGATTCAGTTCTTTCCTCATCAATGATTTCAGAATTTTCAGAATCCTCTTCATCACTTGGCACTGGGGATGGAGATTTAGGAGGAGATGATGGGGGGCCGCCAAAACCTGGAGGACCTCGTGAACTAGGCTTAGCACTACTAGGTGGAGCGGTTGGGGGGCCCTTTGATGGACCACTTGGAGGCCCAGATTGACTAGTCCCTGACCTACCTGGAGGGCCTTTTGATGGACCAGCTGGTGGCCCAGATTGACTAGGTCCTGACCGACTTGGAGGGCCGCGCTGACTAGGTTTAGAATTGCCCGGAGGCCCTCTAGTGGGGCCACTTGACCCTCTGCCTGGTGGACCGCTTGGTGGACCACTTGGTGGGCCGGCGGGCCCATCCTTCTTCACTCGCCTCTTCTTCGCCATGGCAAGCCTTTGACCGGCCCGCCTATCAATTCTATTGATTAATTGGCTGAAATTTACTATTGAAGCAAATCTTCGAGCAGAAAATAATCTTCGGGTGCAATTGCCTTAATAGTACCATTGAATCCATTTTTTTCAACTAAATTAGCCAATGCAATTGCAGAGCTATCAGAATCTTCACGATAATTCAAAGCATGGCGCAGAGTCTCTAACAAAGCATCATGTGGTAACTCGTGTTTAATGCAAAGATGAAGCGGCCCAAGGATACGATCATGCCTGCCAAGTTTCCTAATGGGATCACGTGCATTACGTTCAATCGGATCTTTTATTGAGATATCTTGATATTTTGCTAAAGCCCTATGGCACCAACCTTGTTGCTCGATATTATCAAAACCAAATTCGGCAATTAATGCTGATGATGATTCCTCGCCAACCCTCTTAGCTAATTCAGCAATTTCAGAATCATTTGCTGCCTCTGATAACCAAAGATAACCCATATTTGCTCCTGCATAACATACTGCTGCATTTATCGAATTATAAGTATATAATTTCCTTGTTAATTCAATTGCAAAATTTTCCCTAGGTTCAAAACCATCAACTCCAACTAGAAGGCCTGGGTTCTTCAGAGCGTCCCCATCAAAAGGCAAAACCCAATGATTTTGAACTTGAACTGTTAGTGACCCATTTGACAATTTTTGATCTTCAGTTGGTTCAATACACGATCGAAGAACTTGAGCTTGTGCTACTCCAACATCAGACATTCCTAATTGACTAGATACTAATTCTGCTGGCCGGGGATGGTTCTCACAAAGAATAATGTCTATTGAACCTCTTTCCAACCTTTTTGCAATTGCAGGCCTGACTGATTGTGCCCAAATAGTCAAATTATCCCCCCCGATTGAAGTCATTAGTAAATCCGCGGATTGGATTGCTTCAAAGACTAAATCCAAATCCTTTGAAGAAATTGCTGATACTGGGCCTATGACATCTATCTCATTAGTTGCTAGATTAATTATAGAATATTTAGCATCATCTAATTGTCTAACTAATTGTTCTGACACATCAACAAAACTGATGTGCCAGCCACAACGAGTGAGTAAATGTGCAAGAAAACCACGCCCTACTTTGCCAGCACCAAAAATCACAACACGGGGACGTTTCGCTAACTTAGCTATACCAAGTACACTAACTTCTTGCCCTGCACCATATTTAGCCCCCCTAGATTCGACTAATTCTTGAATATGTGCTAAACCACCTCCTATCTTAATTTCACCCGGAGGCAAAAGTTCTGAGATTTGTTTTATTGGAGTGTTTATTTTGGCGATGATTTCATTGGCATAAACACTGGAAAAATCATCAATATCGCTCAGATCAAATTCACCCTTAGGGGTAGCCAGATAACAAATTGATGGCAAGCCACCTAAAGGAGGTAACCAACACATTCCATCAATAGGGGGGATTCCTACTGCCCCCAAATGCTCAGACGTATTTGCCAAATTGAAAATCTGGCCACCAGTAATCCCTAGACCTAATACTCCGGCAGTTAAATCATCACAACCACATATTACCTCCGCACCCAACTTAATACCAGAAAGTTTTGAACCAGAAGAAGAAACGAAACCAATTACCTCGTCGGGAAATTTGAAGAATCCTTCACCTGAATAACCTCTCATTGAACGGCTATCTCGTGCAATTACTCCAGTTAATTCCCAATTTAACATATCCTTGAGTTGTACTGCAACTCCA
>MDTE01200027.1_pt1 | contig 16946 bp, 9 predicted proteins | sample 811231 | NCBI WGS metagenome assembly MDTE01 (sample SAMN05326651, study PRJNA326480) | marine metagenome | isolation source: seawater | place: Indian Ocean: Red Sea | collected 2010
ACACAGCCTCCCTGTTCGGCGACAAAACAGGATGCCTCACCAATCGCCCGGAAAAAACGTGGGTAATCTTCCCCGTGAGAAATGCGGAAAGAATGCGAGCCCCCCAAGGGGTAGGTAAATTGCTTTTCAAAAACTTCCAATGCGTGGGCCATCGGCTTGGCCGGGGCCCGTTGGTACTCGTGGACCCTCATGGCTTTCTTCCCAAATGCACACCGCGATAGAAAAAACTGCGGTCTGTTCGCTGCAGCTCTTCCGACCGGGCGCTATCCCACTGGAATTGCTCACCCATAGCTCGAATATCGAGGCTTGAATTGAGCTGTCGAATCAGAATCGTGCCACCAGGGCGCAAAGCCCGCCAGGCCGCTGCCAGCGTGCATTCCGCTTCCTCGATCGTCAACCAATCCAGAATGTTCGAGATGTGAACAAAATCATAAGCTTCAACGTTTTCCTCCAGAACCGGCGCCATGAAAGACTGGGTATAGTGAATTTCTGGCACCGGCGCCTGGGGTGGGATTTCCAGCCAAGGCGATACGGCGTCTTCGGAGAAACGCCCCGCCAGCATTTGCCACAGATACGGGTTTGTGTTCGCCGGCAAAGTCGCCAGCACGTGCCTGGTCCGTTCCGCGAAGTGGCGGCTGAAGACCTGAACCGGGTTTTTCGTCGGCTCTGGTCCAAACAAGTGGACCAGCGTAGGCAGGTACATGACATCATCAATGACTCGGTCAAACGCGTCTCCCAATTCGGTACCTGGTGCCAGGCACCTCGCCTGTTCAGTGGGCTCACTTAAAGACAACGCCTGGCGTAAATCGGGCAAATGCGTTCCCAACATCGCGCGCAACCGCTCAAACAACAACTCATAGCGCCCCACGTGATCGAGACCTTTCTCAACCACAAAATCGAACGGACCAAAAATGGTCTCGGGCTGCTGCAATTCGTCCAACAAACGCGTGATTGTGGCGGCGCGATCACTGACGTCCATTTCCGTGTGGCCGAGTATCGCCAATCTTTGTTGCACAGGCAGTGCCAGCAGGCTTAACTTCAGTTGCGCAAGCGCCAGTTGGGCTGGGTTGGCATCAACAAGATGAAGCTGCGCAACATTTGGACGTGTCGCCAATAAAGCGGCCGTACAACCACCCGAGGCGATCATCAGTACGCGCGCGCCTTCCGGCAAAGAGTCGACAATCCAACGATCCTGGAGGGCGTCCTCGCGCACTTGCGCAAATGCGAGAGGTAAGCCTGCAGTTCTTTCCATCCAGCTCGCCAATTCAGTTTCCATGTCCCTGTTCCACATCTGGTTTCGAAGTCCATGAGATCTCTGCACGACAGACTACATGGAGCACATGCTACCGGGAGTTTCGGTGCGTTACACGTGACAAACAACCCTGTAACTCGACTTCCGAACCCGACACGGGTAACGCTAATTTGTCTGCTGGCGTTTTTTTTGAGGTGGATTTTGAGTCTATCGTCGAAAAGCGGCCGGATAATAGACGCCCAGTGGTTTAGAGGCCGGATGTTGGACAAGCGCGCGCAAAATCTGCGGAGGAACCCATTTCGACTGGCTTTTCCGTGCTGCCAGGTTGCCTGGCACCATATTCACCAGGCTGCCGCCTGCGACCAGAGAAAAAACAGCGGCAATTGCGGAAACGGGGATGTCGCAGCTGGAAACCTGACGCCACGATCGGGCAACCAATACACCGGTACAGCACCCGAGCGCACTACTTTTCGATTATCGCAACGCCGGTAAACGCTGCCATCCTGAGACTTCCAGACCGCCACAACAGCCACCCACTGCATCTACGGAAACACGCGAGTAAACTGATGAGCGTGCCTGTCCAAAACGCCAGGGGACTTCGAGAGGCCGTTGCAGAAAAACAGTTGTGTAGGCCATGTCACCGGTCCGTCAAATCGGTGCGACATCTATCTATCAACTCTGTGAGAGAAAGAACACCACTATGAGAAAAGCCAGCGCCACGAGCTGCCTGGGAACCCTGGCCCTGCTGTTGCTGCTGGCAGCATTCGGGACGTCCGAAACACGCCGCCCAAACGTCATCTTCTTCTTGATCGACGACCTCGGATGGCGCGATCTGGGTTGCTACGGAAGCCCTTTTTACGAAACTCCCCATATCGATCAGTTCGCCACACAGAGCGTCCGATTCACACAGGCCTATGCAACCTGTCATGTCTGCTCGCCAACCCGCGCCAGCATCATGACGGGCAAGTACCCGGCCCGTCTGCAACTGACCGACTGGTTACCCGGCCGCAGAGAATTCTCCTTCCAAAAATTAAAGAACGCTAAGATCCACCAGCAACTACCGTTACAAGAGGTGACAATCGCGGAGGCACTCAAGCAGCATGGATATCGCACGGCGCATATCGGTAAATGGCACCTGGGGGAAGAACCTTTTGGTCCACTCCAGCAAGGCTTCGACATCCAGATTCCTCGCTGGAACAAGGGCTGGCCCAAGCGAGGCTACCACGCCCCGTTTCAACTCGACGGTCTTGCAGCGACACCCGGTGCCTACCTGACCGACCGATTGACCGACGAAGCCGAAAAGTTCATCGAAAGCAGCAAAGACCAGCCCTTCTTTCTCTACCTGTCACATTTTGCCGTTCACGATCCCATCCAAGGACGGCGGGATCTGGTCAACAAGTACCGAAACAAGCTGCAGGAACAAACGCCGTCCACGGAGGTGCCCTACATCCTAGAAGGGAATCCCGACGCCAAGCAGCCGTTGTCCAGACAGTCGCTTACCACCCGCCTGCGGGAACCGGCCTGGTCAGGTTTCCGTGTCCTGCCCGAACGCACCGTCAAAATCAAACAACACCAGGACAACATCCACTTTGCAGCCATGGTCGAGTCTGTCGACGAGAGCCTCGGCCGGCTACTGGCCCGATTGCAGGCACTGGAGCTGGCAGACGATACCATCGTTATCCTGTTTTCCGACAACGGTGGCATGTCCGCGGCAAACTTCGGAAACCCACAGCGGGTCGTCAAGGCAAATCGTCAGGACCGGGCTTTCTCCACATCCAATCTGCCACTCCGCGGCGCCAAGGGCTGGCTGTACGAAGGTGGAATTCGGGAGCCCTTGATCATCAAATGGCCACGTCGAGGCCAGCGCGGCAAAGTTTGCAAGGTGCCGGTAATCAGTACCGACTTCTATCCGACCATCCTGGAGATGGTCGGAGTACCGCTGTTACCGCAACAACACACCGACGGACACAGTCTGGCCGGCCTGGTCAAGGGAGACCGGAAAGTCGAACGTTCAGCGCTATTCTGGCACTTCCCGCACTACAGTAATCACGGGATGCAGAGCCCTGGTGGAGCGATCCGCGTTGGAGACTACAAGCTGCTGGAATACTTTGAAAACAACACCGTCCAGTTGTTCAATCTTCAGCATGACCTGGGCGAGCAGAACGACCTGTCCGGGACCGAACCCGACAAGGTCGCCGAACTGCGCGAGCAGTTGCACACATGGCGACAGCATGTCTCTGCCGCTATGATGCCACCCAACCCGGATTACCTGCCGGGACCACCTCGCTGAATGGCATAGTCCTCTTTGCGATCCGCTGATCAGAGACGCGGTACCCTGATGTAAGACATGACCTGACGTGCGTGACCAACATTACCGCCGGGCAAGGTCTATGCGGGGTGATACCGCACATCGATATTGATGCGTTCGACGGCCAGCTCCTGCCGGGCGGCCGGCCCACGGCGCGCGATTTCCAGTTTGAGCTCGTTGACTCCTTGCACAACAGCGCCGGGGAGCAACGCCAATTCGCAGTGATTCTTGCTACCGATTTCGGTAATCTCGGCTGCTGCAGCGCCCAATTTCACAGCCAGCGCATCTCCCTGGACCGAGCCTGCGCTTTGCATGCGCAGCACTACATCGCGTAATTTGCCGCTACGCTGTGCTGCAGGAATGTCATCGCCAATACGAATTGGAATGACACGTGTCACGTCTCCCACACGCCGCCCCAAATCAACAGGAAGTGGCGCCGGTGCACTGGCCCGCTGATACTGCTCCCAGACCCGCTGGCTAACCGCAAACGACTTGTCCAAATATTTGAGTCGCTGGGGATCGCCAATTTCCGTCAAGTGGCGCTGGTATTGCTCAGGCGCCGGTCGACCGTAGCCGCGCGATCGTGGGGCTGGGATGTATTGGAAATTCCAGAGGTAAATGCCGTCGGCGCCAGCCCACCACAAGTTCGCCGCCGCAGCGCGGAGATTATCTCCTCCCAGTGTGTAGTTGGCCGGACAGTTGATGCACGGATAAACGGGAACTTCAAAGCGATGCCCCAGTTTGACCAGCTCTTCAGCTGGCGTGGAATAACAAACGTAACCGCCTCCTGTAAGAAGACGATCGATTAATCCTTCGCGCAACCAGCTTTCGATATCAAACCCAATTCGGCGGCAGGTTTCGATTGTACCCGGCACGCGCACACCGAGCAGTATCGTCCGCCCACGCTGTCGGCTGATGGTGTCCAGTCGGCGACGGGCTTGTCGAATAAACTCCGTCATCAGCGGCGTGTTCTTTTCTTCCTCCCCCAACTTGAAACACCAGGGCATGCGGAAAAAATTCAAGTCCACGCCGTCCAAGTCATACCGTCTGGCCGAATTTTCAATCCACCACAGACGGTCTTCACGCACCTGCGGATGTGCGTAGTCCAACCCGGACCACATCGCCGCCGCAAGTCCGTCCGTGACAGCGCCTCGCTGGCCCTCCGCGCCGATCAACATCTCCGGATGCGCTACCTTCAATGGGTAGATCAGCTTTGGAAACGGCAAACCATAACCATCATGACAATCGTTCATACGAACGGAACCGCAGACCTCCATTTCGTTTTCGTGACAGAACTTTGTGATCACCGGCGTGGGATCCGGCAGATTCGGCTGAAACGGGATTCCCTTTTGTTGCGTCTGCCAGTAACGTGCGGCCGCTTTTCGTTTCCGGGCGACTCCCCACATCATGCACCAGGCGAGGCTCTTGACGCCGGCAGCGCGGCAATCGTGCATGCGCAGCGCGAGAAACGCTGCGGGGCCACGATTCGTCTCTTCGGCGTAGACCAGATCACCGTCATCGTCCAGGATCAAAGGTCGCCGTCGCCAGGCCGCTGTGCGCCGCGCCTCGAGCGAGGCAGGATCGAAACTTGTTTGCCCGCGAACGCGACGCGGCATAGACCAGTAGCCCGCAACCGAGGCGGCAGACAAGAACGACCGACGGGAAACCTGCACGGAACGTGTTGCGGTACTGTTTGTTCGTCGCTTCGGCATCTATCTGGCGCGGTCACTGCGACCACCCTCTCTATTCGGTCCATGCGATGGGCAGAAACTTATTCCCGCAGTATACGGGATGCGCACAACGACTTTGCCAACCACTCATTTTCATGCCAGCCCACAGGAAAAGACCTGGGCACTGCGCCGCCTGGATCTCAATCGTACCAGGCGATGTTTGACAGCGAGCGTGGATCTTTACTGGCCAGTTTAGAGGTCTGCACCTGTGGAAAATGCGCTCAGGGTAAATCCAGTTGGGACACTCCGAGTCGTCGGGCAACCCGTTCCTGCGCTTGCGCGATCACTTCTGGAATCTGGACAGGTACACCACCTCGCCGGCCACTTTCATGCGCAGCTTCCATCAATGCGAACAACTCGATCGTCTCGGTTGCGGTGACGGGAGGGCGGCGGGACTTGTAGAACTTAGCGATTTCGGACGCCACGCCTTCATAGCCTTTGTACCGGCTCTTCGGAACCACGCCATTGACGGGTGCCGGATAACCGTACTGCCCGGCCGGAGCAATCCCCTTGGATCCAAACACCAGCGCGCTGTATTGCACGGTTCCCTGACGAATTCCGCGATACGTGCCAATCCGGCCATCGCGCCAGACACCGGTGACCAATTCCGTCTCCGCCGTGCGGGCACGCGTCACTGACAGGGCACCAATCCCCATAATGGTGTACAAGGATTCAAAGCTGTGGATGGCATGGTAAAAAAAATCGGGATGATGTGGCTCGGTGGGGCAGCCGCCGTAGACTAGGCACCCCGTTACTTCTCCGACTTCGGGGTGGCTGCGCATCTGCGCAATACCGGGACTAAAGCGATGCTGGGAACAGGAAAAGATCGGGGTCTGGTAGCGTCTGGCCAGGTGAAACATTTCAATCACGTCTTCCAACGATGCGGCCATCGGACGACCGATGTACACCGGCTTACGGGCCTTCAGTACCGGACGCACCTGGGCCAGATGGGGACGTCCATCAACCGTCATCAACATCACTGCGTCGACTTGGGCCAGAACTGCGTCGATCGTCTCTTCCATCCGTACACCCTGTTTTTCCAAGAGAGGTTTCCAACGCGGAACATTGGTAAAGCTCTCTTTCAGGTCGGGGCTGCCACCGGGCCAGGCCGCCACAACTTTCAAGCCACGCAAAGCAGGATTGTCGGCCGGCGGATGATGAAACAACTCGGTAAAGGCCAGTGCCTGGTAGTTGTCGATCGAGACAATGCCAACGCGAATCGGCTCGGCCGACTGGACCCAGGTAGAGCAGGTGAACAGGATGCCCCACAGCCAATACCACCGCAGTTGCTGCCACCCAATGGTCTGCTTGAAGACAGTCGGCATGAAGATCTCCCCTTCAGAAAATGTCCAGATACTGACGTACGGGTTGTCACCGGTCACGAACTGGGGTCACGTTGATCCCTGGCAACACCTGCCCGTCCGCGCAGGAAGCCGCTTTGTTGCAAGCTCGCCGCGTTAAGTTACGCTACACGGCGGCAGGATGCAAAACAGCTTAGATTGGCAGGGTAAATTACCCGTGTTGCCCGCGCAACCAAGGCACCACTCCATGCGACAGGACATCAACCTGGCGAACGAAATCCAGCGTTTTCAAGCAGACGTTGCGATCGAGAGTGCCCTCACGCCACCCGCCTCCTGGTACACCTCGCCTGCATTCCTGGCCCTGGAAAAACAGGCCGTTTTCCAGAATCAGTGGCTGTTCGTCGGTCGCCGGGATCAATTGCGCAACCCGGGTGATTATTTCAGCGGAACCTGTCTGGGCTGGCCCTACGTCGTGGTGCTGGACGACTCCCGGGCACCACGGGCCTTCTACAACATTTGTTCCCACCACGGCACCTGCATCGCTGAGGGAGTGGGAAATACGGAGTGTTTTGTATGCCCCTACCACGGTTGGACCTATGACCGACGTGGACACCTCACGAAGGCGCCGCTAGCCGGAGCAATGCAATCCCTCCAGAAACGCAATCTCGACCTCCAACCGATCCCGGTCAGCCAATGGGGTCCTTTCGTTGCGTTGTGGTTCGGCAAATCAGCGGCTGCGGTGGAGGCGCAGCTCGCTCCGCTGCTGGAAAGTTTTGCCACGCACCCATTTGACAACATGCAGTTTGTGCGTCGTGTCGAATACCGGCTGGACTGTAACTGGAAGGTGTTCGTCGACAACTATCTGGATGGTGGATACCACGTGGCACACGTCCATCCTGGATTAACGAGTCAACTGGAAATGTCATCTTACCGAACCACCCTGGGGGAACGATGGTCATTGCAATCCTGCCCAACCGCGACATCCCCTACGAGCGGTGCAACACTGGATTTTGGCCAACGCGTTGGCGAACACGCGGACTACGCATGGATCTATCCCAACTTCATGATCAACCGGTATGGACCGTGGCTGGACACCAACATGGTCCTGCCACTCGCGCCCGACCAGTGTCTTGTCATTTTCGATTATTACCACGCAGGTCTGCCCACAGCAGATTTCCTGGAAGAATCGCTGCGTGCCTCCGACCAGGTACAACAGGAAGACATGCAGATCTGCCGCCGGGTGCAGGCAGGACTTCACTCAGGAATTTACCAGCAAGGTGTCTACGCTCCTGGTTTCGAAGCTCCGATGCTGCACTTCCACAAGCTGCTACAGGCCGACTTTCTGCTGTCCGCGCACTCGGCTGAAACGCTTCACGTGCAATGATCTGGAACCAGAACTACCACCGCAGTGGTAGCAAGCGGGTTGTCACCTGTGCGGACCAGCAGGTACCGCGATGCTCAACGTCCGAGTCGTCGTGTTAATTGCGCACGTAGATTCTCGACCAGTTCTGGGTGCGCAGCGGCGACGTTTCGAGTCTCCCCCGCCTGAGTGGTGTGATCATACAGTTCCGTGAAACCATCACGATGCACGATCAGTCGATGGGTCACAGTACGAATGGTCTTGGCACGACCGGTGTAACTGATCGCAACACGTCCTGGAGACACCGGATCCTCAAGTTGGGGACGCAACGTAGTGCCCGGCAAACCGTCGGGGCTTGGCAAGCCGGCCAGATCGCACAACGTCGGAAACAGGTCGAGCGTCTCCACCAGGGATTCGCTCGACGCACCTGGCTGGGGAATCCCGCCGTAGCGAATAATCAATGGGGAACGTACGGACTCGTCAAACAAAGCGTGCTTGCCCCAAATGGCATGCTCGCCGAGGTGCCAGCCATGATCACCCCACAAAACGATAATCGTGTGCTTCATCTGGCCAGTCGCTGCCAGCGTCGCCATCACGCGCCCCACCTGGGCATCCGCATAGCTCACACAAGCCGCGTAAGCGCGCCGTACTTCCAGGGCAAACGCGGGATCTTTGTTGGGATTGCGTTTCCAACGGTTGTACTTCATGAATTCTCCCGACCCATGCCAGGTCGTCTTGCCCGCGGGCTTGTCCGGATGGGGAGTCGCCGGCAATGGCACGCCGGCATACAGATCGTGGTACTTCTGAGGAGCGCCGAAAGGAAGGTGAGGACGCAAGATGCCCACCGCCAGGAAAAACGGCTGTCCGCGGTCAGCGGCCAATTGCTCCAGTTGTCTGAGCGCTACTGGAATCGCTTGTCCATCAGGGTAAATCGAATCGGGACCCGCCGTCGCCTGCCAAACATCCATGCTGCCAGCACGTACGCGAATCTCGCCGTTGGCCAACCCATGCATCCAACCGCGCGGGTGTTGCCAGGGTCCTGCTGGCAACAGGTGGCGATCCCAAGAGTTGGGCATCTCAAGCTGCTGCCCATCACTCCAGTCAGGCCCACCGCGCCCCCCTGGATGGTGTGATACCTTGCCGACCGAAACCGTCGTATAGCCATGCTGACGGAACCAGGCAGGCAGGCTGGGCGATACCGACTGCGGATTATTCTGGACGCGACCTGCCCGTCGAAAGAGGGCACCGTTACCGGCGGGACCGTAGTGGCCAGTCAGCAACGCGTAGCGACTGGCACCACAGGTCGGAGCCTGCACATAGTGATGCCGGAAGAGACGACCGGCAGCAGCCAATTGGTCAATGTGTGGTGACTTGATGTAATCAGCGCCAAAGCAAGCCAGTTCCGGTCGTAAATCATCGACGCAGATCAATAACACATTCGGTTTACGCGCCTGGGCAGCCAGCGCAAACCCCAGTAAGAAGGCCAGCCACCCCAGTGTTCTGACGAGTTTCATACGATTACTTCCGAAGTGAGATGCGTGGTGGAACGTCGCACCGGCACTGATGCCGCATGGTCCCAGGCGGAGAACACTCCAACCCTTATTTGATGACCCCCCCGGAAACCGAGGTCGCCGGACCGTGGCTGGCTGGCTTGGGGTCCAGCAGCCGCACCAGCGGATCGATCATGGCAAATGCGCAGAAGTGATTGCCCAGTGGGTTGTAGTGACCAACGAAGTACCGTCGCAGGTAGTCGGCCATCGCAACCGCAAACTGTTTACGGTCCGCCGCATGCGCCGCCAACAGATCGACGTAAGGCACCTTCAGTTTGTCTAGATGGTCTACCATCGGCTGGTCGAAACGCCGTCCGGTATCAATAAACTGCTGCACCACATAGCCACCGTAGGACAGTACAAACAGCACCTTGCGACCGGTCTGTTCACCGTATTGTTTCACTTTGTCGATCACTGCGTTGGTCGCAAACAAACCATAGCGGTTCAGTGTCTCGTCATCGTAATCGGTTCGTGGAACTTGCTTTCCCGCTTGTGCATCGATCAAACGCCTCAGGCGGCTTGCCAGGTACACATTGTCCTGGAACGTCCGGGTCACCCATTTCAGGTCGGTCAGACGCTCGAGCGACACACGGTCGGGACAGGGGTTGCCACGGTACACAATCGTCCCCTTCGCCGGATCGACTTGCATATAGGGAACCGTCGGATTAATCGAGACGTCGTTGACACCGAATTTGAACCGCTGCCAACCAACAATGTTCCGATAGTGATCGTCATCGAAGATATTGAAGATGATCGTCTTGGCTGGTGCCCGTTGCTCCTCGCGCAACATCCGCAAGTACGACTGGTACACCGAATAGCCGCCGATTCCATAATTCCGCACCGGCTCGCAGAGGTGTCGGGCCAGTACCTCTTGCCAGGTCTGGCCATCGCTGACCTGTTCACAGCTGGTAAAACTGTTGCCATAGGTGTTAATCCGGCACGGTCGATCGGCATAGGCGAGCATCTGACGGGCGTCCAGCTGATCATACCGGTACCGGCAGACAGCACCATTGAGGCCCTCCTTGAAGTCCCGGTCAATATGCAGGTAGCCAAGTTCCGGGTCGTATTTGCAAAACGGGTACTTGCGACCCGCTAGCCAGCCAGCCACGTCATCGCGCGCAGGTAGCAGCGACTTCAGATACCGCGCCCGTATTTCCTCGGAGCCATTGGCCGGAGCCGACCTCGTCAGCAGCGCGGAACCGAGCAGACCACCGCTGAGAGAGAGCATCGCGCGTCGATGAAACAGACGGTTCATGGAAAACTCCTTGCTGCAGGTCGATTGGTAACCAGCGACAATACCTTAAACCATACACACTAGATTGCTGCACCCGGGAACCGCTGCACCCGCTTGGGACAGCGGATGGTGTGGGGGGATCAATTCTCCGCTTCTTTGATCTCCATCAATTTGACATCCAATGGTGCAATCTCCAGCGGAAACGTAAACGGCTGATTGGTGATCAGGTCGTGGGCAGACCGCAGTGATTGTGTGCTGGGCTGTGAGGCCCGGGAGAGGCCGCGCGCTGGTGCCTTCGAAACCAGCTTGACCTTCACCTGCCGCCTGCTCAGATTAATCAAATAAGCCAGCCGGCGCGTTCCCAATTGCGTCGTCCTGAAATCAACTCCATCCAACGAACCGCCCTGCATGTCGGTAATACGGTAGGACCTGTGAATGCCGACTTCGTCGAGAAAGGCATCGAAGAAACGTCTGTACTGCTGTCCTGAGAGGCGCGCCGTACGGTAGATTCTGCCACTGCCGAATTGGCTCATCGTGACGGGGAATCCGGCCACCAACAGTTCCTGTGATTTCGCATGCCAGCCACTCAGGTCTCTTTTCTGGCCTCTTTCGTCATGGCCGAGGCTATCGCCGATGATCAGCACTGTACCGCCTGCCTTCAAGTAGCGTTGGAGCCGATTGACGGTTTCCTCCGCCACATAGTCTGCGGCCGGGACAATCACCAATCGGCGCCCCGCCAGTTGCCCCTGCCCGATCTGCCGCTCGGAGACAAAGCCGTAGTTCATATCGAGGCAGAACAACCCAAAATGCACATGTTTCAATTGCCGCATGGCCACGGAACTCGTTGACCGTGTCTTGCCTTTCCATTCGTCCGGCACGTGCCCGAGCGCCTCAAATGTGCGGAGCTCCTCAAAGTGTTCGGCATGCTGGAGCTTGGAAGCCATCGAGAAGAGCAGCACCACATCTCGGCGCGCCTGGTGGAAGGCAATCACTTCCGGGGCCAACCGCCTGAGATCCAGTGCCGTCTCGCCGGCGATCTGGACGAAGTAGGGAACATCTAGCATCTGCCAGCGCCCGCCACTGGGCGGAGGAGCCCCATAACCCCAGGCCCATAGTGTGCCAGCGCTGTTACCGTGTAAGTAAGGCAACCACAGCGCTGCCCGGATATAACCCGGTGGCCTTTTCTCCCTGACCATCTGCTGGTAACTGACTTCCCCGTTGATCGACGTCACCGTGTGCCATTCCGAATTGAACAGCGGCTTTCCCGGAGCGAGATCCCGCATCAGCTCCAGATTGGCCACGTCGGCGTCCATGGCCCAGTCTCCCCCTGGAAAATTACTGGTCCAGCCGTCGTAGCCATTAATGTCACTGAGTCTGCCAATCTCCTCTCGGTGGATACCATCGTCGTGCCCGTATTCTCCCCAGGTGGCACAGACCAGCGGCGATTCCCAGAAGACGGGACGGTCCCGGTCGACTTTTTTGACCGCCGCTTTCATGGACCGGAAGAACTCGGTCATCCGATGCTGATTGAACTTCTGCCAGTCGTACATACTGGCCTGGTTGATCGGGCCGGGATGCTCCGGCCTGACAATGCGCCGGCTATCGGGCACATCGTTCCGGGGCCACCAGTCCGTGCGACCCTGCGGCGGAATGCCGACACTATGAAACCCCTGGTATCCCGTACCCCAACGCCGGTTCAACACCTCGATGCCGGTGTACTCCCGCTGCAGAAATTCTCCGAAGGCCCGACGACAATGTGCACAGTACCCGGTAAATGAATAATGCGGCTCGTTGCCAAGGCAATATCCCAGCAGGTTGGGATAGTCTTTCATGACTCGAGCCATTTGCCCCAGCCATTGGCCCCACAACTGCCTGGCTTCTGGGTTCACAATGCAGGTCGCCAGGTAATGGGATCCACAGGTGAACGCAGAAGGGTGCTCGCGAAACATCCAAGGGGCGATATAGCAGTGTTCGACGGTAGGATAGACAAAAATATTGTGGGCAGCGGCCGCCTTCATATAAGCGTCCAGTTCCTGCAACCACGTTTTGGAGACCCCTTTTCCCTTCTCGGGTTGCGTATCTCTGGGACCAAATTCCAGCAGCGCCTCGGTGGAATTGAAGCCGAGCGCAGCGTACAACTCGAAGTCAGTGAGTGGAAAACTCCTGCCAAAATTCCCGAGCGCACCCAACAGCAATACCGGACCTTGCCCGTCATGGAAGGCGCCATCGACAATTCTCAAACCGCGCGTGCCCGGCAGCGGAACCCGCAATTGCCGAGTGGGATAACGAATCCATTCTCTGATCTGTGTCAATGACTTCTGCAATGCTAACAGCACGTCATTCAACTGCCAGTTAAGTTTGCCGTATTCGCGTTTCGACGTCGCCAGCTCCGTACCGACCAGGCGTTCAAAGAGCCTGCTGAGCGCCCAGGATGTCTGCGGGTACGTGATGTCGATACCTTGACGGGCCGCTGCGTCCAAGACCGTCCTCAGTTCAGCGCGGCGCCGTGCCACGTTAGCCAGCTTCGCTTGCAGATACGCAAGGTCCAGGACCGCCACGGTGAGACGCTTGCTTGCGACGAGTTGATCTCCCTGGAAAACTCGCGCCCCCAGCCGGTAGTCACCCGCAGTAACGGCTTCCTTCGGCAGAGAAAACACCAGGGTATTGAGTCCGGCCTGTAGTCGCACCTCCGTCTCTTGCACCGCGATGCGAAGTCCCATTTCATCCGTTGCCTCAAAGCGAACCCGATACACTTCCGTCGCTCGCGGCACACGGATTTTGAGCAAGGTGTCGACCGCCTGGCCTTGGTCGTAAAACCTCGGCTGCCCATCCGCGACATACACGCAGCTGGTGAAATGTGCTGTTTCATCCGCGCGGGCCAGCGCGCCGTAGCGACAGGAAACCGCCTGCAACAACAGCCAGCAGAGGGCGCCCATCAGCACCCCACGCGGACCGAACCTGGCAAGAGGCAATCGCAAGGCACGGTGAGGGCGCGGTTTATTCATGGCAGACACCGGCGGCCGCGGGACGTCACTCGTACCGCCACCTTAATCGAGGTAGGCAAATTCACTCAGGTTGTAAACCGCCAGGCAGAGCTTCGCGAGTGCGGAGGCCTGTTCCGCTGGCAACGCGGCCAGGCCTGGCGGCAGTGCTGTCTCGTGCGTACCGCGTGCTGCCACCTGCCTGGAAGCCGCCGCGGTGGCAAGTTGATCGAGCAACTCGAGAGCTTCACGTTTTTCGGTGTCGCGAATCGGCCGCGCCAGGGCAATCATCCAGAGCTTCGCGATCCACTCCTCGGGAGTCTTTCCCCCTTCCTTCACAACGCGACTGGCCAACTGCATGGCTTGCCGGTAAACGGATGGGCTGTTCAAACTCCACAGCGCCTGGGGCGCCACCGTCGTCACATCGCGCTGGGGACAACTGACCGAATTCAGTGGCGCATCGTAAACGTCGAACATGGGAAAGCGGAAATTCCGCAATACCAGGATGTAGAGGCCTCGTCGCGTGTACTCGGCCGGATCGCCGGTGATTGGCCATTGCCATTTTTCACGTAGTGCCGCAATCTCATCAGCCGCCAAGGGGACAACCACCGGACGTCCTCCCATCTTCAGATTGATCGTCCCCGCCGTGGCGTGGATGCTGTCCCAGAGTGCCTCTGCCTCCAGCCGGCGACGACTCATGCGCCACAACAACCGATTGTCGGGATCAATCTGCTGATGCTTTTCAGTCGCGAAGCGACTGGTCATCTGGTACGTGTTTGAAGTCATAATCAATCGGTGCATCTCTTTGATGCGCCAACCGCGCGCCACAAACTCAGTCGCCAACCAGTCCAGCAATTCCGGATGCGTCGGTGCAACTCCATTGGCACCAAAGTCGTTGGCGGTGGCGACAATCCCGCGACCAAAATGCCATTGCCAGATCCGATTGACCATGACCCGCGCGGTCAACGGGTGGTCGGGCTGGGTCAGCCACAAGGCCAATTCCTTACGACTGCCAAACGGACCGGGAACTGCTTTGTTGCGACCCGTTGTTTGCGCCAAAGCGGCAGGCAGCGCCGGGTCGACCTGGTGGCGTTGGCGGTACAGTTCACCACGGTCCAGGAAGTGTACCGGTTTGATCAGTTCAGGCCGTTCGTGCCCCAGCACCGTCACTTTGGGAATTTGCACCAGTGGGTCATAGACCGTGTTGGGCACCGAGATGTTTTTCGTGGGGAGTTCCATCACCTTCTGCACGATGGTATCGCGGAGCCGCTTCTCCTCCGCGCGTTCCTGGTCGGTCAACTGGCGACCACTCGTCCGTTGCTGAAACACCTGATAGGCGATTTTCGCTTCATGGACGGCCACGATGCGTGGGTAAATGTAGCTCCACCCTTGCACTTCCATGGGTGTCATGATCGGAACGTCGACTTCGATACTGCTGGTAAAGATCGCCTGCATGGCAAAGTAATCTTCCTGGGTAACTGCATCGAATTTATGGTCATGGCATCTAGCGCAACCGAGCGTGAGCCCCATAAACGCCGAACCGGCCGTATCCACCCAATCGATCAAGGTTTCGTAATGTCGGCGCCGCGCATCCAGCGCTGACTCGGATACACGCGGTGGGAATCCAAAAAAACCGGTCCCCACGCGGGCTTCAAAATGCACCGCCTGGTTCGGTGCCACGCGGTAGACGCGTTTGGGATCCAAGTCGAGGTTGTCCGGCCAAATCTCGTCGCCGGCAATCTGCTCCTGTACAAACCGGTCGTACGGCTTGTCATCGTTGAACGACTTAACGACATAGTCTCGGTACCGCCACGCATTCGGATACGAGTCGTCTCCTTCAAAGCCCGCCGAATCCGCATAGCGCGCCACATCCAGCCAGTGCCTGCCCCAGCGTTCCCCGTATTGTTTGGATTTCAGCAGCACATCAATCAAATGCTTCCACGCCTCATCCGACGTGTCGTTGACGAACTGCTCGACCTGGGTGGGAGTCGGCGGCAAGCCCAACAGGTCAAAGTAGGCACGGCGGACCAACGTGTGCTTGTCGGCCAGCGGCGCCGGAGCAAGCTGCTGGACTTGCAACTTTCGCAAGACGAACGCATCGATGGGATTTTGCACCCGATCTCCCTGCTGCAATCCCGCCCTGTCGGGTACGCTGGGCCGCACTGGTTTTTGAAAGGACCACTGTATTTTTTGCTCTGGATTCTCGTCCTGGGCCAAGAGCGTCTGCGGCACAAAGGACCACAGGAACAGCGCACAAAAAACACCGTACACTGGGACCTGCGACAAGGGTTTGTACATCAGCTTGTTCCTCGGAATGGACTTCGCAACATGAGCCTGGGACCATTTGCAAATAGCTACGTGAGGCGCTTGCCAGTCGTTGTGGAAGCGCATCAAGGCAGCCAACAAGCGACGATTCTGAAGGCGCCCCCCGACTCAGCTGTCTACTTTACCAGTCAGGAGCTCCAAGTAGTAATCGGCTGATCCGCACCGGCGGCTTTTGTTGACTGGACCGCCGACAACCACAGGCAGTCACTGCCACCGCACTGGCTGGCACACGAAACGATCAATGGCAGCCACAGGACGACCGGCAACCGAATATCCCTGGAACCGGCTGCTAGCATCCCCCCTGCTATGGCAAGATTTGAGGTGTCGCTTGTCGGCTCCTCAGCGGAGGGTGTCTGAAGACACCGTTACGCTACACTGGAAATGCAGGCTGGCCGTGGCGGCATTGCCTGAAAACCGCCAGGCGGATGGCCGCGGTGCTGCCAACGGCCAAAGAACAGGCAACCGCTGCTTGCAATCCCCGAACCGCCAATTAGAGTCGCCTGAAAGAGAACTACCCGCTCCGTTTCCCCACGTCTGATCCGGACCGTCTGCGATTGACAGAATCGGCGATTCTCAGATAGTTTATTTTGGTGCGTTTGACTCGCCACGGGTTCTTTCCACCCGCCAGGCTGCCTTCCCCCCACCTCCCACCTGTTTCATGTCTTTCTTTTGCTCACTGTCACATCCTGACTCCTGCCTGACATTCCGGCGTGCGCTCGCTTATCTGCTCGTCGTCGCGTTGCTGCCCACGATTACCGCGCCAGCGTTTGGAGGCGTGGTATCTCGGCTGGTGAATGAATCCGAGAGTCCTTTCGAAAGTGGCGAAGAGTCTGAAGAACCTGCTGCTGAACGTCGCGCCAATGAACTCCGGCGGTTTCGTTTGAGATCTGGACAACGCCAGATCC
>MDTE01127782.1_pt1 | contig 16945 bp, 13 predicted proteins | sample 811231 | NCBI WGS metagenome assembly MDTE01 (sample SAMN05326651, study PRJNA326480) | marine metagenome | isolation source: seawater | place: Indian Ocean: Red Sea | collected 2010
CATAAATACCCATGAAAGTAATAATAAAGATCATTAAGAAACCTAAATTACTAGGCAAAATAAGGCTAGATGAAAATTTATTTATAGTATAAAATAAGCTTTCAAATTTATTTTGAGATAGATTAGTATAAAAAACCATAATAGCTGGAAAAGCGCTAATAGTTTTTCTCCATAAATCAGGGGATAATACATTTAAAACTATTAATTGGAAAGAAGAAAAAATTAAAAAATTTTTTAAAAATAAACTTTTACTTATTTTTTTACTATAAATTATTAACATAGATATTATTGTTGCATAATTTATAAAAGACCAAAATGGGAAATTTATTAAATATAAAAATCCATATTTATTTATTTCTTTTAAAGAGATAAATAACCAGGGTATACCTGATAGGGCCAAATGACCAAACGTCCTTTTTTTGTTTTTTAAAAATATAAAATCTATTAAAACTTGAAAATATTTATAATCTTTTTCTTTAGTAATTAATAAAACAAGCAATATAATTGCAGGGTAAATTAACAAAATTTGGATTTTACTTAATATTGATGCTGTTAAAAGAGTTAATAATAGGACTACTTTAATTGAGCTTTTTAGTGGTGAAAATTCTTGTTTGAAATTTCTACAAATAAATAGTAAATAAAGTAATAAAAATAAGACCCCAATTGCTTCATGCCTTATAGCACTAACTGAATTAAGTATTGCACTAGAAAAAGCTAATGTATATGAAATTAAAATAGCTAAATATTGTTTTATATTTAATTCTTTTAATATTAAATAAAAAATTATTGGAATTAAACCTGAAATTATGGCAGATTCAATTCTCCCAAAATAAATTAAGTTTTTAATTATATCAATAGATGCAATGCCATTTTGATCTATTATTTCAAAAGTGTTAAAAAAAGAAAATATATTAATTTTAATAAAAAAACTAATTGGCCAATATGCACCAGGATGGTCTGCATAACTAGGACCAAGACCTTTTAAGAATCTAAATGATTCAGTAACCCATAATAGGTCTTGGTCTGGAAATTCATAATAAACTCTATTAATGCCTTTTAATCCAACAACTAATGAGGGTATTGACAAAAAAAACAAAAAAATTTTTTCTATATTTTTTTTAAAAGGTATTATTAAACTCATAATTTAATTTTAAAAAATGAATTATTTATTTTTCTTTTTGTAAAAGTAATTAATCTTCTCAAAAAGTTCTCAAAATTGAAAAATAATTTATCAATATATTTAGAGAAAAATATATTTGTTTTTGATTTCTTATAACCAATTCTTTTTTTGAACAATTCTATAATATTTGAAATTATTCTTTCCATATCGATGGATTTAAATCTTTCATATTTAGAAATTGATTCTGATAGTAATTTTTTTTCAAGTTTATCAGATTTAATTACTTTGCTTATGGTAGCTATATCTTTGCTTAATTTTCCTGTCAAAATCATTTCTTTTGGCAAAAGATCATTACTAAATCCAACAGAAGTTGAAAAAGTTAGAGTTCTTACCTCTAATGATTCAATAATACAAAGAGGACCACCTTCCCAATTACTAGTGACTATTGAAAAATCACATTCTTTTAAAATCCTAAGTACTAATTCTCTTGGAAGTTTGTTTGAATAATCATCATACTCCTCAGGCTTATCGCCGAGAAAAATATAGGGTAATTTATTATTATCTAATTCATTAATTATCCAATGCCTTCTTGGACCACAGAGGATAAGTATAAAAGGTAAATCTAGCTTTTTAGATTCTTTATAAATTTCTAGGAGATAATTAGGATTTTTTTGTTCTTTAGCGATCCACTTATTTTCATGAAATGAGGAGTCTCTTTGAATAGAAACAATTAATTTTTTATTATTCCCTTTAAGTCTTTTTAATTTTTCTATAATTTTTGAATCTGATTTTTTAATATTAAAATTTTTTTTATCCAAATTTTTTACATAAGGCATTATTAATGAATTTATACCTTTTTCTCTAAGTCTATTTTTTTCTATTGAACTCTGAGTCAGCCATAAATCAATCCTTTTTAATGCTTGTATATTAAATAAATTGGAGTAAACATATTTAGTATCATTTTCAAGCAAACAGATTATAATTTGATGCTTGTTTATAAAGATTCTATTTTCTAAAAATCCAACATACCAACCAAAGATTACTACATCTGCAAATTTGATTGATTCAACATATTTCCAATTTGTTCTTGACTCTATTCCGTTTCTTACATAACTTAGCATTTGATCAAGAGCCCAAGAGTTAAAGTCTCCACCTTTAGTAGTGAACCTAATGATTCTATTTTTCATTTAAAATTAAAATTGGAAATAAATAAATGAATTCTGATTACTTATAAAGATAAGTGCCAAAACTATTGATATTGAAGAGGCCAAAATTTGTAATATCCTATTATTTTTAATTATTTCTGAAAATTTAAACTTATCAAGGTAACCAGCAAATAATGTAACTAGTAAAAAGATCGTAACCAACAAGTAATAATTTTCTGCAAGACCTAAATTAAAATTTTGAAAATTAAAGAGTTTTTTATATAGAGTATTAGCTTGTTCCCATGATGTAGATCTAAAGTAAATCCATGTAGACATAATTGCACATAGGGTTATTAAATTACTAATTAAATCTAACTTTTGGAATTTGTCCTTTATAAAATCATTGTTTTTAAAAATCCTGTGAATTAATATAAGAATCCCGTTTAGGAGACCCCAAAATGCAAACCTCCAAGAAGCTCCATGCCAAATCCCCATTATTGACCAAGTGATTATTAATGGGATAACACCATAAAAGAATGGAGATAGTTTTCTATTTAAAAAATTATATAGATAGTCTGAAACCCAAGTTGATAATGATATATGCCATCTTCTCCAGAACTCGGTTACAGAATTGGATGAATATGGGAAAATAAAGTTTTCTTTTATAGGTAGGCCAATTATTCTTGAAATTCCTATTGCAATATGTGAATAAGCACTAAAGTCAAAATAGATTTGAAGACCAAACCCAAAAGCCATTGTCCAAGTATCAAGAAATCCAAGCATATTGTAATCTGCGAGAAATGCTATGTCGTTAAATCTTGATAATTCATCAGCTATGCAAAGTTTGAGGAATAATCCGTAGCATAGTCTACTGAAACCATTTTTTATTAAGTTATGATTTTGATTGAGAATAGGTTTAGAGTTTCTGTCGAAGAATTCTTCAGGTCTTAAAATTGGTCCTGCTACTAATTGAGGGAAATAACTAACATACAGAAAATAGTCATTAAAACTTGGCATTTTTTTTATCTTTTTTTTAAATGAATCTATAGAAAAAGACAGAGTCTGAAAAGTATAAAAACTTATTCCCGCAGGGAGAATTAGAGAATCTATCATATTAATAAAGCTAGTTGTAGTTTTTAAATTTAGAGTATTTGAAATTAATAATGAATATTTAAATGTGACTAATAATCCTATATTGATTAGGAAGCTTGTAATTAATAAAAAGATTCTTATATTTTTGCTTAAATTATTTTGATTGATAAGTTTTGACGAAATAAAATAATCGCTAAAACTACTTATTAATAATGGGATTACAAACCAAGGTATATCAAACGCATAAAATACTAATGAAAAAATAAGTAAAAATATATTTGCATATTGGCAATTAAATTTTTTAATTAAAGGAAAAATTATAAAAACGATTGGAAGAAATATGAATAACGAAGACAAAGAATGGAAAAACATAACTCTAAACTTTAAATTTCAATTTGGTTTCTGATTATTTCATTAAATTTCTCAGATAAAATTTTATGTCCTGTCCCAGTGAAATGCATAAAATCTAGTTCCTTTTTATTCACACCAAGTGATGTACTTTGTTTCAAACCCCAGAATTTATTTGGAATTAGTTCTTCTAAATTAAAATATTTACAGTTATTAATTAGGCAAATATTTTCTACCTCTTTTTTAAAGTTTTCATATTTATATTTTGAATATGGGATATCTCCATCTCCATTAGAGTTAAGTAAAGGAGGAATATATACATAGGTTTTTAAATTTTTTTTATTTCGGAATTTAAGAATTTTCCTTAATGCAATTAAATTAGCTTCATATGAAGGTTTTTTTATTGGCCTAATTGTACTAGGCTTTATATTAAAAATGAAATTTCTAAATTTATATATATCTATCTTTAAATTCTGATTGATACCTTCAAGTTTTTCAAAAAAAATAAAATTATTTTTTATTTTTTTATCTAAATTGCTTACGTTTCCTGTATATTTAGATTCTTTTGTTTTTTCGATTGATTCTTTTTTACATATATTTTCTTCAAAGTAATTGAGTTCTTTTCTTATAGTTGCATTCCTAGTATCATCAAGGAAAAAAGGAATAAAAATAATATCAATATTTTTAGTACATTTTCTTAATGAGTTATAAATAAAATCAAATTCTTTCATGGTTGCATTTGGAAGCCATATCGATTTAATTGATATTTTCTTATTATTTAATGAAAATTTATTATTTAATAATGATACATAGTTGATATCACCAGATCTATATTGATTTATTGCGCCAGTTTGTGAATTACCAAAAAATAAAATATTTTTTTTCCCTTTATTTAAATTTTTTACCAATTTTAACTCACATTGAATATTATCAGTACCTCCAATGCAATTATTTTCGTCATCATTTACAACATTCGCATCCCTGAAACCAGGATCTTTAGTATTGATAATTTTTTTATACCTTAAAGAAAAAATACCAAAAATTAAAGAGGATATAACCGTAATTGAAATTATATAAATATGATTGATTTCTAATTTTTTAAATAATCCTCTCATAAGTTCTTATTTTAAAAAAAATTATTAATGTTTGATTATATATTTTAATTTATAAAAGAATTAAAAATATTAAATTTATCAATTACATTTATTATCCTGATATAAAAAAACTTTTTAAGGTTAAACTTAAAATAAATGATCTAAATTTACTTGAGGTTATAAAAATTTTATGCAGAAAAAAATAATTAATACATATTTATCTTTATGGGAAAAAAAAATTATTGTGAGTGACTCAATTTTTAATAAAAAAAATTATAAATAAAGTACTAAAACTGATCCATGGGTAAAAACAATTAAATTTCATATTAATACAATGGTTTTGATTAATGGTGTCAGCCAGTATTTTTAACTATTTTTAAAAAATCCTAAATGTTGGAAGCTAATTAAATTATTTTTTCCTGATTAATTCAATTCTTGCGATTTAAGCACGAAAAGATTGATTTTGACCAGACTGCATGCCCTTTATTTGATAGATGAACTCCGTCTACGTAAAAACTATCATCAAAATTAGGCTTTATATAGTTATAAAGGTTACAAGTATTTTTTATATTTTCTAATTTGGATATCTTCTCTAATAATTTTTCATACACTTTAATATTTTTTTGTTCTGATTCATCTTTAAACCAACTTAAAGGTGGCGTAATAACTATATCAATTTTATATTTTGAATCCTTTATTTGATTTTCTAATTCCTTCCATATAATTTTTCTCTGCAAATCATCATTTTTATTTTTATCAATTTTATTTGTTTCTTTAGGAATATTTTTTATACTTGGGATAAAGTAAGTAGTATTTAAATATCTTATTATTTCGTTTATTGCTGAGGGCTGTTTTGGAGGGTAATCCCAGTAAGGAGTATCATTTAGAGATCTCAAATTTCTTTTTTCATCTCCGGGTAATATGGTTAAGATAAATTTTTCTGGAATTCTTTTTGAATAAAGTTCAAAGTTCGAAATAAAACGACCCATGTTTAAAACTCCCCATGAATTAACTCCATTATTGAGGCAATAAAAGTTGGTGTTTATTAAATTACAGTATTTACTTGAGAAAAGATTTTCGTTGTCTATATATGAACCTCCATAAGTAACACTGTCTCCTACAAATACTAGATATTTACTATTGGAAGTTTCTATTTTTGTATGATCAATTCTAAATCCCTCATGATCTGATGTTATTCTACTTTTTTTTCTTCTAACTTTTGATTGATTAGGTTGCAATCGATATCCAACAATAGAATCTTTTTTGTAAAGGACAGGATTACCTAAACCAATTTTTTTTGCAAAAACTTCACATATAAGTATCCCTGCAAAAATAGAAATCAAAGATATGGCAATATTAGAGGAGATTTTTTTAATTTTCATTATTAAAGAATTAAAGGAATAAAATTATAAAAAACCTAAAAATAGTATTATACTTCTTCGATAGGATAAATTTTGTATCATTCAAATGGAAATATTTGTAATAGTTTAATATTGCTTCAAATAAATAATTTATTGTATTTAACTTGGTTATAATGAAATTCTAATTTTGAATACTTTGAATATAAAGAATAAAATAGCTAGTATTGTAAGAAGCGTATACAAATTAGCTTTTATAGAGCGACCTTTACCAAAACATCCTTTTGGCAGGAGAATTTGGGCAACTAAAAATAAATATAAAAATTTGCATTCATTATCTTTAAAATTTAAAGATGATTTAGTAAGTATTTTTGAAGAAAAATATGGATTCGCCCTGAATCGAGAATGGTGGAGTGAGTTGGCACTGCATACACAAGTTGTTATAAAAAACGAAAAATTGAATTTTTTTCATGGAAGACTTTTATACTCAGTTCTTTCAAAATATATAAGTTCTCAAAATAAAGAAGTTACTATAAGAATTTTGGAAACTGGTACAGCTAGGGGTTTTTCCTCCATTTGTATGGCTAAGGCATTAAATGATATGAAATGTAATGGCATCATAACTACAATAGATTCTATTTCTCATAACAGCGAAATTTTTTGGAATTGTATTGATGATCATGAGGGACCAAAAAGCAGGGCTCAATTATTGTCTAATTGGAATGAGGAGCTTAATAAGATAATTTTTATCCAAGGTTGGACCGACCAAATACTTCCAAGATTAGGTTTTAATAGAATTAATTTTGCATTTCTTGATGCTCAACATACTAAAGAGGCGGTTCTTAAGGAGTTTTATTACGTTTCAGAGAGGCAGATAAGTGGTGACATTATAGTATTCGATGATGTTACTGATGAGATTTTCCCTGGAGTCTGCGAAGCAGTAAGGATTATAGAGATCGAACAACCATACAAAATTGAAAGGATTAAATTTTCCGATTCGAGAGCCTATGCAATTGCTATAAAATATGATCAATAATCCAGTTAATTATTATTAGATCTTCTTTAAAAAAAGAAATGTATAAAAAAACATATAGTATTAAAAGTGACTTGAAGAAATATTTAATATGACTCTACTTGTTACCGGAGCAACAGGTTTTATTAGTTTCAATCTAATTAAGAAATTACTTGCAGTGGGTTTTAAGGCCGTAGGAATTGATAACTTTAATAAATATTATGTTGTTTATCTCAAAAACTCTATATTAAAAGAATTATTTAAATTTATAGATGAATTAAATTTAAAATTTTATTTTGAGAAAGTATCAATTTAGTCCAACTCATAACTTGACAAAATATTAAAAATCTATGAACCAAATGCTGCAATTAATTTGGCTGCTAACGCAGGAGTAAGTTATCCTTTAGTAAATCCATCAGGTTATATAACGTCCAATATAGTTGGGTTTCACAATTTAATTGAATTATCGAAAAAATTCAAAATAGATAACTTTTTTTCGAAATTATGCAAAAATTTCTTTTTTAAATAAGTATGACTAAGGAATTATTTTCAAAAAACTACTTAAAAAATAATAATTTTTCTAATATATTAAAACTTTTAAAATTTATTTTTTCAGGGAAACTAATACTGGTTATTTCTCTTTACCTTTCATTTTCTTTGATTGCTACTTTAGGCGAATTATTTTCTGCTTATTTAATTACCAGCTATATTGTATTTTCTTTGGATCAAAATCTTGAGGTAAATACATTAACAAACTCAATATTACTTAATCCTAAATTAATAGTATTTGTTGTTATTACTGCAGCTATTACAAGATTTATTTCGTTGTTTAGCCTTCCAAGATTAACAACTCATATCTCAAACAAATTCACTTATTCTGCATTTAAGGCATATATGCAGTCTTCTTTTGAATATAAAGAGAATTATAGTTTTGAAGAATTACAAACCACTTTTTGTAATCGCTCTGCACAACTAAATGGAGGTGTTATCTATACTATTCTGAATATTTTGAATTATTCTTTTATTTTTATCATTTTTATTTCATATCTAATTTACTATCAACCATATTTAACTGTATCTATAATTTTCTCGGTAGTTTTTCTATATCTTATATCAGTATTATTTTCCAAGAAAAAATTAAATTATCACTCTAAAATAATGAATATATATCAACAAAATTTAGTGGGTCTTGTAGAAGCGACCATAAAAGAAACTAGAAATTTATTAATAAATTTTGAAGAGTCCAAAATAAGTGCCAGATATAAAGAATTAGATTTTAAATTAAGAAATAGTTCAAGCCAAATTGTTTTTCTTGGATCTCTTCCTAAAGTTCTTATTGAATGTTTATTTTTTCTTGGTCTTTTATTTTTTGCAGTATTTTTTATAAATTCAGAAGGAGAAAATTTATCTGAAACACCTCAATTAATAATTTTATTTGCTTGTTTTCAGAGAATAGTTCCATCTATTCAAGGCATCTATTCAAATTTTCTTGCATTAAAAGCAAATCTTCCCGTACTTAATTATTTCCTAAACTTTGTTTTTTATGAGAAAAAATATTTGTCTAATTTCAACAAAAATGACCCTTTTTTAAATAAGAAAACTAAAAATCTTCTAATAGAATCAACAATAATATCTTATAGTTACATAAATAAAAAAGATATCTTTTACCCTGAATTTAAAATATATGAAGGAGAATTTATACTTGTAAAAGGTATTTCTGGGAAAGGTAAAACTACATGGATAGATTTATTACTAGGTCTAAGAGAACCTAAAACTGGAAATATAAATAGGAACTTTAATATGAGTTCAAATATCTACTTAAATGCAACTATTAATAGGGAAGATTTAATAAGGATGAATAATTCCTATTTCTTAAACTTCTCAAAGATTTCATTGAATAAAGATCTATCTGGATCTAAAAAATATAGAAAATTATTGAATATTTGTAATATTGATTTCATTTCGCCTGGAAGTAATAAAAATTTATTAGATTTAAATACTAAAGGGTTAAGTTCGGGTCAGTACCAAAGAATGCAATTATTTTTGGCACTATGTCTAAATCCTAAGATTTTAATTTTGGATGAGGCTTTAAATGCAATTGAAATTGAATTAGAACATAAAATAATTAGAAATATAAGAACAAACTTTAAAAAAATAAGCCTGATTCAAATATCTCATAGACCTTATGAGAAGGAAATTTATAATAAAATATATGAATTAAAATAATTTTTTTTAAAAATTTAAATTTTATTTCATATATTTTGTTTAATGCATTCATGAAATTGCTTATATTGAAACTTTTTTATAAATAAATCATTACTTTTTGAAATTATTTGGTTTAAAAAATTCTTTTTATTCATAAAATCATCACCTGTTAACCTTACTGTCTCAAAAATACTTCTGGAGTCTGATTTTGTAATATATGGGTAATCAGAAAAAAGCAGGTCTTGAATAGCGCCAACATTTGTTGTTATGAATGGAAGACCTATTGCGAGACATTCTATTATAGTTAAAGGCATTCCTTCACTAATACTAGCTGTAATTAGGAAATCATATTGACTCATAATTAATAATCTTTCTTTGTTATTTAATTTGCCTTTATAGTTTATGAACTTATCGTAAGAATTAATATTTTCAAACATCATCCCATATAAATCTAGTTTTATCTTGTATTTAAAATTGGAATTATTAATTAGTCTAATTGCTTCTATTATGTTAAATATTCCTTTGTTCTTTTCTATATTTCCAAGAAATATAAAATTTATTATGTTTGATTCTGTTTTATAAAAATTAGTTCTTTTTTTAAATATTTGCTTGCTTAATCTTGAATCATTTTTATTTAAAGCATTAGGAATTGTAATGATTTTATTTTTGAATGATTTTACAGTTTTTTGACTATAGAATCTTCTTGAAAGCAAAACAATTCTATATGAATTCTTCAAAACTATATTTATTAAAATGTTTTTGTAAATAGATTTCTTTGAGTGAATATCTAAATCGCCCCTGTGAATATAAAGGTATAACTTTTCTGATTTTATTTTTATTAAATATTGAATAATTAGAGATTTAATTAATCCTATATTGCCAAGCGATATTGTCATGAAGGCTATATCTGCCTTTTCTGAATTCAAAATCTTAAAAAATAATTTTAAAAATAACCTAATGTTTATATTTTTTTTAATAATACTTTTTTTATTACTGTAGTCTTCACTCCTTGGCTCATGAAGAACCGAAATAGTATAACCTAAACTTCTAAGAACATTTTTTAAATTAGAGTTAATGTAGGCAATTCCAGTAGAGCTCTTTTCTAAAAACTCTCCAAAGATTAATGCTTTTTTCATAAATTATTAATGATTTCTTTATGCTTTATCACGTAATTTTTAAGTTGTAATTTTTTTGATCTTTTTAAGGTCTGCTCTCGATGATATTTGTAATTATAAATTAATTTATCCAAACTTTTGATAACATCTTCAATCTTTGGCATAGAGTATCCTTCAACAGTATGGAGATTTTTAGAATAGATAGATCCGTTACCCGCAATTTCGATAGCACCTCCTTCTTTATTTAAAATACAAGGTATGCCAAAACTAACTACCTCGGAAATGAAATTAGGGCATGGATCACCATAATTTAGATGTATGATAACTGTGCTTTTATTTATATAATTCAAAACTTTTTTATTGCTTAACTTACCACATAAATTAAGTTTGTTTAATTTTTTAATTCCCATAATTTCCTCTTTATTTAGGGTTCTGCAAATATTTCCAATAATATTTATTTCATCAATACTTTTGTGTATATTTAATTTTGGTAAAAGTTTCAAAATATATTGAGAATAATATGACTTATCTTTACTAAATGAATTACAAATTAGAATTTTATGTTTTTTTATTTTTAACTCTTTAATTTTAAATTTATGATCTAACGAAGGATTAATTAACCTACAAAATTTTTTTGATTCAATTTTATTCCTTAAAAACTCAGGGCATACATTCATAATTGATTTATAACAAAACCAGCTTTGATAAATAATATGGCTAGAATTAATTATCCCAAAAATTAGTATTAAATTATTGAACTTATAATTGTCGTTATATTTTTTTGTGTAGATGCCGTTTTGATTGAATATGATTTTTATTGATAAAATCTTAGCAACAAGCGTATAAACTATAATTTCATACCATGGCCAATGCGATTGCATATAAATAAATACTTTATTTATGGACTCTTTCTCTATAATTTTTTTAAGACGCCTTGTTCTTATGCCAGGTCCATACTCAAGGTAAGGAGAACGCCCCCATATAATTATATTTTTTTTTGAAGTGAGCTTATATTTAAATATTAAAAAAAAATTATAAAATAAGATATCTAGTTTATTTCTAACATTAAGCATTTGTTTTTATTTAAAACTAAATAAAAATTTTTTATTATTATAACTGATTGTTCTAGATTATTATTTTGTATAATAAATTAGAAAAATAATTAATATTTACTAAGATAAATCTTTTATTTTTCATGGTAAATTTTTCATAATAAGTTTTTATTAAAGTGAAAAAGGTTTTCTACATAATACCGCTATATAATTCAGAAGAAACAATTTCTAGATGCCTTTTTTCAATTTACTCCTCTAAATATCATTTGGAAATAATTGTTATCAACGATAATTCTCAAGATACTTCTGAGTTAGTTGTTAATAATATAAAAAATGAACTTTCCTATAAACTTCATTTAATAAATAATAAAAATAATATTGGAATAAGCAGATCATTAAATAAGGGTATAGAAATGGCTATTTCTAAAAATGCTGATTATCTTTTGCGACTTGATAGTGATGATTTTAATAAAAAAGGTAGAACAGATTTTCAGATTGATTATTTAGAATCTCATCCTGAGAAAATGATTTGTACTGGGAATGCTGATCTTCTAATTGATGGAACTATCACTGAAAGTAAAATACTATCTTTGCAATCAATTTTTGAAAATCAATTTAGACCTTTTACAAATTTACTCGGATCGTTAGATTTGCATCCAACTTTTTGTATGCGAATTAAACCATTTAGGAATCTTGGTATTAGATATGGCATTCTGCCTTTATCTTTTTCATTAAATTATCCTTCATTTTTTATGAGAGAAGGTATGGAAGATTTATTACTTATAAATTTGTTTGTTTTTTACTATGGATATGGGTGCATTTGTAGGCATGCGGATAAAAAGTTAATAATATATAGTATTAATAATTCAGGTTTGACCCCCCTAAACAAAAAATTGAGAATTAGGTTGCTAAAAGAAATATTTCGAATAAATCAATTAATTTATAATAGAGTTATTAGTGAAAAAAATAATTTAACGACTATTTACAAGCTGGCAGAATCTATATCCTACCATCACTACAGAAATCAATTAAAAAGAAGCATATTTACTTTATTGGGTTTTTTAATTTTAAATATCAATTTTTCAAATAAGATTTATAAATTGCTTTTCTTCCCTGTATTGTTTTTTATGGCTCCTAGATTAATAATTCAATCTCTAAAAAAGGTTTAAATAATTAATGTATTCAGATATTAAATTCTTAATTATAGTTCCTACTTTTAATTCAGCTAATATCTTAAAGAGGCTTGTTGAGTCAATCAGAATTCAAACTCATCAGAATTGGAGAATAGTTTTTGTTGATGGTAATTCAAATAAACATAATGAGGATTGGCTTATTAATTGTATTGATTCAGATAGTAGATTTTTGTTGAAAAAAGAATCTAAAGAATATAAAGGTATTTATCCTGCTATGACATTGGGAACTAGTTTTGCTCTAAAGGATGATTGGATAATATTTTTGGGATCTGATGATTGGTTTAGTTCTAGGTTTTCTTTGGAAATAATCGCTAAAAAAATTAAAAACCTAAATTCTATAACTGATTCTATAGTTATTTTTAATACTCAATTTTTGTGTTCTAGAACTAATAAGATTCTTAGATTTAATAAAGTTCCTCCTTTTAAAAGGATAAATAGAAAAATATTTTATATACTAGTCTTTTTAGGATATATGCCTGCACATCAGTCAGCATGTTTCTCAGCTAATATTATAAAAAAAATTATGCCATATTCTAATAGATATCAATTAGCCGCCGATTGCGATTTATTTTTTAAGGCATTATCTCAAAAATATTTACAAATAATATATATTGATGAGTTATTAATTAATATTCAGGCTGGTGGGATTAGTTCTAAATTGATATTCAAAAGAATTAAAGAAGTAATTATGGTTTATTTAAATCATTTCAACGCATTATCTTTTATTCCTATTGTTTTTAGATATATGCAAAAATTAGTTTCAAGATTAAAGAATATTTTTTAAAAATATTCCAAAATTTACAACAAGATGGACTTTATTCTCGTTACTGGTGGGGCAGGTTTTATAGGGATTCACACCACAATTTTATTAATAGAAAGAGGTTATAACGTTATTATTATTGATTCTCTAATCACTAATTCAAAAAAAGGAATAGATAAATTAAGTAAAAATTACATTATTAAAAATGGTATATCTAAATCTCGACTTAAATTCATGAGAGGGGATTTAAGAAATATAAATTTTTTAAGAGATATTTTTATGAAAGAAATAAAATTAGGAAATCGTATCAATTGTGTAATTCATTTCGCGGGGCTTAAATCCGTAAAGGAATCAATTGAATACCCCGATCGATATTGGGATATAAATGTAAATGGAACTATAAGCTTATTAAAAGTTATGAGCGAGAATAATTGTTGTAATTTTGTTTTTAGCAGTAGCGCTACAGTATATAGTTTTAATGAATTGTCTCCATTAAATGAAAAATCAAAGTTAGGACCAAATAATCCCTACGGTGAGACAAAATTAGCTGTCGAAAACATTCTTAAAGATTTAAAAAAAAATTCAGAAAAATCTTGGAAAATTATCTGCTTAAGATACTTTAATCCAATTGGGGCTCATCCATCAGGAGACTTTGGTGAGTTTCCATTAAATACTCCAAATAATCTTTTCCCGTACTTATGCCAAGTGGCAGATTGCAGTAGAGATAAATTATACATATTTGGAAAAGATTGGCCAACTAAAGATGGTACATGTATAAGAGACTACATACACATAATGGATTTAGCAGAGGGACATATCTCAGCAATGCAGTATATTGAAAAAAAAGAAAATGAATTTTTTGAAGTAATTAATTTAGGAACTGGGTTTGGTACCTCAGTCCTAGATTTGGTAAAGACATTTGAAAATGCAAATAATTTGGAAATAAAATATGAATTTACTCATAGAAGGAAGGGTGATAAAGCAATAGTATTTGCTGATCCAACTCTTGCTACAAGTATTCTTAATTGGAAACCTAAGAAAAATTTAGTTGATATGTGCAGAGATGGTTGGAATTGGCAGTTGAAAAATCCAAAAGGTTATTGACACTAATTAAGATTATGATTCAAATTTTTTTAAATATATTTTTTAAACCATGAAATTGTTTTTTCAAGACCTTGCTCGAAAGATGTATTAGGAAACCATTTAAGCTCCTTGCTAGCTTTCTCAATATCTGGTTTTCTTTGAAGGGGATCATCTTCTGGTAATGGTTTAAATATAAATTTAATATTCGGATTAATTCTTTTTCTTATTATTTCTGCTAATTCAAGGATTGTTATTTGTGATGGATTTCCAATATTTATTGGCTCCCGTATATCGCTACTCATGAGTTTTATCATGCCATCAATCAAATCATCAACATAGCAAAATGAACGAGTTTGGCTGCCTTCTCCATATATCGTAAGGGGTTCTCCCCTCAGTGCCTGAAATATAAAATTACTAACTACTCTTCCATCATCTGGCTGCATTCTTGGTCCGTAAGTATTAAAAATTCTTATTATTCTCACATCTAAATCATGGATCCTATTGTAATCGGAGCATAATGTTTCTGATATTCTTTTACCTTCGTCATAGCAACTTCTTATCCCCACTGGATTGACATTACCAAAGTAGCTCTCTGGCTGAGGATTGAAGGCTGGGTTACCATAGACTTCACTTGTACTAGCTAGAAGAAATTTGGCATTTACTCTTCGAGCTAAGCCCAACATATTATATGTTCCAAGAAAACTAGTTTTTGCTGTCTTGATAGGATTGTATTGATAGTGAATTGGTGAGGCGGGACAAGCTAAATGCCAAATTTTATCAACTTCAAGTTGTATAGGTTCAATTACATCATGACGAATTAACTCAAAATGAGGATGCCCAATCCATTTCTTAATATTTAATTTTTTGCCAGTAAAGTAATTGTCAATGCAAATAACCTCTTCGCCAGTATTCATTAATCTATCAATTAAATGTGATCCTAAAAACCCTGCTCCGCCAGTAACTAGATTTCTAGTAATATTTTTTTTATATAGCAAGCTCATCTTGTTAGTATTTTTTTATGTTTTGCATATTATTAATTTATCATTATAAGTAATCTTAATTTTGAAATTCAAATTTTGTGTAAATTGAAGAAATTTTGAAGATAAATTTCCACCTTTTTAGTATCAAAATTAATAATCTAAAAGTATAAAAATTTTAATAAGTTTATTTATCACTTTTTTGAAGATAGCTTTATTAACTTATATGATGTCATTAATACATAATTATTGATGTTAAATCAGAACATAAAAAAGGTTTGTTGTATTGGGGCTGGGTATGTTGGAGGACCCACCATGGTTGTTTTTGCAAATAATTGTCCAAACATACAATTTAAAGTTGTAGATATAAATGAAGAGAGAATTAATGCTTGGAATAGTAAGGACTTAACAAAATTACCAATATATGAACCTAAATTAGATCAATTACTAAAAAATTGTAGGAATAGAAATCTCATTTTTACTAATGAAATCGAGAAATCAATAAATGAAGCAGATATGATTTTCATATCTGTAAATACTCCGACCAAAACACAGGGTATTGGAGCTGGTAAGGCAAGTGATCTTAAATGGGTAGAGGCTTCAGCTAGAGAAATCTCTAAATATTCAAAAGGACATACAATTGTAGTTGAAAAAAGTACCCTACCAGTAAGAACTGCAGAAACCATTAAGAAGATATTGAATGAAGCGAAAAATGAAGAAATAGGAATTACTGAAGATAAGACGTTTTCAGTATTATCAAACCCAGAGTTTCTATCAGAGGGTAATGCTATTGATGATCTACATAATCCTGATAGGGTTTTAATAGGTGGTGATGATTCTATTGCTATTGATTTATTGGCTAAATTATATTTGAATTGGGTTCCTAACAATAAAATAATAAAAACAAATATTTGGAGTTCTGAATTATCTAAATTAGTTGCAAATGCATTTTTAGCTCAACGGGTATCATCAATTAATTCTATTTCTTCTTTATGTGAAAAAACTGGAGCTGATATTCAACAAGTCAGAAAGGCGATTGGAATGGACACAAGAATAGGTTCAAAATTTCTAAATCCAAGTCCTGGGTTTGGTGGAAGTTGTTTCCAAAAAGATATTCTCAATTTAATTTATTTATGTGAATTTTATAATTTGAATGAAGTAGCAAATTATTGGCAGGAAGTTTTGAAAATAAATTATTGGCAAAAAAATAGAATTTCAAGAATTATAGTTGATAAATTATTTGGTAATATTTCAGAAAAAAAAATTGCTATTTTAGGATTTTCTTTTAAGGCAGATACAAATGATACTAGAAATTCTCCCTGTATAGATATTTGTAATGATTTACTAGAGGAAGGAGCTTATCTAAATATTTACGACCCCAAGGTTGAAAG
>MDTE01147492.1_pt1 | contig 16943 bp, 11 predicted proteins | sample 811231 | NCBI WGS metagenome assembly MDTE01 (sample SAMN05326651, study PRJNA326480) | marine metagenome | isolation source: seawater | place: Indian Ocean: Red Sea | collected 2010
ATTTCTGTTGAATTTGATGAATTTATTCGGGAAACGAAATTTATCCAGGATGGGTCAGTTGATGAGATGATAGATCGATTGAAACAGTTAGATTCTGCATTCCAAGAAGATGGGGCTTGGAAATTAGGTATTCCGGGAGAAGAAAAACCATTGGTATTCCTGCGATCTGATGGTACTTCGTTGTATACAACTAGAGATTTATGTTATCATGAATGGAAACTTGGGAGGGCGGATAAAATTGTTACAATACTTGGAGAAGATCATAAATTTCAGGCTGAACAATTGACGAAAACATTGTCACTTTTAGGTGCAGAAACTAGTAGAATTCGTCAAGTGTTTTATTCGTGGGTGAATCTTCCAGAAGGGGGGATGAGTACCCGAAAAGGTACGGGGATTAATTTAGATGATTTACTTGACGAATCGGTGAAAAGAGCTAGAGGGGAAGTTACGGCACGGGAAGAGTCGAGGATTAGAGAAATGGAACTAAAAAAATCAGATATAGACAGGATTTCGCGACAAATTGGAATTGGTGCAATTAGATGTGGAATTGTAGCCACCCAACCGGGGAAGGGAATAACATTTGATTGGGATGATGCACTAAGTTTTGAGAGACAAGGTGCCCCATATATGCAATATGTTCATGCACGTTGTTGTGGAATATTAGCAAAACAGAAATCGGATATACAAGGGGTAGATAGTACACTACTTAATTCTAAAGAAGAACTAGATCTATTGCATGAAATTTCTCGATTGCCATTTGTTGTTTCATCCTCTGCAGAGGCACTGGAACCTCATCGTATTATAACATATGCACAAAAATTAGCAGAAAAATTCAATATATTTTATCGAGAATGCCCTGTATTGAAGGGTACAGATTCTGAGTTGATGGCGGCGCGCTTGTCATTGGTTACTGCGACAAAGAATGCCATGTCAAATTCATTATACCTGGTTGGGATTGAGTCGCCAGATTCCATGTAAAATATATTGAGAAGGGGTGTGAACCTGTGTCAATACTTACTTACGACATGAAAAGTTAGAGAAATCAATGGACAAAGAAGCGGATACGCCGGATGATCTTGATAAGCGCAAGTATGAGTTCAAACGGCTACTGGAGGATTATGAAGAACATACAGGTTCAGGTACTCAACTAGTAACGATCTATGTTCCAGAAGATAAACAAATTTCAGATGTGGTGTCTCACGTCACACAGGAGCACTCTCAAGCAGCAAATATTAAATCCAAAGATACACGCACAAATGTGACAAATGCCTTGGCATCTATCCGGGCCCGATTAAGATATTATAAGAAACCACCGACAAATGGAATGGTATTGTTTTCAGGTGCCGTGAATGTGGGTAGTGGGCAGACAGATATGGTTACAGAAATTTTTGAGAGCCCTCCCCAACCCATTCAAACGTTTCGTTACCACTGTGATTCTACATTTTTAACAGAACCACTTAGAGATATGTTGCTTGATGTGGGTTTGTATGGATTACTGGTATTAGATCGGAGGGAAGCACATGTTGGGTGGTTAAAAGGGAAACGAATTGAACCGGTAAAAGGCACAACATCACGTGTTCCGGGGAAACAGCGTAAGGGTGGTCAATCTGCTCAAAGGTTCCATCGACTACGGTTGGAGGCAATAGATCAATTTTATAAAGAGATAGCCGGGTTGGCGGGGGATCTTTTTGTCCCAGATAGATATGAATTGGATGGGATATTAGTAGGAGGACCTTCCCCAACAAAGGATGAATTTTTAGAAGGTAATTACTTGCACCATGAGCTCCGCGAAAAGGTACTAGGAAAGTTCGATATATCATATACGGATGAATCGGGGTTGCATGAATTGGTAAACGCAGCTACTGATGTGTTGGCTGGTGCTGCGATTGTTAAGGAAAAAATCGCTATGGAACGTTTTTTCAAAGAACTTCATCAAGGGGAGAAAGCTACTTATGGATTTATTCCAACACGTGAGAATCTAATTATGGGTGCCGTTGATAGACTTTTAATTTCTTCAGATCTTAGAAAAGATGTTATAAATATTGTATGCAAGAGTGGACATCAAAACTATGAGATAATAGAGAGCCGCTCGAAAAAAATAGAGAAAACTTGCTCAGAGTGTGGAGAAAAAATAGAACTCGTCGAACGAGAAGATGTGGTGAAACATCTTATTGAACTTGCAGAATATAGAGGAACGGTAATTGAATTTGTTAGTACGGATTTTGAAGAGGGAAACCAATTGTTACATGCTTTCGGGGGTGTGGCGGGCGTGTTGAGATTTCCAACAAATATATAGATTAAGGACGGGGGGGAAATGAGATATCATTTAATTTATTTTTTAGATACTCTATAATTCGTCTTCTTTGATATGCAAGTTCTACCGAGAACCAGCAAAGGAGAATGATCATGGCAGATACGATCCCGGCGAAATCCCAATCGGACATCCGAATCGGGTAAATCCAGGGAGCTACGTGTGCCCAGCGTGTGGAGAACTGAGTCACATATTGGTCTAAAAATGTTCCTTCGAAGGTCGTGATGAGTGTTTCTTTAAACGAACGTTTTTTGAATTCATTCTCGGGATAATTTTCCTGAAGTTGATAGCTACCAGTAACACCCAAATCTCGGGATGTTAAAAGAGTAGATCCAGATGCCTCATCTCCAAGAGAGAGTCTTTCTGCATCATAAGGGCCCCACGGAGAGCGGATTTCCCATACGATTTTTCCAAGAGGGGTCACTTCTACTACTCGGTGGTTAAGAGAATCGGTTATCAGGGTGTTTCCATTTGGCAATCTATCTGCATCACGGGGCCAAGAGAAATTCCCAGAAAGCTGCCATGTTCGTTCCCAGGTATCATTAGAATATTCATACTCGATTACTCGATCGTTTTCAGAATCAGCTACGAGAATAGTTGGAAGATTTTCAGAAGAGACCAAATATTGGGGGTTGTGTTGTTCATACATGGTTTTATGCTGCCCATCTTCTCCCAATGTTAGGACGATTTCATCGGATAGTAAATCAATGAGAATGATTTGATCAAAATTCCTGATAGATACCATAACATATCTCTGATCAATTAGATCAATATCGTTGACATGGGTCCAATCTTCAGAATAGCGCCCACCACCACGTTTTTGAAAACCATGATCTCTGAATTTCCATTCCCAATCAAATGATTCAGTGGTCATATTAAAAATAAGCAAACGGTCATCGTTGAGATTGGTAGAAGTATTGTAATTTCTCATGTTTGCTATTAGGAGTTTGTCATCTCCGATTAGATCCGCGTCGTGAGTATCGATGAGAGGCAGTCGGTGGAGCCAATTTATTTTTCCAGCTTGGGAATCGAGTTCATAAAAAAGAGTTCCATCGGGCTCTGTTGCTACTACGAGAATATTGCCATTTGGAAGTGGATCAGCGTCATAGAACCATCGTGCTCCGACAGAGCTTCCATTATGAACCCACAGTACATTTCCAACAGAATCAACTGCAACTAGTCTTGCGGGTTTTTTCGTGCTTCCTTTTCCTTCAAAATGAAATCCCTGGATACTGATAATAGTAATGCCATCTGCAGGTTGCTCAATGACCCCAGGAGAGAAATCCAAATATGACGCCGTTGGTTCATGAGTTATGGCTGAAAAAACGGCAGGGGAAATGAGCAGCAATACCAGAATACAGACTAAAATTCTAAAGAATTGTGATCGAGTGGGTAAACTGAAACGCGACATACAATGTCAGATAAAAGAATGCGAAGAACGAATATCTTACCTTTCTTGTTTTAGAAGAAAGGGAGATTATTTTTTCGTTCTAAGTTTTGTTTAAAATTAAAATATTCTTCCCTGTTGAAGATTCTACAATCCGCCTGTGGTTACATAGAGGTAAATCACGAAAGCGACTGCAAGGCCCCATTGTGCAGGGGTTGCAGCATTGAGACTGCCTTCTTTTGCTGCTTTAACTATGGGGTAGGATATAAGTCCTGCTGCGATACCATAGGTGATAGAGAACGTTAGAGGCATCATCAAAATAGTAAGTCCTGCTGGGACGGAATTTGTGACATCTTTCCAGTCTATATCGGTTACTCCACGTAGCATAAGGATAGCTACGAGGACAAGTGCAACGTGAGAAGCGTAGAGTGGGACAGCGGCTGCAATAGGCACTGCAACGATGGATGCTAGGAATAGGACACCAACTACAAGTGCAACCATTCCAGTTTTTCCACCTTCTTCAATACCAGTAGCAGATTCAATGTAAGTAGTTACAGTTGAGGTTCCGAGGATACCACCAACGGTAGTACCAATCGCATCTGCCATGAGTGGTTTTTCAATTTCAGGTAGGTTTCCTTTCTTGTCTAGGAATCCCCCTAGTTGGGAGGTTCCGATGAGGGTTCCTGCTGTATCGAAAAAGTCCACGAAGAAGAACGTGAAAACGATCAAAGCGAATCCAAATGCCGATGCTGAACTTAGACCGGTAAGCCCTCCAACGAACGCACCAACGAGTGGTGTGATGTTGTAAGAAGTAGCAGCGATTTCAGGGATCGCAAGGTCGCCTCCTATTCCAACAGCTGTGAGTGCGTATGCGAGGACGGTGGTGGCTAGGATACCAATAACTATGGATCCTTTTACACCCCGAGCATAGAGCACGAATGTTACCAGTAGACCTAGGAGCGACAATAGCGCTATTGGGTCTGCTGCAAGGTTTGGATTAAGTGTTACAAAAGTTGCTGCGTCAGCTGTGATAACTTGCATTGCTTGAAGCCCGATAATTGCTAAGAAAAGCCCGATACCAGCACCGACGGAGAACTTCACAGGTTTTGGGATTGCTGCGATAATGGCGTCTCTCCAGCCTGCAGCGGTTATGATGATGAAGATTACCCCTTCAACCACAACGGCTGCGAGGGCGACTTCCCACGCAATTCCCATTCCTAATACCACGGTGAACGCGAAGAACGCGTTCAATCCCAATCCGGGTGCCAATCCGAATGGACGGTTGGCATAGAATGCCATTACTAAACATGCTACTGCAGCAGAGAGTAGAGTCACAATGGCGAGCATTTGAGTGACTTGGGCGGCACTGTACCCATCGATTTGAATTGCCGCTCCTAAAATCGCAGGATTAAGGATGACAATATAGGACATTGTAAGGAATGTGGTGATTCCGGCAATGACCTCTGTTCTTAAGTCTGTCTTTGCTTTTTTAAAACCAAAACGTTTGGCGAGAGAGTCTGCGACGCTCATACAGTAAAAGACGCTTTCGGGAAGGCCTTAAGTATTTCTGATCGTCGCTGATTAACGTAAGATAAATCGTTTATTGTCTTAAAACGTCTGACGAGAATGGCATGAATGGCCACATAAGGACATCATTGGAACAATTATAACGATTAATCATAAATAGAGTTAGTAATAAAAATGAAATTAAAAAGACAATAAGAGATATAATTAACAGGTTATTTTAGACCAAATATGCGTTGAGTGGTGGTGCGTAGGACGGATAAGGACCAGAGAATTATGATGAAAGGGAGAAGTGGAATTAGAATTAAGATTAACCCGAGGCCATACAACATCGACATGATGTTCATTTCACTGTTTGATCGGCTCAGATAGGGAGCGGTTACGGTTCTGAGAAGCTTGTTTGGTTGTGTATCAGAGGGGTCCATATAGGAAGTATATGTGAGGGGGGAAATAAACGTTTGAATTTGTAAAAATAGAAATATTTGGTGAACTATAGGTATTATTCCATATAGATTCCAGGCCGGAAGGGGATAGATTGGGCCGCTTTTCCAGAAGGGTCTATGGAATTTTCATCTTCGGTGTGAAATTCTATTGTCACTCCTAGTTCTTTTTCGAAGAAGTCTTTGGCAGAAGAATACAGATTGGATTCTTCGATTGATTTTAACAAGGGCAATCGTTCGGGTGGTTGTTGTCGGAGGTATGTTAGTAAAGTGGTTGAAAGCCGATTAATTTCATTGCCAAATGAACGTAATTCGTCGTTTTGCATTAAGATGCCCATAGCCACCCCCAAATCTAAATTTGAATCAATGAGAGTTTCTAGTACTTGATATTTCCAAGGGGCTGGTGTGTAAATGCTAATCAGAGTTGGATTTTTGTTGATTACATTTTTAACTTCGTGTATGTCTGAAAGAAGAGCACGTATCAGATCTTCTTCAAGTTCTATTAAGGGGGCATCAAATTCAGGAAATGTGTTTGGCCAGCTGGCAGTGTCTAGAGGATCCCCGGTCAAGAGTTCGTGTAATTCATTAGACAGGAACGGCATGAAAGGAGAGAGCATGATTAGACGGGTTCTTAATACTTCTCGTAGGGCCCAATTGGATTTTGTGAAGACACTTCTTCGATTGTGCCATTTTATGTGCTCCTCCAGTTCATAGAAGACAGCTTGACTAGCTGTTCTCGTTTCGAAGCGATCTAGCGAAGAGGTAGTTTTTTCAATGGTTTGATTAAGTTTTGATAGTAGCCATTTATCAGGTTTGCTCAAATTCTGATCAGCTGTGGGGAGCGAGATAACATCGAAAGAACGATTCCAAAAGCGAAATAATTGAGTTCTAATTACATCTACTTGGTCGGATCTCCAATCGTAATCTTGCCAAGGTTCGGCAGAGCTCAATAAGAAAAATCGAACGGTGTCAGATCCATATTTATTAACAGCTTCTTCGACTAGAACGACGTGGCCTTTAGAAGAAGACATTTTTTCCCCTTCCAATAAACCCATTCCCATTACCATTATTCCATGGGGCCAATGGGATTCGTCGAAAAATTCAGCGTGGTGATATAAAAAGAAAGTTAGGTGATTGCTGATGAGATCGTTTGCGGAGCATCTGTAATTAATTGGGTACCAATATTCCCATTCTTTCCTAAGTTCAAGTGCACGGGGGTCTGGAGAAGCTACTGCTGTTGGTCCGAAGAATAAAGCGTCGAAGAATTCGTGGGTCAAGTCATCTGCAGGAATAGAATTGAGATGATGAGAGATAGTATAATAGGCCATATACAAAGTGGAATCGGAGAGGGGTTCGATGACGTAATCAGGGTCCCAAGGTAAATGTGTCCCTAGGCCATAGTTTCGGATGCAAGGCCACTCTTTTAGCCAATCAATCGTTCGATAGTATTCGTTTTTGGTGTTTTGAGGAATCCCATCGAGTTGATCAACGATGTTTATTGCTTTTTTTCGCCAGGAATCGTCGTTGTATCGAAGGAACCATGTTTCTTGGGTCGCCACTTCTACACTTCCACCGCAGCGACAGACGACATCTTCTGTAAACTCGTACATGGTGTCGAATAGATCAAGCTCTAGGTAGTCTTGTTTAATTTGATCTCGTGCTTTCTCTACTGTTTCACCAGAATAAATTCCATAAAAATCCCGGAGGATACCAGAGTGGAATTCTTTGTTATACAGTTCATGTGTTGCTTGTTTGAGCAGAGGATCGTTTGATTTCGTTATCCCGAATGATTCAGCTATATCTTTTGCTGGGAATTCACCATAACCCTCCACTGTTAAAATGGAAATGGGTGTGATATTTTCGAGTGATTTTGGTTTAATTCCATAAGCAGACATCTGCTCTATATTTTGTTTTGCTTCAGTCAACGCGAGCCAATCATCAGGACTATGTGCAGGGACAGACATCACGGCCCCAGTTGCGTTGTCAGAATCGACAAATGTAGCTGGTAAAATAATTACAGGTTCTTCAGTGATTGGGTTTTGTATAAACTCACCAATTAATGTCTCAGAAAGGACTTCGCGTTCAATAGTTACATTCCTGGCTTGGAGAGAAAATTTACCAGCAGCTTCTTTGGAAATAATCCATTTTTCCCCATCTACATTTGCTTCAACATAGATGGAGTTTGGATTAACAAAAGCGTTGGTTACTCCCCTGATCGTTTCAGGGCGGAGGGTTGCCATGGGAATTATAAAATCACCCCATTTGAATTTGATTAAAGTATACTCTTGAAATTCCGCATTTTCTCCTCGGAGGATGTCATGAGTAGTTACGGGATTCTTTTCATTCGTGCAGAACTTAACGGGATGCAATCCTTTTTCGAGTAATCCGCGGTTGTGGAGAGTGTCGTATTGCCAGGTGATAAACTTTGAATAACGTTCATCGTTGGTTGTGAATTCACGTCTCCAATCAATACTCAGACCAAGGTTTTTCATGCCTATTCGGTAATGATTGTCTATAAAATGGTGTGCGAACCCCATTGGTGTTTTGAGTTCGTCTAATTCTTCATCGGAGACACCAAAAATATCTTGAAGTACCGATAGTTGTTCAGGCTCCCTTTTTTTTAAACGTTCGACTGCCCCAACTATAGGGGTTCCAGTGACATGCCAAGCCATTGGAAAAAGAACAGATTCTCCACAAAGTCTACGGTATCTTGCATAGACATCGGGGACAGCGTAAGTGCGTGCGTGTCCAATGTGCATTCCGCCACTAGGATAAGGATATGCAACGGTTATGAATGTGGATTCATTATCACTAGGGTTTGCCTCATAAGTCCCATTTGACATCCACCGATCCTTCCACTTGTTCTCAATGGAGGATGGTTGGTATTCCATAGTACATTGTTTTATATCCTAGAGTTAAAAGAACTCGAAATTTGTCTTGATGTGATGTGAGACGGCGAAAGTGAGAAAAATTGAAATTAGTCTTCCAATATTTCATTGAGTTTAGACAGAACAGCGTCGGAATGGCCGTCTGGTTTGACATTGTTGTAGACTGCCTGGATGGAACCATTAGAGATGATAAAAGTGGTTCGTGCGGGTTTGCCATCGCTGATATCAAAACCAAAGTGAGTAGCTACAATTCCCTCGGGGTCGGCTAGGAGATTTAATTCTAAGTCATACTTGTTGCAAAAGGAAGAATGAGAATCCACAGAATCCATAGATACTCCATATACTTCTGCCCCTATTGCTTCGTATTGAGAGAGTGATTCATTGAATTGAACTGCCTCAGTGGTACACCCAGGTGTGTCGTCACGGGGGTAGAAATACACGACAGTAGGGTCGCTGAAAGAAAGAGTCATTGTTTCACCTTTTTGATTTGGGGCGCTTACTTCAGATATTTGATCTCCAACATTAAGAGTCATAATGGAGAATTGAACTTAGTAACAAAAACACCTTTCTAATTGATTTTTTGTTTAAAGTTATCAAGAAAGGTGGGTCACATTGTAAGAACCAAGGGATCTGACCCATCCATTTTCACTTACGATAGCGTGAAGATTTGAAAAAACTTCCAGGGTTCTACTTTCATCAGAACTTGCTTCAAAATCTATATGAAATAGGTAATCTCCAAGTTTGTTCCCACTGGGGCGGGATTCAATTCGGGTTAAGTTGATGTCTTGGTCAGCGAAAGTTTGAAGAATTTTGAGTAATAAACCAGAATAATCACTTTGGGGATAGATGATAACAGAGGTTTTTTTCCCAAGTTTTTGACGTTTTGTAGGAGGGGCTATGACGAAAAATCTAGTGGAGTTGGAAGATTGATCTTGGATGTTTTTAGCCAAGGTTTTTAATTTTTCATTGGAGCTTTGGGGATGTCCAATTGCTGCGATAGAATCATCTTCTGTTGCTCTATCGATACCACTTGCAGTGCTAGTTGTTGGTTCGAGTTTTAAATCAGGGTAGTTTGAAGTGATAAAATTGCGGCATTGTGCTAGTGCTTGGGGATGGCTTGTGATAGTGTCAAAAGTTGTAGATTGGGCTAAGAGAGCGTGTTGTATTGGGGTGACTACTTCTTCAAGTATAGCTATGTCGTGATCCACCAGAGAGGAGAGACTCTCCGTAACAGACCCTTCGATGCTATTTTCTACAGGGATAATACCTTTATCGAAGGTACCATCAGAAACATCTTTTACAATAGCGGTTACCGAGTTGCGGAATACTATATCGTCGGAAAAAGATAGAGAAACTCTATGGGAATAGGTTCCAGCAGGTCCTAATGTAAGTATGCTCATCTTCCACAGGCTACTTCATTAAGGGTGAAAAGGTCATCGTTAGGGGTTATATGGCATAATTCATTAACGATTAGATGCAATTCTAGCGGCTGTGGCTATTAACTCAGAGAAGGTGGGGTGGGCATGAATTGTGTTTGCTAAATCGGAGGTGGTGGTCTTTGATTGAATTGCAAGTCCAATTTCAGCTATGAGTTCAGATGCGGAGGGTCCCACTATTTGCCCTCCAATGACAGATCCAGTGGATGCTTCAGAAACTATTCGAACGAATCCTATGGGTTCATTCGTTAGGTGTGCTCTACCGAGGGCGCTATAAGGAACTTTTCCGATAGAAACATCCAAACCTTCTTCCTCAGCTTGTAGTTTGGTCAAACCCACAGTGCCAATTTCAGGAGTGGTAAAAACTACTGAAGGGACGGAAGTATTATTTGAAATAACATTTTTATTTGAGATGGCTTCTGCTGCTATTTTTCCTTCCATACTAGCTTTATGGGCCAGCATAGGTGGGCCAGCGACATCTCCTATAGCGAATATATTTGAAATCGAAGTACGGCACTGGTTATCGACGGGAATAAAACCATGCGAATCTGGTTTGAGTGAAATTGCATCTAGATCGAGGGTTTCAGTTACAGGAGTCCTCCCGACTGCAACTATGGTTTTGTCACAAGAGTAATCGTGAGTATCCCCAGTGGGAGTGGTGGTTGTTATTGTGATTCTAGATTTAGATTTGGACCAAGACGAAACAGATTCGCCGAAGTGAAAATTTATTCCGATGTGTTCGGAATGTTTTTGAACTAGTTTGGAAATATCATCCTCATAGTTAGGGAGTATTTTGTGTTGTAGTTCAATGACATCGACGTGAGATCCAAGTTTGGCGAATAAGGCAGATAGCTCCATTCCGATATATCCAGCTCCAACGATGACTAATTTTTCAGGGATTGATTTTAGAGACAGAGCAGTTTTAGAACTAATAATATTGTTAGAATCGAATTCAAATCCAGATAGTTCAGTGGGCCTACTTCCGGTTGCTATTATTGCATGTTTGAAGGAGATGTCACGAGGGGGATGGGGAGAAGGGGGGGTTAATCTTGCAGAAGTAGTAGTTAAGAAAGTTATTGCTCCTTGGAGTAAATTAATTTTCTTGGCCAGACACATTTTTTCTATTTGCCGTTCCAATTGAGAAACAATCCCATCTTTCCAAGAATTCATTTGGGTGAAATCGATCGAATGAGAGGAGGTAATGCCCATATTTTCTGCATGGGACATGCTATATGCCAGGTTGGTTGCTCCGATGAGGGCTTTGGAAGGCATACAACCGCTGTGGACACATACTCCTCCATATTTATTCATTTCTGCCAATGTGACATCGAGGCCCAGTTGGCTAGCACGTAGTGCGGCTTCATGGCCACCCGGTCCAGATCCAATTATGAGAAGGTCTGTTGAAATTGGACCATTATTGTTTTCCATTATTCATAAATAATCATCTTTTCTGTCCGTATAAAGTAGAGGAATGGGAAATATAATATCAGGCGGAGGTGGTAGAATTTGAGATTAAAGATCGGATGAAAAATTCACCCGCTCGATAAGAAGATCGAACCAGAGGTCCGCTGGCACAATATAAAAATTTTAGTTCATCTTCAGCGACATATTTCCAGGTCTCAAATTTGAGTGGGGAGACATATTCAAATACTTCTAAATGCCGGGGAGAGGGTTGTAAATATTGACCCAAAGTTACAAAATTTACACCGTTTTCTCTGAGGTCCGATAGGGTTTGGTAGACTTCTCCATCATATTCTCCCAGACCCAGCATTAAAGAAGATTTAGTATAGATATCAGAAGTTGAATTGATATAATCCAGTACAGATAAAGATTGTTCGTAGCCGGCCCTTCTATCTCGGATTGGCCATTGGAGCCGCTCCACAGTTTCTATATTATGAGCTATCACATCTGGCTTTGCCGCAATGATTTTGTCAAGTAAACCCAATTCGGATTGGAAATCGGGTATCAGAGTTTCTATCAAAGTATTAGGATTGAGACTTCGAATTGCTTTGATTGTTTTTGCGAAATGGCTCACTCCTTGGTCTGGCAAATCATCTCGATTGACAGATGTTAATACCGCATAGTCTAGATTTAGTTCAGAAATAGCAGATGCGATGTTTAGAGGTTCGTCGGGGTCTAGAGGTAGCATCCCACCAGTCGTTACATTGCAAAAATTACATGTCCGGGAGCATCTGTCCCCCATCAACATGAAAGTCGCAGTTCCAGGGGATTTTTTTCCAGACCAACATTCTCCAATGTTAGGACAATGCGCTTCTTCACATACAGTATGAAGGTCATATTTTCGCAGGGTCTGTTTGATGTGAGTAAATTGGGATCCGGAAGGTAGAGAAATTTTTAACCAGGATGGTTTTTTTCCAGAAGCACTTGCCATTATTACTCGAAATGGGTTGGGTGGTGAAATAAGTGACTAATGGGGATAAGTGGAATGCGCCGACCGGGAATTGAACCCGGGCCATGAGCTTGGGAAGCTCAGGTCATACCACTAGACTATCGGCGCAAATTATGATTGATTCGCATATGAGGATGCGTTAGAGTACCGTTTGTTATGTAAACGGAAAGATCGATCGGGTATTATCTGTTGGAGTACTTATAGAAACCCATGCTAGCGGGACATGGGATTTCTGATTTGGAGTTGACAGAACAAGAGTTAGAACATACTAAAGAACGCATAATTCAGTTTATTGGAAAAAGCGTGATGGATGCAGGGGCAGAAGGAGTAGTTATAGGTTTGTCAGGTGGAATTGATAGTACTCTTACGGCTTACTTGGCAGTAGAAGCACTTGGGGCGGAGGGTGTGTGGGGAGTGGTGATGCCAAGTAAAGTGAATAAAAAGGAAAATATGAAGGATGCAATTCAAGTTGCAAATGATATAAAAATAGAACATAGTGTGATTGAAATTGAATCTATTGTTGAAGAAATAGAATCTTCCATGGGGAAAGGAGGGGTAAAAAAAGAAATAGACGAGATAGAAGATAGAGTAATAGGAAATTTGAGGGGAAGAGTGAGGGCGATCGTTTTGTATCGCATGGCAAATGCTAATAATTCGATAGTGATAGGAACGGGGAACAGAACAGAAGCATTGATAGGATATTTTACAAAGTATGGAGATGGTGCAGTGGATTGCCACCCCATAGGGAATCTCTATAAATGCCAAGTTAGACAGTTGGCGGAGTGGGTGGGAGTACCGAATAAGTATATCACTAAAGCGCCGACTGCAGGGTTATGGGAAGGGCAGACAGATGAAAAGGAACTGGGCATGGGATATGATGTTTTAGATTTGATTCTATATTTATTGATTGAACAGAAAATGCCGGTTGGAGAAGTACAAAAAATATTAGAAATGGATGGAAAGAAGGTACTAGAAGTACAGAAAATGTATGAGTTGAGCGAACATAAGAGAAGCGTCCCACCTAGCCCCTAGAAGTTATCTTTTATATAGATAAGGTCGTTCGAAGCCTGATCCGGGAATTGAACCCGGGATCTCGTCCTTACCAAGGACGCGCTTTACCCCTAAGCCAATCAGGCACAAGTTATGCAGTACGTTATCATGTTTATGCATTTCTAAATCATCCTACTTCTATTGTTCTGCTCAACGGGGCTAACTATCTTTACTTTCCAGAAGATATAACCAACAAAAAATCCCCTTCTTCGCCTTGTTCTATTGTTTGTATTAATCTCAAAATGTGATCTTTGGATTCTTTTGAGATGTCAAAATTGAGTAGTTGTCTGGTGTCAAATTCAGATGGCATTTCTGAACTTGATGAACCGAATCCAGCGATGATTGCTAACTCAAAGATATTCCGCTCCAAGTTCATTCGGCGCGTTGGAGTTCCAATGGGTGTATCAGACCACTCGGCTTCTGTAATTCCAAATGCTCGGATGGTTTCTACAGCTTTAGGTGCGGCTTTTGTATGAGATAAGAGATAGAATCCCCTTGCAACCATAACATCTGCAGCAAGCAGATCCATATCGGTGATTAATTTTTGTTCGTTGTTTTTCCAACGGTTTTCTCGAACGAGATCTTGTGTTAGCCGCAAGCCTTCATAGATTAATTGTACTCCAGCAGCTTTGGAATCTACAATAATTGATTCTTCATCAGTATGCCTCACTTCTTCAGATACTACGATGGTTGCTAATCCGAAGGTTGAGGAATCGGATTCGATTTGACCAGTTATAATTTCTCTGAGTCCTGTTGGTTCAACTTCATCGACTGCCCTACAAGATGCTGCCCGAACTCGGGAGACTGCGTCCATTATTGTAGCTAGTAGGCACATCGAGTGCAAAAGACCTTTGGAAACGATCGGCTGAAAGAATATTATCTTTGATTTTTATTACGTTTAGTAAATAAAAAATAGAGCAATCGCTCTGGGTTTAAAAATAAGAAAAAGCTGAAGAAAGAAAGCTACTCGGTTAGGCTTTCCTGCGGACTGCGAGGAGTGCTGCTGCGAGTAGGGCCACAACTGCGATAGCAAGACCAAATCCTGGTTGACCAGGTGTTGGTGTAACTTGTACAGTTCTGACGTTTTCGATTACTTTCTCAATTACAACGGTTCGTTCCTGAACCTCAACTTGTACTTCTACAATGGTTTGAGGTGTTGGAGTACCGCGGATAACTTCGATAGTTCGGGTAACGATCTTTGGCTCTGCAGTTGGAGTTGCAGTATCTGCTACTGCTTCTACATCTACTTCGTCACTGATTTCGGTACCGGATCTAAGGACCACGACGGAGAACTCGGTTCCAATGTCGACATCAGAGAGGTCGAATGTTGTAGTCCAGGTTCCGTCCGAGGCTACATCGGCTGTCTGGGTCTTGAGGAATGGATCGTCGCCAGTGTTTCGGACTCTAACAGAGAGTTCGGTTCCTGGAGCGACAGATGCAGTTCCGGATATGACACTTGCAGCTTCTGGTTGAATTCGGAGATCATCATCTGCATCTAGGCCAGAGACGGTTGCCTCTTACTTGACGTAGTTGAATTCTATCTCTTTCTTGTTGTCGTCTTCATCGTCGTCGTCAACGTATGGGTTGAATTCATCGATGAAGAAAGTGACCTTGTAATCTTGACCTTTTGCTAGCGAACCATTGGTCGTTGTAGCATCTTGCGAGTCAATTACCACATAGAATGTGTTGTTGTCTGCGTCAGTGTACAACTGAGCTTTGGCGGCTGCTGCGTCGTCAGTGGTTAGGGCAAATACAATTGCATCCTGGTTGCTGACAGCGTCGGTCTGTTTGATTGTCAAGTTCATTCCGTGAGCTTTACCGGAGTCGGCTGAGACACCACCAAGAACTGTTTCTAGGTCCTTGTTGGTAACGTGTCCAAAGACACCAGATACGTCGACTTTAACGATGAGCAGATCTTCTAGAGATAAGCTTCCACCATCGGCAACTTCTGTTGTGTCGCCCCAGTCGTCATCTGGATCGAATTTGTTTGCATCACTCTCAGGAGCTCTGTGGAGACTGATTCCATTTGTCGAACGGGAATTTAGAGCCAATGTTGCGACGTCTTCTTCATCTGCAACTACACCATCTGCGCTGATTGTGCTAGATGAGGAGACTCGGAGGTCATAGTTTCCTGTGGACAATGGGTCACTGAGGAGTTTGTCAATGTCAAGTCCGGTTGTTGTGGTACTGGTGTTGTAACGGGTAGAACTCGTGATGGAGTCATCAGAGTCGTCTACTGTGTAACCAGTTCCGTTTGTTGCGGTGAACGATTTTCGGTCTGGAGACTCTTTATGAGAAACCGAACCTGCAGATCGTCCAACGTTGTAAGTGTTCATCAAGAGGTTGACTTTACCGTCTTTGTCTCCTCCGTCAGTCACTTGGATCATTTCTAAGTAGTTGACGTCTTCGCCACCAATGAACACGTAGGCTGTTGTTGCGTCAACCAGATCGATTTGGATGTTTGCAACGTCACCACGTTCTTCACTGAATACACTTTGACTGAATGTGTATGTTGGGTCGGCATCGCGAACAGTGAGTGTTGCGGATGCTTCTGCGTCGGTGTCAACAACTTCGATATCGAATGTGTATGTACCATCATCATCGAAGTCGCCGTCAAATTCAACTTGCACTGATTCGCCGGCTTCTACGTTAATGAGGATGGACTCACGGTCATTCTTACCGTCGTCGTCTTCATCTGTTTTAGAAGCATTATCTACATCGTTAGTAGATGAAGTCGCGTCGAATATGTCAGAAAGATCATCTTCATCTAATTCAGGTGAAGAGACTCTTATCTGGAATTCGCCACGGTTGGATGTTATGTCAAGTGTAGTTGTTTCACCAGAATCGATTGAATCGTCATCTAGTTCTACACTGAGAGTCTGTACTGTAACTTCGAATTTAGCGTTCCCAATGTGTGTTGTGTTGGGAGAAACGTGAACGAACTGGTCGCTTGTAGTTCCTGTTGCGGATAGCAATTCACCAGTTGAGTTAGCGATGAAGACTTTGCTGCCTTCACCACCATTTGTGATGACGTAGTATCCTTCAAGACCACTAGTCGAAATTTTTGCGGTACCAATACTCTGGGTATCTCCCTTTACGTTCTTTGTAGCCGAACTAACATCGAGCTGGAACTCAGTTACGAGTCCTGCAACTTTGTTGTCGTCTACAACACGTACTTGTAGGGTGTTACCAGTAGCTGTGGTGGTACCATTTTCTAACCAAATGTCCTGACCTTGCCAGTATGTTACTCCAGAATCGGCTAATTCGGCGGTGCCTACGGCGGTACCAAATGCAGATCCAGAGAAAGCAACAACTCCACCGAAGACGGAAAGAACCATCAACGCGGAAAAGAGCAATGCCTGAACTTTTTTGCTTGTATTTGTCATATTATTTTTTTGTTTGCAACGGACCGTTGTGGTCGGGCAAACCGACCTGTAGATCCAGAGGTACTTCTTCAGCTTCCTCTCTGCAATCCCAACAAACTACAGATTAGGTTA
>MDTE01007671.1_pt1 | contig 16940 bp, 17 predicted proteins | sample 811231 | NCBI WGS metagenome assembly MDTE01 (sample SAMN05326651, study PRJNA326480) | marine metagenome | isolation source: seawater | place: Indian Ocean: Red Sea | collected 2010
CCTTTAGTTCATAGAGCCACATCCCAATGGTTTATTTCTATGGAAAAAAAAGATTTAAGAAAAAAAGCGCTTAAAGCAATTGATGAAACAGCTTTTTATCCAGAAAGAGGCAGGGATAGAATTAGATCTATGATTGAAACTAGGCCAGACTGGTGTGTATCTAGACAAAGAATTTGGGGAGTACCTCTGCCTCTATTTATTTCAAAAAAAACCAAAGCACCTTTAAAAGATCCAGACGTAATAGAAAATATAGCAAAAATTTTTGAAAAAGAAGGAGCAGATTGCTGGTTTACGGATGATCCTCAAAAATTTTTAGGAAAAAAATATAAAAAAGCTGAATACATTAAATCTAATGACATAGTAGAGGTTTGGTTTGATAGTGGAGCTACCCATAGCTATGTTCTTGAAAAAAGAAAAGATCTAACCTGGCCTGCATCAATGTACTTAGAGGGATCTGATCAGCATAGAGGGTGGTTCCACTCGTCTTTATTAGAATCTTGCGGAACAAGAGGCAAGGCCCCTTTCAAAAGTATACTTACGCACGGATTTGTAGTGGATGGAAAAGGTTTAAAAATGTCAAAATCTACAGGAAATGTAATTTCACCAGAAGATATACTAAAAAAATATGGAGCGGATATTCTTCGAACATGGGTGGCAGCATCTGACTATGCTGAAGATCTAAGATTAGACTATTCAATATTGGAACAACACGCGGAGTCATATAGAAAAATTAGAAATACATTTAGATTTTTGTTAGGAAACTTAAAAGATCATAAGTTAGATTTTAAATTGAATTCAAAGGAAATTGAAAAATGGCCGGAATTAGAACGTTATATTCTCCATCAAATATTTGAACTTAATAAAAACTTTGAAAAATATTTTAAAGAATATAATTTTCATAAACTTTATAAAGAGTTATTAAATTTTTGTTCATTAGACCTATCGGCATTTTATTTTGATATTAGAAAAGACATGCTTTATTGTGATGATTTAAAATCTCCAAGAAGAAGAATTTCTATTAATTTACTGTCACTTACTTTAGATATTTTATTAAAATGGTTTGCTCCAATTTTATCTTTTACTACAGAAGAAATTTTTCAAATACTTAATCAAAAAAATAATTCAAGTATACATTTAGAAAATTTTCCTAAAATCCCAGCAAATTGGGAAAATAAAAAATTATGCGAAAAATGGGAAAAATTAAAAATAATAAGAAATGTGGTAAATGCTGGAATTGAAGTTAAAAGATCAAAAAAAGATATTGGGTCAAGTTTAGAAGCAGATATAGAGATTTATCTTGGTGATGAATATTTAAAAATAGTTAAAGATATAAACTTGTCTGAATATTTTATTACTTCAAAGGCATATGTAAAAAAAATGATTAATGATGATAAGATTTTTAAATTAAACGACATATCAAATGTGGGTGTAATAGTTCAAAAAGCAAAAGGGGAAAAATGCTCAAGATGCTGGAAGATTTTGGGAAATCCATGTGACAGATGCAGCAAAGTTTTAAAAAATTTATCTTAAATGAAAAAAATTATTATTATTCTTGCAACTTTTTTTCTAGACAGAATAACAAAAATATATTTAATAAATTTACAAGCTGGTGGCACAGATATTGATTTTTATATATTTCCATTTTTGAATTTTTACTTGGTGTGGAATACCGGCATTGGGTTTGGGATAGCAGCAATGGAATCAAACATATTTTACCATATTATTACCACAATAATTTTATTAATTAATTTTGTGTTAATTTTCTTCCTTTTTAAGGCAAAAGGAATTTATGTTTATTTATTTGCGTTAATAGTTGGTGGATCATTAGGAAATTTATTTGATAGGATTTATTACTATGCGGTACCCGATTTCATAGATTTTCATTTAGGTAATTTTCATTGGTTCATTTTTAATGTTGCTGATATTTTTATTACTTTAGGTATAATTGGGCTAATGTCTGTGGAATTATTAAAAAAGGAAAAAAATTCAAAAGATGTTTAAAAAAACAATTTTTTTAATAATGTTTATTTTTCTGCTTAACTCGTGCGGTTCATGGGATTCGGTTAAGAGAGGATTAACAGGAGCTAAAGCAAAGTCTACAGATGAATTTTTAGTTAAAAAAAAGGATCCTTTAATTTTACCACCGAATTTTGACAGCTTACCTTCACCATCAGATGAAGAGTCTTCACTGGAACAATTAAGCGATTTTGAAAAAAAATTACAAGAAACAAGCTCAATAACAGTAGAAAATGAATCAAGCGGGGGCACATCAACAGAAGAATCAATACTTAAACAAATCAGAAGTCAATAAATGTTGAATTCAAATAATTTTTTTTACGATTCCGCTTTCAATTTAAAAAAATATAAAAAAAATTTTTCAAAAACTAAAAAAATCTTCAAGTCATTCAAAGAAGATTTTGAAAATTTTGAAATTCCTTTACTTCAAAGTTACAAAGAAGATTATATTTATGATTTTTCGAAAAATACTATTAAGAAGTTTTCAAAATACAAAAATATCGTTATAATTGGTATGGGTGGATCGGTTCTGGGTTCTAAAGCCATTTATTCTTTTTTTAAAAAAAAAATAAAAAAAAAAGTATTTTTTTTTGATAATCTAGATATAAATTTGCATCTCAAATTTAAAAAAATTTCTAATATAAAAAATTCTTGTTTTATTGTTGTTTCCAAATCAGGAAACACATTAGAAACCATCTTTAACCTAAGTACAATTTTTTCGAAATCCTTATTGAGAAATAAGTTAATTATTATTAGTGAAATAAAAGATAATAGTTTAATAGATATAGCAAATATTTTAAAAGCAGACATCATTGAACATAAAGATTTTATTAGTGGTCGGTATTCTGTGTTTTCAGAAGCTGGAATGTTGCCCGCTGCCCTGATGGGACTTAATATAAATAAATTCAAAAATTTAAAAAAAATTATTAATAATAAAAAATTTGTTTCTTGTTTAATAAAAAATGTTGCAGGTATTTATACTTTAAGCACAAAGGGTATAAGAAATTCTGTGATTTTAAATTATAATTCTATATACAATGACTTGGGACACTGGTATCAGCAATTGGTTGCGGAAAGTTTGGGCAAATCTGGCAAAGGAATTACCCCGATATTATCTGAGGCGCCAAAAGATCATCATAGTTTATTGCAACTTTATTTAGATGGGCCAAAAGATAAATTTTTTACTTTTTTTAGTTCATCCAAAGTAACAAAAAAATATAAAGCCTCTAAATCATTGATTCCTAAAAATATGAAATATTTAAAAAATAAAAACTTAGAATTTATTGTCAAGACTCAATGTAATGCAACTAAAAATATTTTTAAATCACAAAAGATTCCCTACAGACATTTTTCTTTTAATAAAAATAACGAAAGAGAGCTTGGAATGATTTTTACTTTCTTTGTTTTAGAAACAATTCTTTTAGCACGCTTATTAAAGGTAAATCCATTTAACCAGCCTGCTGTTGAACTGATTAAAGCTGAAACAAAAAAAATACTTCTAAAATAGAAATTTTCCAAAAGATATTTTGGAAATACCATAAATTCTTTCATCAATAATTTTATAAAAATCAGGAAGTTTCTCTTTAGTTTTTTTATTTCGATGCAAAATTAATAAACCATTAGTTTTAAGTAAATTGTTATTGTAAATTAACTTTATTAATTTATCAGCATCTTTATCTATAAATGGAGGATCACAAAAAATTAAGTCAAATTTATTCTTAAATATACTTTTTTTTATAATTACATCAAAAACATCCTCAATAAATATATTTATATTTTTTTTTGCTCTTAATTTTTCTATATTTTTTTTTAATATTTCAGCTGAATCTTTTGCTTTTTCTACAAAATAGACTTTCCCAGCCCCTCTAGATAAACATTCTAAACCAAAAGAACCAGATCCAGCGTATAGATCCAAAATATATGAATTTTTTAATTGAAAAGAAATTTTATTTGAATGGTTTATTAAGTTAAAAATACTTTCTCTTACTCTATCTTTTAAAGGCCTTATGATTTTATCTAAAGGCAAATATAATGTAGACCCTTTATGTTTGCCTGCTATTATTCTCATTTAAATTAATATATTATTGATATTTATTATTTATATATGAACGGCAACAAAGCAAAAGTTAAATTTAGCGCAAACAATTTTGAGATAATCGAACAAGGAGATTATGTTATCTGCGCCGTTTCAGGAAAAAACATCCCAATTAATGAGTTAACTTATTGGAATGTTGAATTACAAGAAGCCTACTTTTCCCCACAAGAAGCACAAAAAAGATATGAGGAAATAAATAAAAAATGAGAGTTCTGTTTATTTTAATTTTCATAATATTTACAACCTCAAGTTTTGCAACCACATTTCAAGGTAAATTTATTCAGGGTTCCTTTATTCTTGGAAAAACTGATCCTGGCTCCGAAGTATATATAGATAAAAAAAAAGTCAAAGTTACTCCTAAAGGATATTTTGCTTTTGGATTAGGAAGAGATAGAAAAAACGATGTTGTAATAACAGTAAACAAAGAAAAAATTATAAAAAAAGTTTTTAAACGAGAGTATAAAATTCAAAGAATAGATGGTTTAGAGGAAAAAAAAGTGACACCCCCAGAAGAAGTTTATGAGAGAATTAAAAGAGAAAATAAATGGATAGGAGAGGCTAGAGCCATTGATAGCGATTTAACTTTTTTTAAAAATAAATTTATTAACCCGCTAGAAAATGCAATCATCACAGGCGTTTATGGAAGTCAAAGAATTTTAAATGGAAAACCTAAGTGGCCTCATTACGGTATAGATTTTGCTGCTGAAGAAGGAACAGAAATTAAAGCCATGTTGGGTGGAGTTGTAACTTTAGCAGAGCCTGACCTATTTTATACAGGCGGAACCTTAATATTTGATCATGGCCATGGTGTTTCAACACTGTATATGCACATGAAAAAATTAATGGTTAAAAAAGGCCAAAAAGTTAAACAAGGAGATATTATAGGAACTGTTGGTTCAACAGGAAGATCAACAGGGGCACATTTAGACGTGAGACTTAATTGGTTTCAAACACGTTTAGATCCTGCAACGGTATTAGATATTAAGTGATTTAAATATATTTTTCTTTTTTTAAAGAAGTAACAAATTTGCAACTGGCACAAGCTGAATTATATTCAGGCGGTTTTTTCATTAAATAAATGTCTATAATGTCAGTAACTCTATTTATTAAATCATCATAACACCTATTACCTCTTAGATACAAAGTTTCAAATTTCATATTACAAGATCCTTCATAAATTTCAGTAATCTCTTTTGGTTCAAAAAGATACAATCCTAATTCTTTAATATCAGAAAATTTTGGAGTTTTAGAATTTGGATTTTGAAAAATGGTTGCATAGCTTTCTAATTGTAGTTTGTAGTTTTCAATTTTTGATGGACTAATTTTAGTTGTTTTTAAATCAATAATTCCATATTTTTTTGGGCTAGTTTTAAATTCAACAACTACATCGGTTTTACCACTAATTACAAAAGATCTTCCTTTTCTGTCTTTTAAAGTTGATGATCCTATAAATCCATTAAGCTCAGTCATAATCCGACCCTCAGGTAGAGCTTTCGATATTAATTTTACAGATTGAGTAATCAAGAATTTTTTTTGAATAAGATCAAAAGAATTAAATATTGGAGGAAAAAAAGCATCAAGTTTTATGTTTCTGTGTGATAACCATAAGCATCTTTTGCACTTTAACGCATAATCCATACCACTAGGAGCAACTTTAAAAATTATTTCTTGGTCCATTTTATTTCCAACGATTGTGTGACCAAATCCATTGTTTTGGATTTTGAATTATCATTTTCTCAATGATCTGATTAATTTTAAGTGTAATATTTTTTGTATCCTCTTCATCATTACCTGTTTTTTCAATTTTATACGGTTCATGAATAGTCATTTCAAAATTAGGACCTTCTTTTCTTTCCAAAGAAATGGCTACTAATTTACAATCGTATTTTAAAGCTAACTGCGCTGGTATAGTTGTGGTGTGTGCAGGTTTATTAAAAAAAAGGGCTCTGGGCCCTTCACTGACACGCTGATCTACCATTAAAGCTATACTGTAACCATCTTTAACTTTACTTATTATTTCTCTCATTCCCATTCGACCTTTTGGAATTTGGTTAGGGCAAATGTATTTCATTCTTAAATATTCCATTAATGGATTTAAAAAAAAATTATTTAAAGGCCTGTAAATTGCAGCACATTTAATTCCAAATTTATCTAATTCCATGGCCATTAATTCAAAATTTGCGAAGTGGGCTGAATAAAAAATTACCGTTTCATTATTTTTTTTAATTTTATCAAGATAGTTAACACCGTTAATTTTCATATGGTCAAAATTTGTTCTATTGTATTTAAAGTCTTTTAAAAAAACATATTCAGCTAAAGTCCTTCCAATATTTGACCACATGCTATTAATAATTTCATTTTGACTTTTATCATCTATTTCCCCTAGACCTATTTTAATATTTTGCTTAATAATTTTTTTTGATCTAAATAAAGGACCGAAAAGTTTACCAAGCAATCCTCCCAGGTTTGATGCGTTTCTTAGACCCATTAATTTAAAAATTGAAAATAGAGAAATTATGCTTATGAACTCAAAAAAATATTTAATAACTTTCATATAATTTTTTTTATTTCATCAATAAATTGATTTTTTTTTTCAATTTCAGTTTCAATTTTTAAATAATTGATATTTTTTTTTAAATTTTCATCTATTCTCAAATAATCTTTTTCAGTTGTTAATAAAATACTATCATTTTCTTTTATTTTATTATTTAAATCTCTCAATTCTTGATCTGAATATTTATGATGATCAGGAAAGTTGATTTTTTCTATTACTTTAATGTTATAATCTTTTAATAAATCAAAGAAATTTTCAGGGTTTCCTATTCCTGCAAACGCAATGATATTCTTATTTTTGAATTTTTCGATATTTTGAGGTTTATATTTCATATAGAAAATTTTTATTTCCTTATTTTTCTTTAATATTTTCTTTTCAATATCAGTGTTTTTTTTACCATTTATAAAAGCGCAATGAGCCCTCTCAATAGAAGAAAGGTTTTCTCTTAACGGACCCGAAGGAATAGTTAGACCATTTCCTACCCACTGTTTTTCATTAAAACAAACAATAGATAAATTTTTTTTCACAGAAAAATCTTGAAAACCGTCGTCGAGGATAACGGCATTCACTTTATTTTTTGTAGCCTCATTTATAGCCTTTGCTCTTTTACGGTCTTGGTAAATAGGACCTATTTTTTTTTGAAGATTAACTTCATCCTGAAAAGAATCATATTTTTTTCTAATAAAAGCTGGATTCATATTTAAATTTTTTAAAATTGAGAATATTTCAATACATAATGGAGTTTTTCCTGTCCCACCCAAGTAAATATTTCCAACGCAGATTACGGGAATTGAATATTGATTAGTTTTTATAAAGTAAGGTTTAAAAGTATTTACCAATTTAATTATTAAGGAAATTGGAAAAAGTAAAATTGAAATAAAAGATATTTGTTTTTTATCCCAAAACTTTGGTTTTAAAAAATTCATCTATAATTATTTATATATATTTTTTTAATTCTATGATCACATTATTAAATATATTTTCACCATAATTTTTTATTTTTTCTGCAATCTCATCATTTTTATCCTGATTTTTTTGAAATTCTTCAACTATAGATAGACTTAGCTCATCAGAGTTATTTATCTCTTTGCTGGCGTTAAGAGTTTTTAGATATTTGTAAATTTCATTAAAATTAGAAACATTTGGTCCATGAAAAATTTTACAGCCTAGTCTTGCAGGCTCTATTGGGTTTTGGCCACTATTATTAATTAAAGACTTGACCAAAGATTTTCCAACAAAAACATATTTTGAAATATTGTAAAATTTTAAAGATTCTCCATAAGAATCTATTATTATTATATCAGTATTTTCATTAATTTCTTCAGGTTTGCTATAAAGGCCGACCTTTAAATTTAGACTTAATATTTCTTGAGTAATTTTTTTAGTTCTATCAATGTGCCTTGGTATAATAATAGTTAGAACATTATTGTAAATTTTTTTAATTTTTAAATGTGATTCTGCACACAAAATTTCTTCAGGAGCATGTGTACTGGCAGCACACCATATTCTTCTATTTTTAATTTTGTTTAAAATAGAATCATCCAATTTATAGTTTAGATTTGTTTTTGTTCGTGAAAATTTAAGATTGCCATGATTTTTGATATTTTTAGCTCCTAAAATTTTAAGAAAATTTTCGCTTTCTTTATTAGATGTAATGCAAAGATCAAATTTTTCAAATATTTTTTTTGCAAAATTTTTTACAAGCCTCCATCTTCTAAATGATTTTTCTGTTATTCTAGCGTTTAGCAATAATAAGGGAATTTTTTTTTCAGAAATTCTTAATATTAGGTTTGGCCAAATTTCAGAATCAATAAAAATGGATAAATTAGGCTTCCAGTGTTCTAAAAATTTATTTGTAAAAACGGGAACATCCAATGGTAAAAATTGGTGAACAATTTTTTTATTTTGTTTATATCTTTTTTCTAAAATTTTACCAGAACTTAAGGTAATTGATGTTAATAAAATTTTATCAATTTTTTTTTCTTCTAGACAATTTTCTATTATAGGGAGAACGCTCATCGCTTCACCAACACTTGCTACATGAAACCAGACTAAAAAACCATTATCTCTTGAAACATTAGTCTTGGCTAATTTTTCTTTATACCTTGCTAGACTTTCTTTTTTTTTTAATATTCTTAAAAGAAGATATAAGGACGCAAAAGGATAAAAAAGGTATGTTAAAATTTTATACCAATAATACATATTTTAGTTTGCGCTTAGTTGTTTACTGTAAAGATTTTTGTAAATTACAGAGCTTTTTAGTAAATCATTATGCGTTCCGGTTTCAATTATTTTTCCTTCTTTAAGCACAATAATTTTATCTGCTCTTATAATTGTCGACAGCCTATGAGCTATTACTAGAGTTGTTCTATTTTTTGTTAAATTAATAATTGCGTTTTGCACCTTTTCCTCTGACTCAGCATCGAGCGAAGAAGTGGCCTCGTCCAGAAGAATTATAGGAGTGTCTTTAAGTATTGCTCTTGCTATGGAAAGCCTTTGTTTTTGTCCGCCTGATAACCTAATACCATTTTCGCCAATAATCGTCTCATATTTTTGTGGCAATTTTTCAATAAAGTCTGATGCAGCAGCAAAATCACAAGCTTTTTTAATTTCCTCATCTGTAGCGTTTAAATTTGCATAAGCAATATTTGAACGAACGGTATCGTCAAACAAAATTATATCCTGGCTAACTAGTGATATGTTTTTTCTTAGAGTAGATAGTTTGACATTGCTAATATTTTGTCCATCTATACAAATTTCTCCTTTATTAGGATCGTAGAATCTTGGTAGTAAATTTATGATTGTGCTTTTCCCGGCTCCGCTATGACCGACAAGAGCAGCTGTAGTTCCTCCATCTATAGAAATATTAACATTTTTTATGGCATCATCTTGGGTTTTTGGATAAGCAAAACTTGTGTTTTTAAATTCTATGCTAGCTTTATTAATTTTTAAACTAGGCAAATCTTTTACTTCCTTAATATCAATTTTAGTGTCTATAACTTCAAAAACTCTTTCTGCAGCCGCTGCACCCTGATAAAAAATCATATTAATAGTTGCGAGAGATCTAATTGGTTGATAGGCAAGCATCATAGCTGTCAAAAAAGAGAAAAAACTATTTATTTCTATTTCTCCTCTCGAAGCCATAATCCCGGTATAATATATAAAACCAGCAATAATTATACCCGTTAGCACCTCCATTATTGGGGTAGCCCGAATTATAACAGAAGCAATTTTGATTTGCTTTTCCATAAATAATCTTAATATTTTACTAGACCTTTCAAATTCAAAATTTTCTTGTTGGTATATTTTTATCATTCTTGATCCTTTAATCATTTCGCTTAAAAAAGTTGATAACTTTCCAGAAACCTCAGCACTTTGCGTGGTAACTTTACCAAGTCTTTTTCCCATAGATTTAGAAACAATAGCGGCTAAAGGCATCATAATTAAAGCAAAACAAGCAAGCTTCCAGTTTTGATAAAACATTAAAGATACTAAAACGATTAAAGTTAGTGAGTCTTTCATTAAATTTAAAACACCAGTGCCAACTAAATTTGCTATTAAGCCAACGTCATACAGAAAATGAGAAATATATTTTCCAGAATGTTTGGATTCGATAGTATTAGTGTCAGATTTTAAAACACCTGAAGTCATTTCTACTCCCAGTTTTCTGCAAACCTCTTGACTTACTTTTATTAAAGTAAGCCTTGAGAAATATAGTGATGCTCCTTTAACTGTAAAAGCAATAACAATAGCGGCAGGTATAAGTAAAATCATTGTTCTATCTTGCTCTATAAAGATTTTCTTTACTGCAGGATCCAACAACCATGCTATAGCAGCCGTTCCACCAGCAACTCCAAATGATAAAAATAGAGCAAATATTATTTTGCTAATGTGTTCTTTCACATAAAAATTATATAATCTTGAAAGGATTTTTTTTAGTACGGGTAATTTCATGACCAAGAGAATGAGAATATAAGAATGAACATAATAAAGCCTGTTATGTTATTAGTTTTAAAAGCGTTAAGACAAGATACTGGCTTGCTAATTTTAAAAATCCTTAACTGGTAAATTAAGGATGCTACAAATAGAGCTACGAGAGGCAAGAAATAATTATTTATATTCATTTTAAAAAATAACAACAAAATAAAAAAGGCACTTAAGCCATAACAAATTCCAACAAAAGTCTTTACATTATTTTTAAATTTAATTGAAGTTGATTTAACACCAATAATTTCATCATCATGTATATCCTGAAGACCGTAAATCGTGTCATATCCGAGTGTCCAAAATATGGCTGAAAAATAAAGAATAATCGCTTCTATAGATATATTATTCGCTATAGATGACCATCCCATTATTATTCCCCAGTTAAACGTAAGTCCCAAAAAAAGTTGAGGCCAATAAGTTAATCTTTTCATAAATGGATAACCGAAAGCTAAAAACATCGAGCCCAAGCCTAAACAAATTGTTAACAGATTAAATTGCAAAAGGATTGTGAGAGCAATTAAGCAAAGCACAATCGTATAGCTTAAAGCACTAAACACACTTAACTTGCCAGAAGCTATTGGTCTTTTTTTTGTTCTTTCGACTTTTTTGTCAAAGTCTTTGTCAACTATATCATTAACTATGCAGCCAGCGCTTCTCATTAGAACTGATCCAATAAAAAATAATAACAAATAATAATAATAAAATTTTTTTTCTGGGTTGAATGAATATGCAAGAGTAAGACCCCATGCACATGGCCAAAATAAAAGCATAAAACCTATTGGTTTATCTAGTCTCGTTACTTGAATTATTAGTTTTAGTTTTTCCATTAAGGAATAATAATTGCGGGACCTATGATTTTTCTTGCTTCTAGATCTTTGTGAGCTTGCACAACTTCTTCTAGTTTATATTTCTTAAATATTTTTACTTTTACTTTTCCAAACTTTATTTGTTGAAATAATACTTCAGCGGCTTGACGTAATAATTCTTTGTTAGGAAAGTAATGACCTAAGGTAGGGCGAGTAAAGAACAAGCTTTTTGGAGTAATATGTTTTTTTACATCAACATTTTTAACTGGTCCTGAAGCATTACCAAAAGAAACCATCATCCCAGTATTTTGTAAACATGCAATAGAATCCTCAAAAGTTTTTTCCCCAACCCCATCATAAACCACAGGCACACCTTTTCCTTTGGTAAAATCTTTAACTTTTTCAACAAAATTTTCTTTTGAATAGTTGATGATCAAATCACAACCATTTTTTTTTGCTATGCTAACTTTTTCTTCTGAACCAACAGTACCTATAATTTTACAACCCAAACTTTTGGCCCATTGGCAAAAAATTTGCCCAACACCTCCAGCGGCTGCATGAAATAATATAGTATCATGTGATTTAACTGGAAAAGTTTTATACAAAAGGTAATAAGTTGTTAAACCTTTTGTCATTATGCTGGCCGCAATTTCTGCTGTAATTCCGTCAGGTAATTTTACTAATTTATCCGCCTGATAAACTCTTTTTTCAGCATAGGCACCAAGAGGTACACCTGCATAAGCGACCATATCTCCTACGCTCAGGTCTTTAACTTTTGAACCAATTTTTTTAATTTCTCCTGCTGCTTCCAATCCTATGCCCGTTGGCAACGGCACAGGATAAGCTCCTGATCTATGATACGTGTCTATGTAGTTTAGACCTATAGCTTTTTGTTCTATTAAAACTTGATCTGGACGAGGTTCTCTAATATCTACATCCATCATTTCAAGAACTTCTGGTCCACCATGTTTTTTAATTTTAACTACTTTTGCCATTTTTTTTAAATAATGTTATTCAATTCCTTTAAATTATTAATTATAAATTTTGGTTCGTAACTCAATCTATCGAATACTTTGTTAAAGCGGTTAACCCACACGGCATTATAACCAAAAACTCCTCCTCCGGAAACATCCCAAGTATTTGAGCTCATAAAACAAATATTTTCAGGGTTACAACTATATTTTTCTACTGGCATTTCATAAACTTTTGAATCAGGTTTATACACACCAACAGATTCAATTGACATGATATCATCAAAATAATTTTGAATTTTATTGCTTTTTACAAGCTCTGATAAAAGGTCAGGTGTTCCATTAGTTAGTATAGCTATTTTAATTTTTTTTTTTTTAAGTTCTTCCAAGCATTCTTTTACCTCAGGGTAGGTGCTAAGTTTTTTATATAAATCTAATAATTCATTTCTCATGTCTTTTTTTATTTTAAAAGTTTCCATAGTATGATCTAAAGAGTCCTCGGTAATTTCCCAAAAGTTTTTGTGTTTTTTCATTAAGCTTCTTAACCATGTATATTCAAGCTGCGTTGTTCTCCAAGCGTTAGCAAAACCTTCCCATTTATTTCCAAGTTTTTGTTTACATTTTTCAGCCGCAGAATTTACATCAAATAATGTTCCGTAGGCGTCAAATACACAAGCTTTAATATTTTCTATTTTCATAACAAATTTTCTAGTTTTTGAACTTCTCCAATTTTAAATATTATTGCGTCATCTTTATGATAACCATACATGTTAGTTGCATTTTTAAATCTTATTGGTGGCTCAAAAGGATCTTCAAGAGAAAGTATTACAGTACCCCAATGCATACCTAAAATTTTTTTACTTTTTAAATCTTTACCAATACTTAAAGCCTCTTCGGGATTTGAGTGGAAAATAGATTTATCTTTTTTTGGTGCTATTGGGTAAAAATTGTAAGCTCCTATATTAATAAAAGTTAAATCAATAGGTCCATATTTTTTTCCCAGCTCTTTATAAATGTTTCCATAACCAGTATCACAAGCAAAAAATATTTTTTTATTCTTATATTCTATCAAAAAACTGCCCCACAAAGTTTTGTCGGTGTCAGTTAATGTTCTTTTTGACCAGTGCACGGCAGGAACAAATGTAATTTTTAAATCATTAACTATTACTTGATCATACCAATCCATTTCTTTTACTTTTTTAAATTTGTTTTTAGTAAAATATTTTCCAAGCTTAAGAGGAGTTAGAACGTTAGATTCTTTAAAAGGGAATTTTTTTATTGTTTTGTAATCTAAATGATCATAATGGTTATGTGTTAGCAAAAGTAAATTTATTTCAGGTATTTCTTTTAAATCAATAGCAGGATCAATGTATCTTTTTGGTCCAAAAATTAATGGTCCCATGTTTTTTGAAAAAACAGGATCAGTGATTATTGTAGTATCACCAAGTTTAATTAAAAATGTTGCGTGTCCAATCCAGGCAACATAGTCGTCACTTCCATATTTTTTTAGATCTGCTAATACTTTATTTTTTTCAATAACATGGTCAGCAGGAATATTAATTTTAATTTTTTTCTTTTCTTCGTTCCATTTTTTCCAATTCCATTTAAAATTGGGATCTCTTGACGGACTTCCTTTAGGATTTCTAAATTTTCCATCAGGTAAATGGTGATAAGGTAAATCTTCCATAGTTTTTCCAAAAGTACTATAATTTGATGAAAAAAAAATTACTAATAAGGATATTAAGAAATATTTTTTCATGTCTTCTAATATAAGGTTATACTTTCCCAGTAAAATTCAAAGTAATTTATTACCGCAGTTGACAAAAGAGCAAACTCATTATTTGAAAGATGTTATGAGGTTAAAAATAGGCGATAAAATATCTATTTTTAATATCCAAGGAGAATGGAACGCGGTTATAGAATCTTATGAAAAAAAAGGTGCTAAAATAAAAATAATGGACAAAGTTAGAGACAAAGCCAATGAAAAAAATATTTGGCTAGCTTTTTCACCAATAAAACAAAATCCATTAAATTTTTTAATTCAAAAGGGAACCGAATTAGGAGTACAAAAATTTTTTCCAATTTTGTCAGAAAGAACGGTTGTTAGGGAAATTAATATTGAAAGAATTAAAAAAATTATTATAGAAGCTAGTGAACAGTCTAATCGTATTTCAGTGCCCGAAATTAATAAACCTGTATTATTAAAAAATTTTCTGCATGAATTTCCCAAAAAAGGATCTTTGATTTTTTGTGATATTAACTCAAATAAAAATAACTTGAAAAATGTTTTAGAAAAAAAAGTTGATGGACCTATATGCATTCTAGTAGGTCCAGAGGGTGATTTTTCAGAGAACGAAAGAAAAATAATAATTGGTTTAAATCAAACTTTTTCTATTTCTTTAGCAAAAAATATTTTGAAAGCTGAAACTGCTGCCCTTTCGGCAATTACAATAGTAAACTATCACTTGAATCTAAGTTAAATTTCAAAACTGCATCAAGTTGACACATCAAACGAATTAATTTGCTTGGACAATTAGCTCTTATCTAAAAGGATTCACAGTGTAAAATATTGTTATAAAAATGAAAAAGTTGTAAAAATAGGCTTAAAAATTTTGGGAGAAAAATTAAGTGTTTGTAGCAATTATATTAGCTTTGGTCACTATAGGTTCCATCGTATTTCACGTTTGGACACCATGGTGGTGGACACCAGTCGCATCAAACTGGGGAAACATTGACGATATAATTATTTTAACCTTTTGGATTACAGGAGCAGTATTTGTGGTTATCTGTCTGTTCATGGCTTATTGTGTTTGGCAATATCGTTACAGACCGGAAAGAAAAGCAGAATACAAACCAGAAGATAAAAAATTAGAATTTAGACTTACATGGTTAACAGCATTAGGTGTTGTTGCTTTGCTTGCTCCAGGTCTTTTTGTTTGGAACAAATATGTTTCAGTTCCTGATGATGCATTTAAAATAGAGGTAGTTGCTTACCAATGGGGATGGAATTATAGACTCCCAGGTGATGATGGGGCTTTAGGCAAAACAAGTATTGATTTAGTCAGCGACGAAAACCCATACGGTTTAGATTCAAATGACCCAAATAGCAAAGATGATATTCTAATTATGGATGCTGATCTTCACTTAAAAATTAATCAACCTGTTAAAGTTGAGCTTAGATCTTTTGATGTACTGCATAATTTTTATGTTCCGCAATTTAGAGCGAAAATGGATACACTTCCAGGCATTATAACTTATTATTGGTTTACACCTGAAAAAACCGGAAAGTTTGAAATACTTTGCGCTGAATACTGTGGTACAGGCCATTATGCAATGCGCGGATATGTTCAGGTAGATGAAGAAAAAGATTATTCTGATTGGTTAGCTAAACAGACCACTTATGAAAAAATGTTGGCAAGAAATAGTGAAAAAAAATTACTAGTAGTAGAAAATAAAAATTAGGAGAAAAAATAATGAGTGATGAATACACAGATAATAAGATAGAAGCAAAGTCAGCAGACTCTTCTTCTGGTGGCTATGCTCCACCGGCAGATCACATTCCAGCTAAGGAAGCGCCCGATCAAGAATTGTATCATGCAAAAAGTTTTTGGACAAAATGGGTATTTTCTCAGGATGCAAAAGTTATTGGAGTACAATACGCTTTAACAGCTACGGCTATTGGAATGATTGGATTGATATTGTCTTGGGGCATGAGATTGCAACTTGGCTTTCCAGAAACTTTTTCATTTTTGGGTCCAGCAACTTATTACCAATCAGTTACCATGCATGGAATGATAATGGTAATTTATCTTCTTACAGCATTATTTCTTGGAGGATTTGGTAATTATCTTATTCCTTTAATGGTTGGGGCGCGAGATATGGTATTTCCATATGTAAATATGGTCAGTTATTGGATGTTCTTAGTTGCTGTTTTAGTTTTAATAGCTAGCTTCTTTGTACCGGGAGGGCCTACAGGAGCAGGTTGGACACTATATCCACCACAAGCCATATTGCCTGGAACTCCAGGATCTGAAATGGGAATTGTTCTCATGTTAGTTTCTCTATCGTTATTTGTTATCGGTTTTACAATGGGCGGCTTGAATTATGTGATTACGGTTCTTCAATCGAGAACTAGAGGAATGACTTTAATGAGAATGCCCTTAACTATTTGGGGTATATTTACCGCTACGGTTCTTGCACTCTTAGCTTTTCCAGCACTTTTTGTTGCTTGCATAATGATGACACTTGATAACTTAATAGGCACAAGTTTCTTTATGCCAGAAATATTTACAATGGGTGAAAAATTAAAAACAGGTGGAGGAAGTCCAATTTTATTCCAGCATCTATTTTGGTTTTTTGGTCACCCTGAAGTTTATATCGTTGCACTTCCCGCTTTTGGGATTGTATCTGATGTAATTTCAGTACATGCCAGAAAAAATATTTTTGGATACAGAATGATGGTTTGGGCTATAGTAATTATAGGAGCTTTAAGTTTTATTGTTTGGGCTCAC
>MDTE01090600.1_pt1 | contig 16940 bp, 7 predicted proteins | sample 811231 | NCBI WGS metagenome assembly MDTE01 (sample SAMN05326651, study PRJNA326480) | marine metagenome | isolation source: seawater | place: Indian Ocean: Red Sea | collected 2010
GCTTTGGCCACGACCAAAACCACGACCAAAACCACGACCAAAACCACGACCAAAACCAAAACCAAAACGTCGCGAGGGCGGAGACGTTGTTCGCCGCCGCCTTCGCCGCGTACGAACTCGCGTGCGCTCGATGCGACTCGCGCGCCGGCGACGACCTCGCGGGCTTGCTCATGGACTGGGGCGTGGGCCACGCCTCGCACGCGCGGGTGCTGGCGGACGCGGGGGGCGTTTGCGACGCCGACGTCGCGGCGAGAGCGCTCGAAGCGTGCGAACGCGCGTTCGAGAAGTTGGCGAGGGCGGCGGAGTTTGGGGTCGGTGACGTCGACGCGCACGTCGCGCTCGGGGAGGCGCACCGGGCGCGATCGGATGTGCTTCGCGCCATGGCTGGTATCGAGGCTCGTCGGCGGATGGAAACGTCGTGCCCGGAAAGTCTCGATCGTTCGACGCGATCGCCCGACGATCTCTTCGCCGACGCCGACGCCGCGCTGGCGCGGGTGTCCGACCCGGATCACCCGCACCCGCTCGGGTTCGCGATGGCGCTGAGGCTGGACTCGCGACATCTGGACGCCCTGGTGGGGGCTGCGGAGTGCCACGTGGAACGAGGGAAGATGCGCGTCTCGTTCCAACCGTCGGAGAATCCTTCGCGGGACGGAGACGATTCAAAAGCGCACTTCGCGCGGGGGTGGGCGACGTACAGAGTCGCGCTGGAAGGTCCGCTGCTCTTCCCCGACGATCGCGTGGACCCCGGCTGGGCGTCGGACCGACTGGAGATGGCGTACAACGCCGCGTGCGCCGCGTGTCTCGCGGGCGACCTGGACGCCGGGGAGCGATTGCTCGAGAGCGTCGTGGAGTGCGACGACACGACGCGCGAAGCGATCGCGGCGGATGCCGACCTCGAGGCGTTGCGATCGCGGCGGACGTTCGCGGGGGTACCGCCGGGGGGATAGGAGGCGAGAGATGGATAGACCGCCGTCTTCCTCTTCCTTTAGTGTGTCCGCGTGTCGTGGGAAAAGAGTATCCCATCGCGTTTCGCGCCTTCTTCCCGCGCCGGATCGTGACTTGGAATGCATACGTACGAACGCCAAATTATCTTTGATTTACTATTTTACCTGAAATACCCATACGAAAATATCGTCGCGTACTTTTTGACGAAATCCATCCTCCCGCGTGAATGCCCGGCTCACAGGCTCCGAGACTGGCCTTTTCCTCTTCGCCATCTTGGGTCACGCGCTGCGGGGCGAGGGTCCGCGCGCGACGAACCCCGTTTCGTGATCGCTCGACAGGCGCGCACGTGATCTAACGCGATCCAGCCGGTATCGATCGCGCGCGCTGCGCGAGCGCCACTCCGCGCGGCGACGGCGAGCTCGGCTCGGCTCGGCACCCCGGGTCACGCCGCCGCGCCGTATAACCACCAACGCGTAGGAAGTAGAGTAAAGCGCCGCAGGGCCCTGCCGTTCCCGTCGCCATGGCTGAGGTGTGGGAAGGATGGTTCACCGTCGGCATCGTGTTCGTGGCCTTCGGGTGCCTCCTGTGGGACGTCATCCAACCCGACCACGTCATGATCGGCGCAGTCGCCGTGATGATGGCCGCCGGGGTGGTCAGCGTCGAGGAGGGGCTCGCGGGATTCGCGAACGAGGGGCTGCTCACCGTCGCGGTTCTCTTCGTCGTCGCCGCGGGCATCAGCGCCACCGGCGGCCTCGATTGGTACATGTCCAAGCTCCTTGGGCACCCGAGAACGATCGCGGGCGCGCAGCTCCGCCTCATGATCCCCATCGCCGTCGTCTCCGCGTTCCTCAACAACACCCCGGTGGTTGCGGTGATGATCCCAATCGTCCAGCGGTGGGCGGAGAACATTCACATACCGAAGGAGCAGGTCATGATCCCGCTGTCGTTCGCGTCCATCTTGGGCGGCACGTGCACGCTGATCGGCACGTCGACCAACCTGGTGGTGCTGGGCATGTTGAAGGACTGGAAGGGCTCGGACGGCGCGTCGCAGACGAACCAATCCATGGGGCTCTTCGACCTCGGTCTCTTCGGCGTTCCCGTGGCGATGACGGGCATCACGTACATGCTCATCGCGTCCAGGGCGTTGCTTCCCGGGGGTAAGAAGAAGGGCGAGGCCGGCGCGGGCGGCGCCGGCGCGAGCGGCGGCGGCAAGTCGGAAGATCTCATCGTCGGCGCGCGGCTGCAGGCGTGGTCGGCGGCGGTTGGCAAGACGGTTGCCGGCTCCGGGCTGCGCGGCCTCCCCGGGCTGTACCTCGTGAGCGTCAAGCGCGAGGACACGCTGATCCGCGCCGTGGGGCCGGAGTTTGTGCTATCGCAGGGCGACGTGCTGTACTTCACCGGCATGGTCGAGAGCATCGGGAACGTCTGCGCGGAGTACGGCTTGCTCGCCGTCACCACCGAGCACGACAGCGACGGCGAGGGCGGGTTCGACGACGACGGCTCCGACGGCGACGAGAACGACGACTCTCCTCCCGCCGGGCGGGTCTCGCCGGATGGTGCCGGGCGGGGTGCCGAGGAGGGTGCCGACGAATCCGCGCTCGCGCCCATGGAGCTGGGCTCGACCACGGAGACGGAGTCCGACGGTTCCGCGACGAAGGTCCAGACGACCAAAGCTCGCGCGACGAACGTAGGGATCCCGCCCTCGGTCCCGGAGACGTCCGCGCTGATGGAGATCCAGATGTTGGCGAGGAGCCGGGCCATCGGCGGCGTCGCGGGCGAGTGGCAGAGCGCCGGACCCGGGGGCAAGTCGTCCAAGGGTGGGGGAAAGTCCAAGGGCGTCCTCTCCAGCGGCGGAGAGACGAGCGCCACGAGCGCGGGCTCCGCGTCGGAGTCGGAGGGCGGCGGGGGTTGGTCGTCCGGCGGCGAGCTCGGCCGGCGCAGCGACGGCGGCGGCGAGCTCGGCCGGCGCAGCGACGACGGCGGCGATCGCGGCGGCGGCGACGATCGCGGCGGCGAGACGTCCGAGGGAAACGCCGACGGTCCAGACGCCGAGACCGACGCCGCGACCGGCCTCCGCCGCCGCCGCCGGCGCGGCTCCAGCCACCGATCGGGCCGACCGGAGATCGGGCCGGAGCGCCGGCCTGACCCGGACGACGACGACGTCCGGGACATGGCGTCCGGGGTGGCGCTCGACCCAGGCGAGCGCAGGTCGCTTCGCATGTACCAGTCGACGGCACCCCGAGGGCACCGGGGGCGAAGGTCGATCGACGGTCGGTCCGCGAGGCACGGCAGGCGCCGCCGCGACTCGGAGGCGTCGTCGACCGTCGTGTCGCGCGCCGCCGCGGAGAAGGCGCTGGGTCCGCCGAAGGTGACCGTGGAGCTCGACCCGGAGGATCCGACCGCGGGGCGCATGGTGCTCGGGATCTCCGCCCCCGACCGACCGGGCTTGCTCCACGACATATCGCAGGGCCTGAACCGTCTTCAGGTGCAGCTGCTGCACTGCGAGGCGTCGGCCGTCGCCGGTCGCAGCGTCAGCATCTGGCGCCTGCAGGTGATCAAGGAGGAGACCACGCGGGAGGAGATATCGACGGTGATCGACGCGTTGCTCGCGCCGGCGACGGGCGCGGACGCCGCGAAGAAGAAGGGCGTCTCCGTGCTTCGAGCGAGAGTACGGTTCAGATCGGCGCTCGTCGGCAAGACGGCGGGCGAGGCTAACTTTCAGACGGCGTTCGGCGCGGCGATCATCGGGATGCTTCGAGGGGGGCGGCGCCCTCCGGGCAAGCTCGGGCAGGTCCGCTTCGCCGCGGACGACATACTCGTGCTCCAGTGCGAGGAATCCAGCCCGCTCCTCGCGCCGCCCCCCGAGGATTTGCAGTCCGCCGTCGACGCGTTGGCTCGCGTCCCGTCGCAGGGCTCGTTCCTGACCGGTCAGACGCCGCAAACCCCGCACTCCGACGACGCCAACGCCAACGCCAACAGCGCCAACGCTAACGGGATCCTCAAGTCGCCCGGGTCGTCGAGGTTCTTTCGTAAAAAGTCGGTGGGCGGCGGCATGGAGGAGATGGACGCGGCGACCCGGACGATTTCGGACGCGGAGCCGACGGCGGCGCAAACGCAAACGCACAGCCGTGCCGAACACGAACCCGAAGCCGGCGTCTCCTCCGGCGAGGTCGCCGTCGCCATCCCCGATACGCACGCGGTGTCGGACGCGGCGACCGCCGAGGACGACTTCGCCGGGCGGGTCCGCGCCGCGCACGTCGCACTGGAGGTGACGGGCGCCAAGGAGGAGTCGAGGGAGTTTCTCATCGCCGTGCGCATCAAGGCGGGGGCGCGGGAGTTCATCAAGAAGACCGCGGAGGACGCCGGGCTGCGCTCGCTCCCGGGGCTGTTCCTGGTGTCGGTGGAGCGCCCGAGGAAGGCGACGGGCCCGGGCGGCGGCGGCGGCGGTACACCGAAGGAGTCCTCTTCGCCCAGGGCGCAGACGACGCCGGCGACGGTGGCGCCCCCCGCGGAGGTGTCGTCGTCCGTCGCGCTCGTCCACTCGGAGGAAGAGAAGACGAAGGTCGACTCGGAGGGCGTCGACGTCGTCGACCCCGCGGTGGATCCGCTGCAGGCGGACGACGTGCTGTGGTACGCCGGCAACGCCGCCTCCATCGCGATGATCCGAAAGATCCCCGGACTCGCGCCGTACGCCACCGACCAGGTGGACAAGCTCAACGCCAACTCCCAGGAGCGCCGCTTGATCCAGGCGGTGGTGGCCAAGACCGGACCGCTCGTGGGCAAGTCCATCCGCGACATCAAGTTTCGATCGAGGTACAACGCGGTGGTCCTCGCGGTCCACAGGGAGGGCGTGCGGGTGCACGCCAGGATCGGGGACGTCGTGCTTCACCCCGGCGACGTGTTGTTGCTCGACGCGGGTCCCGACTTTCACAGGGAGGCGGGTCACAGCGGAAGCGGTTTCGCGCTCGTGTCCGTCCTCGAGGACTCCGCGCCCCCGCGGTTACGACTTCTCGTCCCGGTCTTGGTCATCGCCGTGGCCATGATCGTCTTTTACACCGCCGGCGTCACCGAGCTGATCATCGCGGCTATATTCGCCGCGGGGATCATGATCGCGTGCGGAGCGCTGTCGGAGCAGGAGGCCAGGGACGCTATCAAGTGGGACGTCATCGTGACCATCGCGGCGGCGTTCGGGATGAGCAAGGCGCTGCAGAACTCGGGCGTCGCCGGCGCCGTCGCCGATAAGCTGGTCCGACTCGCGGAGCTGTCCGGGACGGGCCGAGGAGGTTTGCTGGTGGCGGTGTACCTGGCGACTTTCGTGATCAGCAACGTGGTCACAAACAACGCAGCCGCCGCGTTGATGTTCCCGGTCGCGGCCGAGGCTGCGGAGCGCCAGGGGGAGAGCCTCGCGAGCATGTCCTTCCTCCTCATGCTCGCGGCGTCCGCGTCGTTCATGTCGCCGTTCGGGTACCAGACCAACCTGATGGTCTACGGCCCGGGCGGCTACGTCTTCAAGGACTTTTTGCGCTTTGGCGTGCCGATGCAGGTGGTGCAGATGGTGGTCAGCGTCGTGGTGATCGTGCTGGGCGACAGGTTCTGGTACGTGAGCTGGGGCGCGACGGGACTGGGGTTCGCCGCGACGTGCGTGCTGATGACGACGACGCCGGAGAACGCGCTCAACGACTTTGTCAGTTTCTTCCGGAGGCTGCTCGGAAAGACGACAGCCGGCGCGGACGAAGACGAGGACGAGGGTCGGCGGCGCCGCTCTCATCGCGCTAGGCTCGACTGACGATGCGATTCATTCTTTCCGTTGACTGCGCGTTAAAAAGTTCGTTCGTTCGATGGTATTGATACAACGCTTCTTCCGGTGCGTGGGCGCTCGACGCGATCCGCTCAGCCGCCGTCGAAACTCTCCCGCCCGGCTTCAACCGACTTTTTTCGTTGAATCTCTCGGCGGCGTCGACCTTCGGCGGCGGCTGGGACGGCCCGTTCGGCGCCCTACTTATACAGACAGGTAAAAGAACAACAAAAATCCAAATCCGACGATTCGAGGGTGCACTCCCCAAGTAGCGCGAAGTCGTCCCTCGTTCCCTCAACGCCTCGCCTCGATGGGCAAAGGCTCATTCGTTTAGTCGCCCCGCTTTGAGCCGCCCTCGCGGGCGGTCTCCTCCGGCGTCCTCGTGTGTGCTACAACGGCGGTGGCGCGCGTCGTCGACTTCCCGGGGCATCCATCGAACCAAAATTCCGTTCGAGAGCATCCGGGTCGCGCGCGCGGCGGCCGTTCCCCTGTGTTTCATCCCCCCCACCCATCCCAACCGCGACGGTCTTCAAGTGTGGTTCCGACTCGACAAGCAAGATAAAGTCATGCGTGAGTCATCGAATCGGAGACCCTTCCAGAGCGCCAGCTGTGTGCTCGACGCTCTCGACGGCGAGGGCCTCCGTCGTCTCCCTTAACCTCGCGCTGCGCCTCTTAACCCGCGGGAGTGGTCAGTGGTGACCTGGAGCGCGGATGGACAACGTCGTCTGCTGCGTGTGCGACGCCGTGGGGCTCTCCAAGCCTGCGGAGACGGGACGAGCGGTGACGGGGAATTGCGAGTTAGTTTTCCGCGAATTCGTTTAACCTCGATTTCGTTCGTTGCTTCATGCGCGGCCGGAGAGCGCGAGTGTCGGCGCGCGCGACGGTTTAAAAAGCCGATACGCGGCGGGGAACGACGAAACACGAAGTGAACGAGACGCGGGCGGATGATCGGACGCACCGGTAGCCTGTGCGGCGTCTCGGATGGGAGAGCTTCCAGTCGAGTTCGTGTAGAGGAAGCCGTACGCGAACCCGCCTCCCAGGCAGGCTTTCGCCAGCATCTGGTGGTTGCGGACGAGGACGTTGCCGATGGTCATGTCCCGCGACGGGAGAAAAAATGAGCGACGCTCGAGGAGTGTTCTGAGAGTTCGGGGCCGTCGCTTTCGGGCGGCGGCCGGGCGCTCCGGGAGAGTGGCCGGGACGATGCCGCCAACTTTTCGTTGTTGCCGCCTTGGCGGTTTGGGTGCTTTTTGGCGGGTGGAATCACCCTCCGTTGCTTCGGAATTTTTCGTATGCGGGATTAGTCAGGTATTTATGCACTCTTCTTATCTTATTTTTTTTGTGCTGACGTAAGCTCAGATTTTTTGACCAATTGGATGCTCTGCGAAAAAGGTATGGCCGGTAGTCAGCAGGATCTGTAAATCGTGATCTCCGAAAATCTTGCCGTCAAAACCCGCGAATCCATCAACGTGAAACTTCCTTCAAGCGCACGGTCCATTCGCAGTGCTCGAACCGGCGCGTACTGCGTATTTACCCATTTCATCCCGCGGCGCGAGACTGAGACTGAAGTGGTCTCCCGTTTTTGCCGCGAAACGCAAGAAAAAGTCACCGTTGCCCGAGGCCGAGGAAGCCGAAAAGCGGTGCCTTGCAAAAATTCAGCACCGGATCGTCGTGGGGTTGTCTGCTGAGTCAGGGAAAGGTTCCGCCGAGACGCCACAACTTACCAGCGCTTGACGCGTCCACGCCCGGTGTCCAACCGGACTTAACCGCACCGCATCCTCACGATGTCTACCGTCGCAACCCTCGCGGCGACCCGAGCCCCGCTGATGGCGCGCGCGCGCCGGTGAGTCTCCGTCTCGACCAAACCCCACCCACCCCTTTCGGAGATCCGACGGGGAGAAAGGATGCACGTGCCTTTTTCACGCGCCGCCCCCAATCGCGCGCCGCGCATTCGCGATCCGGGATGCGCGCCTCGATCGACGTTCGCGTCGCACGGGGTGAAAGCCGGACACGTGATCCCGATAGACGGCGCCTTCGAACCCTGGAGCCCTTCGCCGTCACCGGCGAGGATTCCTCGGGGCTCCGCCCCGATTTTCCGACCCCCCGACCCGCGGCTTCTGCAGAGGTCGCCTCTGCAGCGAAGAGGCGGGTTTTGAACTTCGGCGGAGTCGCGCGCCGGGGATCGATGGATCCACGGATCCGAGGTTTGGAGATCGCGATGGACGTGTGGGGACGTACCCTCGTCGCGTGCGCCTCGCGCGGTCGATCCGAACCCGCGTCGCATCGCCACGCTCGGCCCCGCGCGCGAACCATCTCTCCCCGGGGCGGAATATTTTCCGAATCGCCAAACGGACCGGAAAAGCTCATCCAATCATCTCTCCTCTCGGCGGCGCGCTCACCTTTCCCTCCTTCTTCGCCGCCCCGATCGTTCCACAGAGCTCCCGCCGCGCGCCGCGCGTTCTCCGTGCGCGCCACCGCCACCGAATCCGGCTCCAAGAAGGACGAGATCGTCGCCATGCCCGTCGTCCTCATCGACAATCGCTCCGACCCGCTCGCGACGGTTGTCAGCGTTCAGTTCAGCGACGTCCTCGGCCAGCTTCTGGACACCGTGGAGTCGCTCAAGGCCTTGGGCCTGAACGTCTCCCGCGCGGAGGTGACCGCCGACGAGAACCCCAACAAGTTCTACGTCACCGACGCCGCCACCTCCGAGAAGGTGGTCAAGTCTGAGCAGATTGAGAACATCCGTATGGCCATCATCAACAACATGCTCTACTACCACCCTGAGTCCAAGGAGTACTTCGAGGGCGGGACCGTGGACTTGCCGGGGAACCGCGACGTCGACGCGAACCCGCTGGGCGCCCGACCTCGGGGTAAGGTCGCCACGAAGGTCAAAGTCGAGGCCATGGGAGCGGCGAGGTCGAGGCTCACCGTGGAGACGGCTGACCGCCCTGGGTTGCTCGTCGACGTCGTGCGCACGCTCAAGGACCTGAGCCTCAACGTGGTGTCCGCCGAGATTGACACGATCGGCCCCAAGGCTGTTGATACCGTGTACCTGACCTACCGCGGCGCCGCGCTCAACCCCAGCATGAACGAACTGGTCGTCAACGCGCTCACCTATTACCTTTCCAAGAAGGAGGTCGAGACGGATGAGTCGTACTAGATTCTTTTGGGGTTGTCTGGTTTTTCGTTGGCGACGGAGCGCCGACGAGGATTTGTACGGGATTAGAGCTGGGGTTCAGACGGGAACGCGCCGGTCGAACGGGCGGAGACGAGACGGGACGCATCGCTGCTTTGAGTAAGACGCGCGGGGGCAGGGCCTGCCCCACTTAGAAAAGTTGTAACGAGTAAACATATTTTTGCCGATCAGTTTTCACCAATCGTTCCTATCAACTGCTATCAACTGTCGCCCTATCAACTCGTTTCAAAATTTGCTTAGGTTATCGTCTCGCGCAAGTGGCGGCCGAACCCGATCGCGACCAAGACGCAACGATGCGTCGAACGCGTGTGAGCCAAGATAAGTCGTCGTCGTGTAAGGTGCCGGTCGAGGTCGAGGGCATTCCCCGGGCGGCGGCGCGTCCGGCGGCACCGGCGGAGCATCCATCGACCTTGGGTCGATGATGGAAGGCATCGGGATCGCGCGGGGCGCGACGACGGCGCGGGCGGCATCCTCGCCCCTCGCCGGGACGTCGGGGCGCGACGCGCGCGTCTGCTTGACCCGCCCAGCCGGCGGTGGGAGCCGAAGGGAACGGGGGGGCGTCGCCGTCGTCCTGCCCTCGTGGCTCAACGCGCGCGTCTCCGACCTCGGGCGCGGGCACCGCCGCGAACGCGCGGTGACGTGGGCGGCGTTCGGGACCCGCGGAGGCGGTCTCGGCGCGTCGCGGCGCGCGGGCCGAGGCGACGCGGGTGCGGGATCCTCCCATCTCGTCCATCGTCCTCGCCCGGGCGGCGTCGTCGTCGTCGCCGCCGCGCGCGGCGCCGCGGGAGAGGGACGCAACGACTACTGGCGAGGGAATAAGGGCGGCGGCGGCGGGCGCGGCGGGCGCGGCGGGCGCGGCGGGCGCGGCGGGCGCGGCGGCCAGGCCAGCCCGGAACAGCGCAACGCCCCGTCGCGAATGCCCAAAGCCAACAAGGAAGGCATGAAGCGCATCCAGCAGTCGAGGTCCAACAACTCGACGCTGGCCTCCTTGGAGGACCTGCAGTCCATCCTGGACTTCGCCGATCGCAACGTGGGCACGTTCAACTGCGTCAACTTCAGCACCGCCGTGCACAGGCTCGGTAAGCTCAACAAGCCGTTCAAGCGCGGCGGCGGCGGCGCGCGGGGCGGCAGGGACCGCGGCGGCAGGGTCGCCGCCGTCGTCCCGGTGAACGAGGACCCGCGCTTCCACCGCTTACTCGAGGCCATCGAGGCGGAGCTGGTGCTGCACCTGGAGAGCGAGAACCCGCCCAAGCTCGAAGACGGCCGAGGAAGGTTCGGGCCGCGGGAGGTATCGTCCACTCTTTGGGGACTGGCGAACTGCGGCGTCACGCTGAAGGATCTCGCGGAGCACCCCACCGCGCCCAAGATCCTCCCGCTCATCGCGAAGCAGCTGACGCGGATCCGGCCGGAGGAGTACGCGTGCCAGAACATATCCAACGCGGTTTGGGCCATCGCCACCATGCACCAGCACGGCGACGAGTACCTCCCGCGGGAGGCGCTGAACTGCGTCGAGGCGGCCATCACCGAGCGCTTGGGCGCGGACGACTTCATTCCGCAGGGCGTGAGCAACTGTTTGTGGGCGTTCGGGTCCCTGAACCGCAACCGCGGGTACGAGATTGGGAAGGACACCGTGGACGCCTTCGGCGAGGGGATCCTGCGGCACATCCGCGGTTTCAAGTCGATGGAGCTGAGCAACCTGGTGTGGGCCACCTCGACGCTGAAGATTCAGTTCGAGGACCGCGAGGTGATGGCGGCGATGGACGCCGCGATGATCGACGCGGCGCACGACGAACCGCACTTCTTCTCGTCGCAGTCCATCAGCAACATACTCTGGGCCGCCGGTAACCACCCCGACGGCGTTCAGCTCTCGGAGGAGCTCCTCGGCGTCCTCGCCGACCTCTCGGTTCGAAAGTTCGAGACGTTCACGCCTCAGGGTCTGAGCAACAGCGCGTGGGGGTTCGCCTCCGTGGGGTTCAACCCGGGCGGGGATTTCATCGATCTGCTCAAGCGCGCGTGGTGCAGGGAGGGGCAAACGTACATCGTCACCGAGGTGGCCAACTTGCTGTGGTCGTTCTACATACTTAAGGAACACCCGGGGGATCAGACCCTAGAGTCGGTCTCCAGGCGACTGGCGGACATCCCGGAGGAGGATATGCACCTGCAGACGATCGCCAACATCCTCTACACCCTCGCGCAGATGGAGTACCTGCCTCCGCGACGGACCATGGAGCGCCTGGAGGACATCTGCACCCGAGCCATGCGCAGGGGCGCGGAGGGCGACGAGGAGGTTCGCATGGCGCAGGGCGGCGCCACCCTCAGTAACTTGCTGTGGGCCATGTCCAGTCTGAGGTACAGACCGGGCGAGGAGTTCTTCGCCGCGTTCAACGACCAGTGCGTCCGCCGCTGCGACGAGTTCACCGACCAGGGCGTCTCCAACATAATGTTCGCGTTCGCCAACCTGGATTTGAACCCGGGACGTTCCGTTTTGGACGCGTTCGTCGCCGCCGCTAAACGAGCGATGCCGGAGTTCACGGCGCAGGGCGTGGCGAACAGCGCGTGGGCGTGGGCGGTGCTGGATTACTGGCCGGACTCGGAGCTGATCGACCTCTACAAGGAGAAGATCAAGTCTCTCGACAGGCAACAAATCTCCAAGCTGGACTACGTGCAGCTGTTCCAGGCGTCCTACGCGTTCGAGCAGTTCAGCCCGCACGGCGCTCTTATGGAGGGCGAGTTACTGACCACGTCCCGGGAGGTGTGGGAGCAGATATCGTCCGCCAGGGTGACCATCAGCGCGCTGCATCAGGACGTGAGCGGGGCGCTGACGCGGATGGGCGTACCGCACGAAATCGAGTACCTCACGCAGGATAACCTGTTCTCCATGGACATCGCGTTGCGGGGACGGAAGGTGGCGATCGAGGTCGACGGTCCCTCGCACTTCTGCGCGAATAAGATGAGCGAGCGGTTGGGTTCGGACAGGCTTCGCGAGCGCTTCCTCGCGCACAAGGGCTGGAACGTAAGTTTACCGGTTTCAATCCCGGTTTCCTCTTCCCTTTTTCGTCGCGGTGATGCCAAAACCTTTGGCTGACCTCAACCTCCCTTACCGGGAATGCGAGTGGAGCTCAAAAAAACAGAACATCTAAGGCTGAGCGACCCTATCCTTTTTCCGACACGTTCACCCGACTCGTCCCCCGCCCGATTCTCGCTCACGACGGAAACCTAACCGCGACCTGACCCCAAACCCCCCACCGTCACCCGGCTCGCAGGTTCTGAGGGTCCCCTGGTACGAGTGGAACGAGCTCGGCCACAAGGAGGACGAGCGCGTGGCGTACCTCGAGTCCCTCCTCTGGCGCATCGCGGGCCTGACCGTGGACGAGGCCAAGATCGTTCCCGGCGGCGTCAAGCTGTCGCACCGCGTCGACGGAGAGTTCCGGAAAGATCCGTACACGGGCGTCGTGTCCGACGGCGACGACGCCGACCGCGCTAACCCGCCCCGCCCGAGGCGCGGCATGACCGCGTACGACATAGACAAGTCCGGGCGGCTGGTGCGGAACAGTCCGAGGGCGGGCGCGGGCCGAGGGCGGTACGTCCTCGGCGATCACGACGGTTCGAGGGGCGATCCTCGAAACCCCAAATCCGTCGCCGCCGACGCGTTCGACGCCGACCGAAACGACCCCGGCTTCGCCGTGAACCGTTACGATCCGCGGGACGCGAACGGCCGCCGACGCGGGGCCGCGCGAGGCGTCGCGACGACGGACGGCTCGCTCGGGGGCATGGACGGGTACAGGGAACGCGCGACGGGTACGGGGAAGCGGGTCGTCGTCAGGCGGGACGGGTCCCTCACCGTCACCACCGATTCGTTCGATCCCACGCTCGGCGAGAGGACCGGTCAGTCGTCCCCGGGCAGGGCTCGGAGGAGCGACGCGAGGCCGTACGGCATGGACGGCGCGTCGATGGGCGCGCAGGAGAGGCTGGACAGGGCGCGAAGGGCTCGCGGCGGCGACGACGACGACGAAGCCGACGAGAACGGGTCAAAAAACCCGAACTCGATCGATCCGAGGGGGATCGTGCAGCCGCTTCCGGCGAGGCCCGCGCCGAGGGCGAGGGCGAGGCTCGCGCCGCTGAGCTCCGCGTCGAAAAGAGCCGCGGCGGCGGCGACGACGGGGCGGCGCGCGGTGCGTTCGAGGAGCGGCGACGACGAGTCAGTCGCAAAGAAGGGCAAGTCCCTCTCCGGGCTCAAGGGGATGGGCCCGGGGTCCGTCGCGGCGCTGGCGGAGATCGGGGTGCACACGGTGGATGATCTGGCGGCGATGTCGGACGATGCCGTGGACGAGGCAAAAAGGAACAGGCCGAGGCTCAAGCTGTCGCACCTGAGGAAGGTTGCCAGAGCCGCGGTGGAGCCGGATCGTTGAGCGACGCGGGGGAGCGAGTGGAGATTGTGAGGGGACGAGCGTCGAGGGATTAGTCTTCGTGATGATGGGCCAGATGTTGGCGCGTTTGTGACGATTCAGATCGGTGCTATGCTATCAGCCAACGCGAGTGGTTGACGCGACGCGGCCGTCCCTCTGATGTGGGGATGAATAGACTATATAAATCAACGCTTGGAGAGGCGAGGACTCTCCGCTCCTTGTCTCCGTGCGGCCGCTTACTGGCCGGGGAGGGTGTCGAGGCCGTAGGCCTTGAGGACCTCCGCCTTCTCGTCCTTGAGGAACGCGCGGGGGGCCTTGTACTTGCCGAAGCCGGAGCCGGAGTAGCCGTAGGGGGAGAGGGCCTTCTTCTCCGGGACAGCGGCGCGGCGCTTGGTCTCGGCCTCCGCGGGAGCCGCGTTGGTGGAGAGGATGAGGGCGAGGAAGCCCGCGGCGGCGGCGCGGCGGCCGACGCCCCTGAGGTGAAGAAAGGAGGGTGGCGCGATGCGATGGTCAGTATCGCGAATCGAATTGCGCGAACGAGCGACGTGCGGGATGGCGACGCGTCTCGAGCGCCGGCGTAACGCGACGTTCCGCCAATCGTCGAAACCTTTTTCTCGGGAGATGAGATCGGGGGAGAAGTACTCACTCGGGGGCGGCGGCGGCGCGGACAGTGGTGTTCACGCGGACGGTGGGCTTGGCAGCCTTGGCCATGATGGGGGAACCGACGAGAGCGAGCATGGTTGTAGAGTTGGTGGCGGGGAAGCGACGAGGGCGTTGTGGATTGATTTCTTGTGCAAAAGCGACGTGTCCTTTTGAGAGAAAGCGTTTCTGTGATTTGGGCCGGCCACGTCATTTCCGTCATCCAAACCGGAAACTTTCCACACCGCAAACAAAACTGTTTTGTGGTGGTCGTGGTTTACGCGTTTAAGCGTTCAAGCCGAAAACTGCGTCCTCATGCGTGGTCAGGTGATCACTTAATACATTTATCCTTGACAAGAATGCAGGCGCTTCGAACTAGCTCCTCACGCTGGCCAGCCCTAGCGAAGCATCCCCTCTACCTCCGTCCGTGGTTCACGTGCGTGATCGCCGCCAGAGCCATGACGAAGAAGGCGGCGAAGAAGAGCAGGAGATAGAGCAGGTACTCCCACTTGTTCACCCCCTTCAAGTCGTACGCGTCCAACAGCGTCTGACCACCCGCCCACGCCGGGTCGTTGTCCTCCCACTGGTTGATCATGAGCGCGCCGAACGAGTACCTCATCAGGTCGATGTAGTAGTACCACGACCAGTACGCCGGGATGTCATCCCGTCTGATGAGCCACCCGGCGAAGAAGAGGAGGGTGACGACGTAAGTGGGCAGAATCGCGTTGGCGGCTTCCATGTTGGGAGACACCGCCGACACCAGGTACGCCAGCACGACGCCGTTTCCGAGGGTGAAATAGTACACGAGCCAGAAGAGGACGAAGGATCCGGTCAGGTTCATGGCGTAAAACACCACCGCGCCGAGCACCAGCGTGACCGGCAGCAGTAAGAACATCTCGTCCAGCATCTTGAACACCAGGTAGGTCATCGGCCGGTACAGCCCATCCGCTCGTTCTCGCATGAACAGCCGGCGCTCCATGACAATCTGCGGCACGTACGCGGCGGCTCCAAACGCGGGCAGCGTGGTCCACATGAACAACGCCGAGGAGACGTTGACGACGTTGTCGGGATCGTGGTCGTCGCCGATGCCCCAGTACAGCGTGAAGATGAGGAACGAGAGGAAGACCTTCTCGCCCAGACGCGGGCCGAGGTATTCTCCGTCCTTGTAGTTTTTGCGAGTTCGGAACTTCATCATCGTCCACAACGCGTGAGCGAAGGGAACGGTCGTGGACGAGTCCACCTGCAACTTCCTCGACGCCTCCTCGTCGGGGTTCGCGCCGATCTTGTCCACGTCGTCGAGCGCCGCGTCCATGCGGGCCTTCAGGTCCGAGTGTCTGTACACCTCCGCAAAGTTATCCGCGATTCCGTCCCTGTCCGCGCGGGTGAAGACGTCGATGAGCCACTCGATGTCGCTGTTACCCGGCGACTTCTTCTCCACCCCGGGCAGGGCGTCCAGGGCGTACTCAACGAGCCCAGGGCCGTTCGGGCCGAAGTACACCTGCTTTCCGCTGCATAAAATCATGGCGGCGTCGAAGAGCGAAAAGGCGTAGGCCGTAGGCGAGTGAATCGTCGCGATGATGGTCACGTCGTCGGTGTTGAGTGTCTTGACGACGGACATGACCTCGTTGGCGGTGAACGAGTCCAACCCCGACGTGGGCTCGTCGAGGAACAGGACGCTCGGGTCGGTGATGAGCGCGATGGCGATGTTCAGTCGCTTGGCCTGCCCGCCGGAGATCCCCTTCACCATCTCGGAACCGACGAGGACGTCCCTGGCTCCCGCGAGGCCGAGGTCGTGGAGCAGTTTCTCGCACGCGGCTTCCTTCGACTCGGCGCTCTCCTCGAGGGGTCGCTTGAGCTCGGCGGTGTACATGAGCATCTCGTGCACGGTCAGCGCGGAGATGAGGGTGTCGAACTGCTCGACGTAGCCCGTGTGCCTGCGGAGGAACCGCGTGGTTGGGGCCTTGCCGCCGAAGTGGATGGCTCCGTCGATCTCGCCAACCGTCTTGCGGCCCGAGACGAGGTCCAAGAACGTCGTCTTCCCGCTGCCCGACGGACCGAGCAGCGCCGTCATCTCCCCCGGATTGAACATCCCCGAGACGTCGTTCAGTAAAACCGCCGTCTCCTTCTTATCGCGGAACGACTGGACGGTGTAGGTCAGGTTGCGAACGGAGACGCGGATGCCCTTCGTGTTCAGAACTTTCAGATCCGCGAAGGAGCCACGGGTCGCCACGCCGGTCGTATCCGCCTTTACCACCGCGGTCGCGACCGTCGCGTCCGGGGGAACCTCCAATGTGACATCGGATGCGCTCATCGCCGTCGTTGTTCGCTGTTTGCGGAGGCGATAGCGCGTTGGGAGCAGTGGCGGCTGGTCAGTCGGTTCCAATGTAATTCGTCACGTTTTTTCCCGTCGCTTTTTATTATCCGAACTTGGCGGACGCGAGACGTCCCGCCCCGCCGCGCAGTCTTCTACGCGCCGCCCCGCGATCATGGCCACCGCCGCGGCGTTGCTTAGCGCACCGGTGCCGTGCGCCCGCGTGGGTCGGCGAGATGACCCTTCATGGGGGCACATGGGACGAACATGTCCTCTCCGCGCGTCCGCCGCCGAGGCGGCACCCTCGTCTTCGTCGAGCACGCACGATGACTTCTCGTGGCGGCTGCTGGAGGGGGCGAACATCCACGCGCGCCGCGAGCACGCGCGCGTCGCGCTCTGGCCATCAAACGGCGACCGCGCGAGGCCGCCGCCGCCCAAGCGATCTTTCCTCGACATCGACGAGGTCGAGAGGTTCGCGCGCGATCGCGGCATCAAGAAGAGCTCGCTCAGGCTGTGCTACCGCGAGCTCTTCAGACGCGGTAAATCCACGTTCGAGAACGCCCCGGACGTGTCCGCGCGCGACATGAAGCTGCTGAGAGATAACTTCACGGTGTGCACCAGCGAGGTGGTGGAGACCAAGACGACGGAGGA
>MDTE01038819.1_pt1 | contig 16938 bp, 18 predicted proteins | sample 811231 | NCBI WGS metagenome assembly MDTE01 (sample SAMN05326651, study PRJNA326480) | marine metagenome | isolation source: seawater | place: Indian Ocean: Red Sea | collected 2010
CACGGAAGTTAAGCCTGTCAGCGCCGATGGTACTTGGGGAGAGATCCCCTGGGAGAGTAGGACGTCGCCGGATTTCGCAAACAAGAGGCGCTGGGCATTCTGTCCGGCGTCTCTTGTCGTTTTCAGGCTGATTTCTGTGGTGCAGCGCTGATTCGGCCATAGCCTCGTCTGGGTGCCCGCACCGCAATCTCGCCGAAATTCATCTGGCCGCCCTGCTTCTGGTGGTGCCCGTAAGGGGCCACCGCGTTCGAATGGCGGCCGTTCTGGCGGTTCGCGCCAAGCAAGAGGAGATGGGAGAAGCGGTGGTCGCAGCGGAAGAAGCGATCGCCCATCGAGTGGAGCGCAGGGAGGTCAGCGCCGCTCTGCTGGCTCGGGGTCGCGTAATCGGACTGATGGCCGCAACACCCGTTGGTCTGACGCCGATAGCCGTTCAGGCGGCGGCGCTCCTGGCAGTCGGCGACAAGGTAGCCCTGGGGCACGCCGCAATGGGCCTAGCCTTCCCGGAGCAGCATCTAGTGGGCCGAGTCGTTCTGGTCCGTCCGGATCAGGTTCATCGCGTGGACCGGCGCGAGGTCAGGGTCACGGCGGAAATCGGCCGTTCAGCAGAAGTGACCGCGCAAACGGTGGCCGTGGGTCGTATCGTCGAAATGACGAGAGTAAATCGGATCGAGGAAGTGATCGACGAGGAAATGACAGCCGTCCCGGTGCGAGAAACTTCCGTCGGAGTGACGGCGACAGCCGCGGTGGGGGTTCTCGAGGCGGACAAAGTCAAAGTGGCAGAGGCTTTGGCCGCCCACCTCGTCCCGAGTGGCAGGAACGGGCGCGGGAAGATCGCAGGGAGACACGCGAAGAGCGTGAAGCCCGTGAGCCGCGAAACGAAGCTGAGCGTCGAGCAGCGCAGGTGAGGTCACGCGGCGGCGGTAAGGCTCGCCTGGGACAGTTCCCAGCAGAGCGAGAAGAACATATTGACCAGTGGATCGATGAGGGTCCTGTCCGAGAAGAAGCAGAGCAAGCAGTTCAGCGAGCTCGACCGGCACGAGCGAACAATTTCGAACTTGATAGCGAGGTTCGCGATCGGGTCAATGCAGCGGTCCGGTCGCCACAGCGGGCAGCAAAGTTGCGCCAACGGTTGCTGGGCGCCTTTGTTGCGTTAGAGCGGGAGCGTTACACCGAGGCCCGGCGCATCGGTAACCAACTGGCCCGAGAGATGAGCGGTGTCGCCGCGGTTCATGAACTCATTGGGCTATCGAATTACCGCTTAGGAGAGTGGCGTAAAGCCGCTGCTGCGCTCGAGAGGGCACAGACCCTGCATCCTGACCCAGACACGATGCCGATCCTCATGGACTCGCTTCGCGCGCTTGGTCGCCACAAAGATGTTGCCGAGGTTTGGAAAGAGCTTCGTCAAGCTTCGCCTGCACATGAGATATTGGCAGAAGGTCGCATCATCATGGCAGGGTCATTTTCCGACCAGGGTGAGCTAGCTGATGCAATAAAGGAAATGCAGCCTGCCCGTTCAAAGCCGAAGCGCGTGCGGGAACATCACCTACGTCAGTGGTACATGCTTGCGGATCTACTCGATCGGGCCGGCGACACCGTTGGGGCGGTTCGCTTCTTTGAACAGATCGCGAAGGCCGATTCAGGTTATGTCGATGTTCATCAGCGTCTACGAGCGCTTGGCCGCTGATACTGACTTCCTGCCAACTCGGTACGCTCGATAACGTGGCAGCAACGTTTCGCGCCGGAGTCATCATTGTTGTCGAACATTCCGATGGCAGCGTCCTCAGTTGTGAAAGAGGAGATATCGCTGGAGCATGGCAGCTACCACAGGGTGGTATCGATGAAGGAGAAAGCCCGGTAGCAGCTGCGTGGCGAGAACTTGAAGAAGAAACAGGACTGACCTCTGCCGAAGTGCAACTCTCGGCGTGCTCTGATGACTGGACGCTCTACGAGTTACCACAAGGGCATGGCTTGGGACGCCACCTTGGGCAAGCACATCGCTGGTTCCGTTTCGTCGTGACGCATGACAGTGTTCAGCCGACAGTCGACGGCAATGAATTCGTCAACTGGTCATGGATGCGGCCATCCGACCTAGTTGACCTTGTCGCCGATTTTCGGCGTGCTGGGTATGAGGCAATGCTGCTCAACGATGATGGTTGGCACAATGTCTGACCTCTTCTCTGCAGCTGCTGAGCAGCATTTGAAGAGCAGAGCTCCGCTTGCGGCGCGACTGCGACCCCGATCGATTGATGAGGTCGTTGGTCAACAACATCTCGTAGGGAAAGGTGCACCACTTAGGCTTCTTGTCGAAACTGACCGGCTCACGTCCGCACTGTTTTGGGGGCCTCCCGGCACCGGCAAGACAAGCCTTGCGCTTGCTGTTGCAGGTTCGACAAGACGAGCATTCGTGCAACTGTCTGCGGTTACTGCGGGCGTTGCTGACGTTCGAGGAGTGATTCAGCAAGCACGCCAACGGCTTGGGGAGCACCAGCAAGGCACCATTCTGTTCCTTGACGAGATTCATCGTTTTTCAAAATCTCAACAGGATGCACTTCTCCCAGCGGTGGAAGACGGCACGATCACTCTTGTTGGAGCGACAACAGAGAACCCGTTCTTTGAAGTGAATGCGCCTTTACGGAGTCGGTCGACGTTGTTCAGACTTGAACCCCTTCAGCGAAGCGATATCGCAGAACTGGTAGAGCGTGGTCTTCGTGCAGAGGCGATGAATGCGGATGACGATGCGGTCGAATTGCTGATTGAACGAGCAGGTGGAGATGGGCGGCAAGTTCTTACCGCATTGGAAGTGGCCTGCGCACTCGCAACCAACACCAGCCACGTAACGCTCAATCATGTTGAGTCAGCTTTGGGAACAAGCGCCCTTCGCTATGGGAGAGATGATCACTATGACGTTGTAAGTGCCTTCATCAAATCGATGAGGGGATCCGACCCGAACGCAGCTGTCTACTGGTTGGCGCGAATGCTCTCCGCCGGTGAGGACGTGCGCTTCGTGGCTCGGCGAATGGTGATCTTTGCTAGCGAGGACATTGGAATGGCAGACCCACAAGCGCTCACGATTGCGGTTTCTGCTGCGTCAGCAGTTGACGTGGTGGGAATGCCAGAAGCGCAGCTGAATTTGGCTGAAGCGGCGATTTATCTGGCGAGTGCCCCAAAGGGGCACGCAGTAGCGCAAGCGATCTGGTCCGCGATGTCCGACATTCAAAATGGCGCTGTCGGGGAAGTACCAACTCACCTTCGAGACGCCCACTATGCAGGCGCACCCGAGATTGGCCATGGTGAAGGTTATGTCTCGCCTCACGACGACCCTTCGCCAGTGCAACATTTGGAATACTTGCCAGAGACGCTTTCCGAACGGCGCTGGTACCGTCCAGAGAAGGCAGAGGAAGGGAGTGGAGTTGCAGACCGCTGACATTGTGTTGATATCGGCAGTACTTCTGTGCGCCATCGGTTTCGCTGCGCTTTCCATCGTGCTCGTGAGAGTTTTTGATGCCCTGAGAGCGCTGCGTCGTGAGGTACGAGATATGCGAGAGCAGACGCTCCCTCTCATAACGGATTTGAGATCCTCTACCGATGACGCGAAGTCGGCCATGGACGGTGCTCGGGCAGACCTTGAGCGCTTTGACCGTGTGCTTGGCTCCGCGGAAGCAATATCTGAAGCGGTAGAGACATCGGGTCGAGCAGCCCGCCGACTCTTCGCGGCGCCAGTGATCAAGGCGGTCGGAACCGTGACCGGAGTAAAACGAGCAGTTGGCCGCATGAAATCTTCAGGTACAAACGTTGAGGTAATCAAACAAGAAAAAAGGAGAGCGTGATGCGACGCCTCGGATGGTTCGTTGCAGGGGCAACAGCAGGCGCTGGAGCAATGCGGATGGCTCGCCGTCGAGTTCGGTCGGCCGCTCGCCAGCTTTCGCCTCGACACGTTCGTGAACGAGTAGAGGAGCGTGTTCGCGCGAAGGTTGATGAAGTAGGTGACGCAATCCGTGAAGGTCGCGCCGCAAAGGCAAACCGTGAACGGCAACTACGTGCGGTGGTTGATCATCGCGCCGAACCGATGAGCGATCATGTTGGGCCAGGAGACACCCTCCTCGTCGACGGCGAACCAGTTGACGCCGGACGAGTCATCGTGCTGCGTGACCGTGCAGACGCCTCTAAAAGTGGCTGAACACCCGCGTCGAACGCCATTTGTTTCTCAGCCGGTCATTGACCGAGGGCACGCTCGAGCGCGTGCCCAGCAGTGCGCAAAAGAACTTGGTGCGACGGACCTCACCCCTATTCGAGAGTCGATGTGTTCAACCTTTCGGGCCAACAGCGCCGTGTTGCGAGTGGGTCATTTCACAAGTGACCCAAGCACAGCGCAACGCCTTGCAGCAATGTTGAGGAACAAGAAGATTCGAGTCCCAGATGTCATCGCAACATGGCAGCAAGACGACAACGGCCTCGGTGTCATTGCCTACGAGGTTGTTCCAGAAACTGGCCAGGCCATCGACTGGCGCGAAGTTGGGCGAATGGTCCGCCGTCTCCACACTGACATCGCCCCGTCAGACGTCCCTGCGGGTTATCCCATTGCTTCTCCGACAAGTCTGCCGTGGTGGAATTTCGGCGCCATGTTGACGCGCCTTGAAGCAACTGCATATGTGCCTCCACAACATCTTTCAATGCTGTATGAGGTCGCTGAGCGTGGGACCAAGTGGAGTGAGATTGTCAAGAGACCCCCGAACGTTCTCACCCACGGCGATGTACACCCAGGAAATATCTTGATGAGCGACGATGGCCCAGTACTCATCGATTGGGACCTGCTCTCGACCGCATCACCGCTGTGGGATCACGTGCCACTCAGGGCATGGTCAAGGCCGCCGTGGCAGGGAAATGCCGACGCCTACACCGCATTCGCAGCGGGTTACGGTTCCGTCGATTGGGAAGCCGACAGCGTTGATGTTGTCGTCGAAATGCGAAACCTTGCTGCAACTGTCATGAAGGTCATCGCATCAGCTTCGACCGGCGTCATCGACGAAGAAGCCGAACGACGCATCGAATATTGGGCGTCGCCCAACAAAACGGCACCGTGGACATGGGGTTGAGGCCGTAACATCTCCCAATGGAGGAAAACGATGGTCTTTCGAATGCAGATCGGGCACAAGCAGGAACAATTGCCGAACGGCTTCGAGATATCGGTGAGCAACTTGACGACCTCGCGCTTTCGGTGTTGCGGGATGCGGCAGAGGCAGGAACGGAGCGACCGGTTGCAGACAAACGACTCACCCAGGCACGGCGATCAGTGGAGAAAGCCGCCTACGTACTGGAATCTCTGTCAGGCGACTAGGCGACGCACGCTAGAACCTCGGGCCTAACCGGCCTTCTCAACGAGCGCTGCAATGACCTCATCAAAACTTGCTTCAAACGAAGCAAGCCCCTCACGTTCAAGTTTCTCCGCAACATCGTCGAGGTCGATATTCGCCTGCGAGAGTCGGTCAAGTACCGCTGACGTCTCAGCGAGATCACGGTCGACCGTACGCGCACTGGAACCGTGGTCTAAAAACGCATCGAGCGTGGGTTCAGGAACCGTGTTGACCGTGTGGGGTCCAATGAGTTCATCAACATAAAGGACGTCAGAGTACGCCGGATTTTTTGTGCCAGTCGATGCCCACAGAGGTCGTTGCACTCGGGCACCGCGCTCGGCAAGTGCCTCCCAGCGCGGTCCAGAAAACGTATTTAGGAAATTGGTGTAGGCGAGGCGGCCCTGCGCAATTGCGGCTGTCCCGCAGAGATCTTTATCGCTATGACCAAGCCGATCGTCGACCTCGGTATCGACGCGGCTAATGAAGAAACTCGCCACGCTTGCAACCCGTGAGAGATCGGCATCTGAGTCGTTCGCGAGCTGTTCCAGACCAGAAATGTAGGCCTCCATCACCGCCTGATGGCGCTCGGGGCTAAAGATAAGCGTGACATTTACGCTGCGACCTTCAGCAATCATCGCCGAAATGGCAGGCAGGCCCTCCACAGTGGCGGGAATCTTGATCATCACATTGGCACGATCAACGCGCTCATGCAGTTCACGCGCCGCCGACAGCGTTCCTGTTGTGTCGCGTGACAACTCCGGGGCAACTTCTACCGACACATAGCCATCAACGGCATCTGACGACTCGTAAAGGGGGGCAAATGCATCGCAGGCTGCCTGAATGTCGGCAATCACCATGTGCCAATACGCATTGACTGGAGCGACGTCGGCGGCCATCAAGGTGCCGAATTGATCGTCGTAGTCAGTAGAGCCCTGAATTGCCTTCGCGAAAATGGTTGGATTCGATGTAAGGCCACGGACACCTTGAGCGATACGAGCGCTGAGTGAACCGTCATTGAGATGTGCTCGGCTGAGATTGTCGAGCCAGATACTTTGTCCGAAATCGTTAAAGAGGGCGGTGAGATCAGCCATCAGGACCCACCACCGAACATCTCATCTACTTTTGCAATAATCGCATCGACGTTGATGCCGAGGCGATCCAGCGCAATGTCACCCGGGGCACTGGCACCAAAACGATCAATGCCAACCTGGCGATCGCTCCACTCGTGCCACCCAAATGTTGAACCTGCCTCTACCGAAACGGTGGGAACGCCAGGGGTAAGAATCGAATTGCGCACCGTAACAGTTTGCGAACGGAAACGGTCCCAACTCGGCATTGAGACCACCCGAACAGATTTTCCCGATGCCCTAAGGGTGTCTGCTGCATCGACGCACAGGGAGACCTCTGATCCCGTTCCAATCAAAATGACATCTGGGTTGCTTGTGTCGTCGCCGACAACACCCGCCCCCGCCGTGATTGCGGAGCCATCAGTCACCACTCGCACGTCTTGACGACTCAACACCATTGCAGTTGGCCCATTGTGGGTCACTGCATCTTCCCAGGCGCGGGAGGTCTCGTTCGCATCAGCAGGGCGCAGTACATGCAGGTCAGGCATCGCCCGCAAACCGGCAAGTTGTTCTACCGGTTGATGTGTAGGACCGTCCTCGCCAACAGCCACCGAATCGTGCGTGAAGACGAACACCACCCGGGCACCCGAAAGCGCCGCAAGCCGGACCGGTGGGCGCATGTAGTCAACAAACACGAAGAATGTTCCACCCACAGGGAGCACGCCACCATGGAGAGCCATGCCGACCATTGCGGACCCCATGCCATGTTCACGAATGCCGTAGTACATCTGACGGCCATCGAGGTTTTGTGGGGACTGCCCTGAGAATGAGGCCACTTTTGTGCCGGTGTTGCCGGTGAGATCTGCGGAACCAGACACAAGCCCTGGCAGAAGTTCAGAAGTTGCATCGAGCGCCGCTTGAATCGCCTTACGAGTCGCCACCTTCGATCCGAGATCCCACGAGGGCAACACGTCAGCAAGGTCTGGCGGTGTCGCACCGAAGATGATGTTCCAATCGCTACGTTGCCGGGCGTCGTGAGACGCTGATTGCCACGATGAATATGCATGAGTGCCGGCCGAAGTTGTCACCTCTCGGTACGACTCGATGAGATCTGCCGGAAGGTAAAAAGGCTCATCGGGGATTCCCATCACTGCTTTTGTCCGAGCGACGTCTTCAGCTGAAAAAGCAAGTCCGTGCGCAGCATGCGAATCAGTGTGATCTGGTGACGGAAACCCAATGTGGGTGCGCAACACCAACAGACGTGGCTTCCCGTTAGGAGTGCGAGAAGTTTCGAGCGCGGTTTCTAACGCATCAAGATCCTCGCCAATCTCGCCGAGTTCGGCGACATCCCATCCGTACGCACGGAAACGGGCAGCAGTATCATCACTTGCGGCGAGATCAGTGTTGCCGTCAATAGTGATGCGATTGTCATCAAACACGCATACGAGACGATCAAGCCCGAGGTGTCCAGCAAGAGACGCCGCCTCGTGGCTGACACCTTCCATCAGGCACCCGTCGCCTGCGATCACCCACGTGTGATGGCTAATCGCATCGGGTCCAAACTGCTCACGAAGGAGTCGCTCAGAAATCGCCATTCCAACCGCATTCGCAAAGCCTTGGCCAAGCGGTCCTGTCGTGACTTCAACACCAGGTGTATGCCCAGCCTCTGGATGACCGGGTGTCGCTGACCCCCATTGACGGAACGCACGAAGATCATCGGCCGAGAGCGAGGTACCGCTGAGGTGGAGCATGGCGTATTGCAAGATCGACGCGTGGCCTGCGGAGAGAATGAAGCGATCGCGATCAACCCAGTCCGGCTCTGCGGGGTTGTATCGCATGACGCGGCTGAACAGCACGTGGGCGAGTGGTGCGAGAGCCATCGCAGTTCCCTGATGCCCGCTATTCGCCGCTAGCGGACCGTCCATTGCGATACCACGGATAACTGAGATCGCGAGTTGGTCTTGTTCAGGCGTCAGAGAACTGAGATTCGACACACTGGCGACTGTACCTTCCCTCGCCTGAGCGGCTGGGATTCGCAGGGAACTTTCTACTCCGCTGGGGGCATAAGTGTAAACGGAACAATGGTGAGCGGTCCACGATCAACCCGACAGTGCGCGTAGACGGTTGAATAATCCTCGAATGGCAGCTCAGCACGCACGAGACGGTAGGTGAACTTTCCGGGCTCAACGGTGAAGGGGCTCACGTTTCTTGCAAGAGGTTCTTCTTCATCGATTTCGGTTTTGCGCTCCTCGAAAAACGTCACCTCAAACACGCCCTGCCCAGATTCATCTGCGGGACAATGGATTAATGCCACAAGATGCGGCGACACTGTGGTTGGAACCGGCTCGGCCGAAGCCTGTGAGAACATCGCTCCGGTGATGTCGAGACGAGTAGAAGGACCGGGAGCCGAGCGCATCTCAAAATTTTCAACGAACAGTGCCGCAACAAGTTCCATAGGGTCAGAGTACAGATGTCAACTACGGCGCCGTCACATCCAACGTTGCGGAATCTTCAGCACGACCCTCCATGACTCTGTCAAATCGACTGGCCCAAAATGTCGCGAATCTTGGCCCGCTGAAGAATTGTCGGCGAGCAACATCCAACTTGCATGGTCAACGTGATCACCGAGGCGCTTGACGATCCAGAACCCGGGGCGGTCAGGGTGTTCAACTACCCGTAGTTGGTTGCGACGTAATTTTCGTGACCGGATGGCGATGAGTCCCTGACCTGGGAGCAACGTCGGCTCCATTGAATGGTCCTCAACAACAAAGCGTTTTACCGGGGTGATCTTTCGCCGCCGAGGATGCGTCGCCATAGCGCGAAGGCTAGTCTCGGAGATGTCAATGGCATCAATAACGGTGCATACCAGACCCTCCAAGGAGACCAAAATGCTCGGACGACTGTTCGCCTCGGCCACCCCAGCCCACGCTCACTGCGACCTCTATTGCGGTGTGTACGACCCGGCTCAGGCCAAGATCGAGGCACTCTCGGTTGTGAAGACCGCTCAGAAATACCACGAATCAGATGACGCCGTGTTCCAAGACCGGTGCATCTTCATCAAAGAGCAGCGTGCCGAAGAGTGCAAACACCACCTCATGGTGCTCTGGGCCGATTTCTTCGCACCCGCCCACTTTGACGAGTTCCCTCAGTTGCACGACCTGTTCTGGAAAGCTGTTCATCAAGCGGGTGAGGCAAAGAAGTCAATGGATCCTGCAGTTGGCGAGCAGCTCGTGTCGTATATCGATGAGATTGCCGACATTTTCTGGAAGACCGATAAGGGTCAGCAGATGGGTGTGTACCCACCAGCGTGACTCCAAACGTGTTCGACGTTGAACTGAACTTGGGTGCTTGGCGAGATCGCCAAGCACCCTTTTCTTTCATGACGGTGGTGGTGAAAGTGGAGACAGATCTGTCTTCGCAGGTGGACGTGACGGCAAGGATAAGCGGCGGTGGCCCGACCCCAGGGGTAAGCCAAGAGGGATGTGTCGTCAGGTTGGGGACGTCGACGGCCGAGAACCGCCCACCAGTTTGAGCTCATCGAGACGCACGCGAGCCAGTCGTAGCCACGTCATCGGCTTGATCAAGAACCATCCAAGGTCGATTTCGTACCAACGGTGGGCAAGTTTGGCCGATGTCGGCGCGGCGTGATGATTGTTATGAAATCCCTCGCCAGCCGTGAGAAACGCAAGCCATTGAAGATTCGTTGCTGAATTGTCGTACGGTCGTCGACCGAAGTGATGCCCAATCGCGTTCACCGCAGAATTTGCCGCGATGTAATAGTTGAGATGAACCACGGCAGCAGCTACCGCGATCAATGGGCCAAAAAGCAGCACCAGAATACTGATGCCAGTGCCAAGACCGAGCAGAGCCCGGTCAAATAAGACTTTGTCGAAGCGATCGGCCGGTAGGTCCTTCGCAAAACGTTCCGTGTTTGTGGCATCCCTTGCGGCTTGTCGGTACATCGCATAATTACGAACTTGAACCTTCCACCAACCGTGAATCACCGGTGAGTGAGGGTCCTCAACTGTGTCGGTATGCGCGTGATGCTTGCGGTGAACGGCCACCCACTGTCGTGGTCGAATTCCGGTGGTGAGCCAGAGCACAAAACGGAATACCCCTCGAGCGGGTCGGCTAAAGGTGAGGGCCCGATGTGACAACCCTCTATGGAGATACACCGTTGTCGCCAAGTTGGCCACAGTGGTAATCGCAACACCGAGAGCACCAGCGATAACGAGGCTGAAATACCAAGCAACGTCAAATGTGATCACGTCATCGACCATAGCAAACAGGTCGTGAGGATTCTCTGAACGAGCGCTGAGCCGTCTGTTACTAACGCGTGGAACGCTCCGCTGACTAGCGTAGGAGTCATGGCAGACCCCTCGAACTCGCCGACCACCACCAGCACCCTCTCAGAAGCAGCGTCAAAAGATCTCGTCGAGCGATATGGAGTACCTCTCGCTTCGGAATACATCGTTTCAGATGTCGAATCAGCTGTCTCGGCGGCCGCAGCGATCGGTGGGGCAGTGGCTGTCAAGTTGAATGGAGAAACCATCGCGCACAAAACCGAACGCGGTTTGGTGCGCCTCTCGCTGGCCGACGAATCCGCAGTGCGGTCGGCTGCTGAAGAGTTGCTGGCTGCAGCTCGACCTGAAGATGGCGATGTGTCTTTACTCGTCGCACCGATGGTGTCGGGAGCGCGCGAATTCATCGTTGGCATGATTCGAGATCCCCAGTTCGGGCCGATGGTGATGCTCGGTGTCGGTGGCGTACTCGCCGAAGCGATTGCCGATGTCGCATTCCGTCCGGCACCGGTCGATGAGGTTACCGCGCAAGAGCAAATCGACAGCCTCAAGATGAGTGACCTTCTCGGTGAGTTCCGTGGAGAGGCCGCCGTTGACCAAAAACTAATTCTCGACACCCTCGTCGGACTCGGCACACTCGCCGAGGAACACCCAGAGGTGATGAGCGTTGACATCAACCCGCTCATTATTGATCGATCGGGACGGCCCGTTGCAGTAGATGCCTTGGTCGAAGTTGCCGAAACCCTCAACCGCGACACATCAATTACCTCTCCACCTAAACCAACAGATGATCACTTTCGGGCACTATTCGAGCCAAGCGGTGTCGTGGTCACCGGCGCGTCAAGCCACCCGGGCAAATTCGGCTTCGTCGCGTTACATAACCTCCTCGCTGCCGGATACTCGGGAAATGTTTTTGCAACAAACCGCTCCGGTGAGGAAGTGCTCGGCATACAGACGATCAGCGATGTTGCAAAGTTGCCCGATGGCGCAGCCGACCTCATGTTCGTATGTACCCCAGCCTCCGCCAATCTGCAACTGCTCGAAGACGCTGCACAGCGAGGTGTCAAAGCTGCGTTCCTCACCTCAGCTGGTTACGGCGAAGCCGGAGAAGAAGGACGAATGGCCGAAGCCGAGCTGGTTGCGACCGCTGACCGACTCGGAATATTGCTCGCAGGTCCAAACGGCCAAGGTGTGGTCTCAACCCCGGCGTCGCTATGTGCGCAGATCGTTGCGCCATATCCGCCAACGGGCGGCATCGGCGTCGCATCGCAGTCCGGAAACTTCGTGTCGAGTTTCCTCAACCTCTCACGATCAACGGGAGTAGGGGTGAGTCGAGCGGTTTCCGCAGGAAATGCAGCAGCCGTCTCTGTTGCCGACTATCTCGACTTTTACTCCCGAGACGATAAAACGGCCGTATCGCTCGCATACATCGAGGGCATTACTGACGGCCGTGGCCTGATGGAACGACTCGCTGGAGCGGCGCGCCATAAGCCGCTGGTCGTACTAAAGGGAGGAGCAACGGCAGGTGGAGCACGCGCAGCCGCAAGCCACACCGGAGCTTTGGCCGCTGATGACCGCATTTTCGATGGTGCCTGCCAAGCGGCCGGTGTAACTCGCGTGCACTCGGTAGAAGAAGCGTTTGACGCAGCGGCAACATTTGCGACGCAACCACTGCCCAAAGGCCCAAATGTAGTGATTCTCACAACTGCCGGCGGATGGGGTGTTGTCACCTCCGATGCAGTGACGCGTGACAACGACCTGACGCTCATGGAGCTTCCTGAAGAGTTACTGGCGCAAATCGATGAACACCTCCCGCCTCGATGGAGCAGAAATAACCCCGTCGACTGCGCAGGTGGCGAAACAAGAGACACGATTCCGACAGTGATGAGTCTGATCGCACACCATTCAGATGTGCATTCAGTGGTCTACCTCGGAGTCGGAATTCAATCGAACCAAGCACGCGAAATGCAGACAGGGCAGTTTTACCCAGATCACGGCCTCGAACGGATTGTCGAATACCACCAGAGACAAGACCGGCGATTTGCAGAGGCAGCAGCGCAACTGAGCACCGAAACTGGCAAGCCAATCTTGGTCGCAACAGAACTCGCCGTGGCTGACGCGAATAATGCGGGGCCCGCAGCAGTGCGTGAGTCGGGACGGCTGTGTTATGCAACCGGTGATCGTGCAGTCGCCGCTCTTGGCCATATGTGGCGATACGCGCGATTTCAGGACCGTCGAAGGTCGTGACCACACCGAAGCGCAAGCGACTTCACCCAGTGGTGGTGTTGGCGCTCATTGCGCTGTTGCCCGTGATGATGTTGGCCGGGCTACGTTCGCTCTTACCCGAAGAGAGTGTTGTAACCCCAGCTGATCTCACCCCATCACAATCAGTCGAGCCACATGAGATCGCCTCACGAAATGTGATGTCGTTTCGCCGTACGGCGCCAGAACTTTCCGGACGTTTAAATCACACCCAATTGATCACAGCTCTTCAATCGGTGACGTCACAGATGGCTCCAACTTCGTGTCTAGCAATGTCGGTCGATGGTGTGCCTTTGCCGCTCTCATCCGACAAAGCAGTGATCCCAGCAAGCACAGTGAAAATTCTTGTCGCTTCGGCTGCGATTGACGTGTTGGGTGTCAACTACACCTTTACGACCAGGGTGGTTGGTCCAGCACCAGTCGACGGTGTAGTGAATGGCGACATCGTTCTCATCGGCGGAGGCGACCCATTGCTCAGCGGCGACTGGTATCCGAACTCAAACCTGGACAGATATCCGGTGTTCGGTCATACCTCGCTCGATGAACTTGCGAGGTCGCTAGCGGAGAATGGTGTCAAAACCATCGCCGGTCAGGTTCTTGGAGACGGAAGCCGCTATGACGATGAGTGGTACTACGACGATTGGGGCCCTGGTATCGCAGGGATCGAAGCCGGACCAATTGATGCCCTTATGGCAAATGATGCCCGTGTCGAAGGCGATGATTACCGGGCGCTTGATCCAGTTGCGGGCGCGTCACGAGAATTTGTTCAACGGCTAAACGCTGCGGGAATTGGGGTCTTGGGAGGAAGTGGGGTCGGGCCACCATCTTCGGACGCAATTGAGCTGGCCACAGTGACATCGTCTCCACTCACGGTAGTGATCGCTGAAATGTTACAGAATTCGGACAACAACACAGCTGAGATGTTGGTGAAAGAAATCGGCTTGCAAAGCGGCGGCGAAGGAAATCGTAGAGATGGTCTTGCTGCTATCCAAAATTCGTTGCGGTCTCAAGGTGTCAACTTGTCCGACCTGCAGTTGGTCGATGGCAGCGGACTTTCGAACCTCGCCCGGGTCCGGTGTCAGACCCTCGTCGACACACTCACCGTTGCCGATAGCGCTGTGATTGACGGCCTCGCGGTCGCAGGAGTGTCCGGCACCTTGACATCAGTTTTTACTGAAGGTCCGATGACCGGGGCGCTTAAGGCGAAAACGGGGACACTGGGAAATATTCCTTACGACCAAGATCCCCCGGCGGTAAAGGCGCTGGCGGGAGAGTATGTGGCACGTGGTGGAGAGACGCTGTCGTTTGCTCTCGTCTTGAACCAGTCAATGGTTAACGACCAAGCGAATTATCGCCCGATATGGGACGCCTTGGCATCGACCATGGCGCAGTATCCGACTGGGCCGACTGCAAGCGAGATGTCGCCGTGAAGGTCACGACGAGACGAATATTCGTCATTGCGATCGTACCGACGCTGCTCGTGACCGGATTCTGGAATTGGACACGCGATCAAGTGCGCTCAGAACCTGTGAATACCGTCCCACATCAGCAGAGTTCATCTGAGGTCCGGATGTCACCGGTTGGTGTCTCTTCATTTCGGCGAGTTTCTCCTGCGATTGTCGCCTGGGAGGAACGTCGATCACAAGCGGCAGACCTTGCTGTTGCAGTCAACACCCTTGGTGAAGACGAGTGCGTCCTCATCAAAGATCAGGGCGTCGAACTCGTTTCCGTCACCAAAGGGCGTCAATTCAGTGAAATGGGACAAAAATTTGCGACGGTCGTCACCTCGCTGCAACTTTTGGGCGCTGACTTCGCGTTTCCGACTGTCATCGGCGGAAACGAACCGGTTGACGGAGTGGTTGCCGGGAACCTTTTTGTTGTCGGTGGGGGAGACCCATCGGTGGCAAGCGACTCGCTGTCGTTGCTTTTCGACGGTTCCCTTTGGGGTTACACCTCACTTGACGTGCTCGCGAATGCACTTGCGGCCAGCGGGGTGACGCGAATAACCGGTGACGTGATCGGTGATGGAAGCATCTTTGTGGCAGAGCAATTGGCTCCTGGGGAGGACCCTACATGGTCGGGACTCATCGTTGATGACGGGCGAATCTTCGCTAGTGAGCAAAATCGTGGCATTAACTCGGCTCAGACAGCCGCAAAAACCATGCTCGACCTGCTGCGTGCATCGGGTATCACCGTTGACGGAACGTCAGCAACTGGCATTGCCTCGCAAGACCTCGTTCCGCTTGCAGTAGTGAACAGTGCATCGCTGAGAACGATCTCGCAGGCGCTTCTTGGAAATAATTTGACCGATCCGGTGTGGGCGTCAACATTCGGCAATCTCGAAAGCCGCATTTCCGTGCACCTTGGAGGCCAAGGCTTCCCTCAGCAGGGCCGGCAAGAGATGGTTCTCACGCAAAATGCGGCGCTCGGTACGAAGATGCGGTCCACCGATTCGGGCATTGAACTTGCGTGCCATGATCTCGATGCGCTGTTTGGATCGCTGGAGACCGAATATCCCGAATTATTCGGTGACATTCAAGTTGGTGGAGTGGACGCAACCGGCGTGTTGATCTCCGCGGGAGCTGACTCGTTGGTCGCCGGTCGAACATCACTTGGCGTTACCTTTGCGGCAATGGGAAACGAAGCATCGATTGAAAGAGCGATCGGTGACGTATTTGATGTGATTGACCGCTTCTCTGTTGAGCGGGACCCGCTCGCATTTAGCCCAGAGGTATCCCTCAATGAACTCTGACAACGAGCCATACACCTCCGCAATGTTTCCTCTCTCTGCAGTGGTCTTCCCGAGCACCGCATTACCGATGAGGATTTTCGAGCCCCGCTACCAGCAATTGATGTCAGATTTGCTGTCGGGTGATGAAGAACTGCAGTTCGCAATTTCACCAATTGTTCGCGGTCGGGAAGTTGGAGGAGGTGACGAACGTATGGAAGTTGCAACGATGTGCAAACTCGCTCAGGTAATGGTGGAGCCCACCGGTGAGTACACCTTCCTTGCACTCGGCCAACGGAGAGTTCGAATCATCGAATGGCTCGAGGACGACCCCTATCCGCGCGCCGTCGTGATCGACGCGACCGAAAATGATGAATTACCTGCACTCGCCGAGATCGCCCACGAGATCAACAGGGTCGAAAAGGTCCTTATCCAACTTGGCGCCGAGGTCCCGGACCATCTCCCGCTCGTTGATGGCGATGAGCGTCTGGCTGCGTTCCGCCTTGCAGGAATGGTGCCGATTTCCGACCTTGATCGCCAAGCGATTTTGTTGTCGGATGATCCCTCTGATCGCCTCCGCAGGTTTTCCCAAGCACTTGATGATCTTGAGGCTGTTCTTAAATTCAGAGAAGCGTGATAGGAATAGCAAAGTGAAGTTCAAGCGCTCTCCCGACGAACCGCAAAAGAAGCGGTCTCGACCAGCATCAATTGACGCGGTCTTTGACGCCACGACCTCCTATATGAAAGGCCAGCTTGTTCGCCCGCTCTCAGGTGCCGGCAGATGGCTGCTCTTCGGCATCGTCGGCGGTGTGCTGGTTGGAGCAGGAGTCGTGTTAATGCTCCTCGGGCTGCTGCGGCTACTACAAACCGAACTTTCCAAAATTTCAGCGGCCGACTCGCGACTTTCGTGGCTTCCGTACCTCATCGTGCTTGTCATTGGAGTCGGATTACTCGTCGTCACACTGCAACGAATTAGCCGGACTGAATTATTTTCCGATCGCGAACAAGAGAGGGTTTCGAAATGAAGGATGACGCCGAAGCACCCGGGTCACGGGATGACCTTCAATCAACGCTCGAATCGTTCCAACAGGCCCTTCGAGGTCAGATTGACGACCGTCGCCAGACCATCGTGACTGTCGCCGTTGTTGTTGCTGTTGGGATGGCTGCCGTTGCGTACCTGCTCGGTCGTCGATCTGGTCGACGGAAATCTGCGATTATCGACATTCGTC
>MDTE01065167.1_pt1 | contig 16936 bp, 19 predicted proteins | sample 811231 | NCBI WGS metagenome assembly MDTE01 (sample SAMN05326651, study PRJNA326480) | marine metagenome | isolation source: seawater | place: Indian Ocean: Red Sea | collected 2010
CCTATGTCTTTTGATGGGGAGTCTAAAAAATCTATATCCTGAATGATTTTTATTTTATACGGATTAGTTATATTAATTCCATTTATATCTCCTAATCTTAGTCTATTGATTACAGCATCTAAATCAGCGGAGCTAACTATACTAACAGCCTCATATCGCGCCTTTATGCTTAATACATTAAAAACAAAATTATGAATATAGGGACTCAAACTATCTTTTGTGTCCTTACCTATTAAATTAAATATTTTCATGAATATTATCTTTCATAATATCTATAAATTCCTGAAACGACTTAACGTAAGCTTTATCATTTAAATTATCAGAATAAAACTTACCCAATGCTAAATTAGCGATATAAAATGACATAAAAATCCTGTGATCATCAAAACTTAAAATAGTTGTATTATACATCTTATTTTTTGGCTTTATTAGCAAGTTACCATCATTATAAGAGATATCTCCATTCATATTCTTAAAATTATCAATAATTGCTTTAATTCTGTTTGATTCTTTAAATTTTAATTCACCCACACCTCTGATGACTGATGGGCTGTCCGCAAAAGCTGCAACCACACAAAAAATTGGTATTTCATCAATCATGCTAGGAATTTTATCGCTGTCTATTGTAATCCCTTTAAGTTTACTGGAGTACTGAATCCTTATATCTGCAACCATTTCACCATATTTAATACATTTATTAGTTAAATCAATTTTCGCTCCCATTTCTATCAGACTATCTACAAAACCCATTCTATATTGATTGATAGCAATATCTCTAATAATTAAATTAGAGTCCTTTAAAAGAATGGCTGTAGCGATAAGAAATGAAGCGCTAGAAATATCTCCGGGCAATCCAATATCTAAGTTATGCAAAATTTTTCTTTTACCTGTAACTAAAATTTTATTACCATTAATCTCAATGGGGTACCCTAGATATAATAGCAATAACTCTAAATGATCTCTTGTCTTGATGGACTCTTCAATGATACTAGTACCCTCTATAGATAAAGCATATAAAATCAAAGCAGACTTAACCTGCGCGCTAGCTATTTTTAATTTATAATTAAATGCTGCCCTCATTTGTTTTGTCTGCTGTATATTAATTGGTAACATCCCTTTTGTAGAGCTAATTGATACACCAAATGATTTAAGCGGCTCTACTATCCTAGACATAGGTCTTTTTGATAAAGAGTTCTCGCCAAAAATATTGCAATTAATATTTAAGCCTGATAAATAACCACAAAATAATCTTGCTGTAGTTCCTGAATTATTACAGTTAATGGATAAATCTTGAAAATTGATATAACGAGAATTAATACAAAGTTTATTTCCTTTGAACTTATGCGTTAATCCGCATTGATTAAGTATGGATAATGTAGTAAGAAGGTCCTGATTAATAGGGAAATTATCTAATGAGTGAACATCCTTTTTAAAGGTAGATAATAATAGTGCCCTATGAGCAATAGATTTATCACCTGGCAATCGAATATCACCTACTATTTTAAATCTATTGGATAACATTAATGAAATTCTCAATCATTTTTATACCATATTTAGTTTCAATCGATTCTGGATGAAATTGCAAACCAAACACTGGATACTCTTTATGCTTTATACCCATTATTTCATTATTTTTAACACTTACTGCAGTTATCTCTAAACAATCAGGAATAGAATCGCTACTAACTAGAGAATGGTATCGAGTCGCCTTAAAAATAGCATTGATATTATTAAAAATTATACAATTGCACAAATGCTTCATTTGATGAACTTTCCCATGGCACACCTCACTAGCATTGATAATAGAACCACCAAAAACCTCAATAATTGATTGGTGCCCTAAACAGATTCCAAGAATAGGAACCCTTGAGTAATACTTACGTATGATTTGAGGCATTAAGCCTGCATCACTTGGCTGACCTGGTCCCGGCGACAATATAATGGCTTTAATTTTTTTTAAATTTAAATCTAACAAATCCATATTATCATTTTTCATAACGCTAACATCATCATAATGTTGCTTAACATACTGAAATAAATTGTATGTAAAAGAATCATAATTATCAATAATAATAATCAATTTTGATTCCCTTGATTAAATAAAATAAATTCTAAATCACGTAAATTCTGATTATTAGGAATAATAGATTTCGCTTCATTATAATGAAAATAGGCCTTATCAATATTGCCTATATTTAAATAACAGGTAGCTAAATATGCGTGGTATTTTCCAATTTCTAAGGGATAATAATAAACAATGTTTTCAAAATATGGAATGGCTGATTCAAATTGATTATTCTGATAATAATTCATTGCTTTTCCTTTCGAATATTTAAGTCCAATATTAAATAGAAAGAATGAACAGGCTATAAGAAATAATATAGAGCGTACTCTGGTAGGAATCTTAAAATTAAAAATCATTAAAGATACTATGGAAGAAATTCCAAATGATAGCATATGTCCCATACTATACAAACCATCTAAAGCCAAACCAAATAAAACACAAAAAGGAATAATTAAAAAATCTTTATCACGCAATGAAAAAAACATTTCCTTTATCTTATAATGAGAAAAACTATTTTTATGAAATTTAAAATGCTTGAATTTTGTTGTTTCTAAATCATGCATTGGATTAACAAATTGATAACTTAAAGCATTCTCAGGGCAGTCGTCAATACAAACCATACAAGAAGTACAATTAGAATTAATAACTTTATTAAATTTATTGATTTCATAACTTACATCTATGGCAATAGGGCAACCGGAAGTACACATATTACAGTGGGTACATTCATCAGTCTTTCTGACTTTAAACATTGATAAGGCAGTAGGGAATTTAAGAAAGGCCCCCCATGGACAGACAAATCTACAAAAACCTTTTCTACCTAAAAAATATACAATCAAGAATCCATCAACGATAAAAGTTAAAGAGCCAATTACAACCCCTGGTAAAAATGTCCAAACTTCTGGATAGGATAAATTAAGTGATAAATTCCAATGGGTGCTAGAATCAAAAAAATGTGATACATTTGGAATGATATAGAAATTAAATAATATAAATATAGGTAAAAAAGTAATTAAACGAGAATTGATGGTCTTTGATTTTATACCAACCTTATCAAATATCCACCAAGCAAATTCCTGTACTGCACCAAAATGACATAACCAACCACAAAAAAAACGACCAAATAATAAAGTAAAAAAGAAAGCAAAAATAACCATTAGAGAACCTGCATTTAATATACCTTCCCCTAAAAAACGATCAAAAAACTCTTGAAAATCAAAGCTTCCTAAAAAAGAATTCTTAGCCCATAGCACATGAAAGAATATTAGAAGATGAACTATAATAAATGATAAAACTCTATATTTCTGCATTGAGTAATCTAATGCGATAAAATAAAATTCACCAGAAAAACAATATCATATACATTTATCTCATGGTCTGAATTCATATCTGCCGCCCAAAGCTGAATTTCAGAAAAGAATCCATTATTAAGAAGATGGTTAATGATGGCTGAAAGATCTAAAATGTTGACAATGATATCCTCATTAGTATCACCCTTCAATGTTTCAAAAGGAGCATTAATGTTCTCAAATATTGTGTATCTTTTATCTGAGTCAATTGGTCCCTGATAAACTATTTTTTTAGGCTGATTAGTCTCTACATCTCTACTAGGCCAATGAACAGTGATGCTATCTATTGAAGACCACTCTCCCAAACCAAAATGTAATTGAAGAGGGTCCATGCTGCCATGACCTTTCCCTGCAATAATTTCTCGTGAAATATTTTTATCTGGTAAATGAACTATTACTCTCGCACCTATGGCTGATCGATTTGAATAATTTGACCAACCATTATTCAGAATACCTATCATAGAGCCTTCTAAATCTAATTTTAACCAGTGATTAATAGATGCTATTGAATCAGGAGAAATATTTTTATATAGCAAGCTAGTATATTTTGGGCCATTAGGCCCACCAATCATTTGTAACCCTGCAGCAAAAACATCAAGCCATCCATCATTATCATAATCTGCAGGAACAATATCCTGAGTGGCTGCCTGAAAAAATGGAGCATAATCTGAGTTCCATTCACCATTTCCAAGATTAAGATATAAATCATCTTGTTTTTTAATATTAGCAGCCCACACGTCAAGGTAACCGTCATTATTAAAGTCACCCCACCCTGATCCATTACTTAATGAATCAGACTGTAAATTCATTTCTGAGCTCATATCTGAAAAGGGTTCATTTGGATTGTTTTTATATAAAACATTATCCCCCCAATTAGATAAATAAAGATCAAAATTATTATCATTATCAAAATCACCCCAAGCTGCTCCATAGCCTGTGCTACCAGATGGGCCAGCATCAAAATCATCTACACCTTTATCAATGGCAACCTCAATAAAAAATGGGTTTGGATCAGAGTTATAAATAATCTCATCACCTACTTTTTCTAAAGTTTGGTTTTCTAATAACCAATTAATTCCAAATTTTCTGGGTATATAAACATCTTGATCTCCATCATTATCATAGTCAACAATTGCAAGTGTTCTAGAAGAACTTGTATCTAATCTACTCTGTATAAATGCATTGGTTAATATTGGACGCCCCAATCCATCAAAGCCTTCATTCAAAAATAAATGAAATTGATTAAAAAATTTATCTTCTATAACCACAATATCTAAATCTCCATCCAAATCAGCATCAATGAATCCTTGGCTATGAATAAAAGGTATTAAATGAGAAGGCAAATATTCCTTCATATCAAATTGATGATTACCATTATTCATTAAAATTAAATGAGGAGAATTATCAAATTGAGTGTCATATGTATCTTCTAAACTTGTGCTAGTTGAAGGTGTAAAGCGCCACTTAAGAATATCAGGAAACCCATTATTATCCATATCACCAGCAACTAATCCTGTGCTTCCAGAGTTATCAATATTATAAAAATTTGTCATGTCTGAGAAAAAACCATTCTCATTCTCAAAGAAATAGGATTGAGCATATCCATAGTAAAGATCTAAATCATTATCTCGATCAAAATCAACCATAATGGCACCTTTAGCCTTCATACGTTGATAATCACTCCCATTACCAATATAACCACTAAAAAGCCCACTTGTATTTTCTTGAGCCTCTGAATTATCTCCATTATTACTATTAGTCACAAGAAAGTAAACCTCATATGCTAGCAACAAAGCAATAAAAAAAAGACTGAAAAGAATAAATAGCCTTATTTTTTTAAAAGAAAAATATATCATACTATTAAATTAACTAATAAATCATTTAGATTAAAGAAACAATTTGTTACCAAGAATTTAAATAATAGATAAATAAAAAATGATAAAAAAAAATATTACATACATCATATGGCTTTTAGGCGTAATCCTATGGAATTTCTTATACCCACAAGCAGACCCGATCTACGATGTGATAATGGCTATGATATTATCAGGAATGGTAACAATATTAAATCAATTAGATTTATTTTAATCCAATTTCTTTCAAGCGTTCTTCTAAATAAGATTTTGCTGTATGTCGTTGAGAAAGAATAACCTCATCTCTTGCATGCACAAAAAATGGCATTGAGTATCTGGAAGTATCAATATTATCTTCTGGATTCACTACTCTATGAGTAGTAGAGGGATAATAACCTCCTGAACATTCTTGCAGCATATCACCTACATTGATGACAATATAATCCTTACTCGTTGAAACATTCATCCAATTACCATCTTGTTTTAACACCTGTAATCCTGGCTGAGAACCAGCTACTAATAGCGTTATTAGATTAATATCTTCATGAGCTCCAGCTCTAATAGAATCTGGATTACTATTATTTAATAGAGGTGGATAATGAATGATTCTTAATAAATTTTGAGGACTTTGCTGAATCATTGTATCCAAAGGAGCTGAAAATTTATTTTGAATATCTATAGGAGAATGAAAATTGATTTCTGATAAAAGATTTTTAGCCATAACCTTAAATTCAGATATTAATTGATTCGTTTTATCTGATATTTCAGATGGATAGCGACCCCAATCATATATATGATAAAATTCTTTTAAATCTTTAGCTGTACTTCCCTTAGCATTCTCAGATAAATAAGGGAAATAACCATCTTGCTTTACTTTATGGAAAAGATAATTATTCTTAGAGTGAGAATTAAAAAAAAATTTCCACTCAGCATATATAGATGATATTAATGACTTAGATATTGGGTGATTCTTAAGAACTGCAAATCCAGTATTTTTAAGAGATTTGACGAGATTAGGACCTAGGTCACTTGATTGATAATCAATCGTTAAAATTTCAGGCATATTGATACCTTCGGTTAAATAATTTTAATTAAAACTACCAGTCATCTCCCCAGTCTTCATCCTCATCCTCAACTATAATACTATTTTTAGCCCACATTTGACCAAAGTACCATTTCTGATACTCCTCAGATGTAACAATAAACATATCACCTTTATTCATAGTTGAGTGACCACTACCACATAATTGAGCGCATCCTAATTGAAACGTATCCCTACCATATGTTTCGGGGAGAAGCTCACCTCTTTGAGATGAAAAATTAATAGCACTACCATCTTGATTAAAATCCAGATAATCATAATCATAATTCTCAGGATCAGCAATCCAGTCCCAAAGTGAAAATTCTTTACCAGAACCTAAATCTTCCAAAAATTCTTCAGTGGTAATTTCAGGTGTAAAGAAAATAGCCACCCTTTGCCCAGGTATAGCATCCTGCTTAACCCTAAATTCAGGCAAAAAGAAACTATGGATAACATCCTTTGATGTCAAATAAATCAATACGGGCTTACCAACCTCTAAAATAAGCTCATCAAGAAGAACAATATCATCCTTACTATCTGGATGACTCCAATCTAATCCGATATATTCACCCTCTCCATCATCAACTAAGTGCTTATGCCTTGGTCCAAATTTCCCATCAGGTCCAGGATAATGCACATTATAATTAAATGCCTGTGCAATCACATGAATCACTTGCTTATCCTTATTAATTTCACTCTCAGGAAAAAATGTTGTTATATCATCTTGATTAACACCTTCTATATTTAAAAAAGTATCACGCAAATCAATTACAGATGCTGCTATAGGAACATTTTTTGGTTTTTCTATATTTAATTTTAAATCTTGCCATTTTGGAAGAGCAAGGGCAAAAATTAAGAACGCCTCAAATAAAATAACCCCAAATTCAATATAAGTAGAGTAGTGCGATTTTACACCCTCATAATTAGCCTTAGAATTGTTAGAGGCTCTAAACTTAAATAAGGTATATATAAAATAAATACCCCACCCAACAAACAATACAAACATTAAGTAATGAGTCCAGACAATCAAATTATCCACATGGTGCCCATGTGCTGAATAATTTGGAGGTAAATAACTCTCAATAAATGATCTAATAAAATCCATAATTAAACCTTCTGTGATTTTTTATTTAAGTTGTACATAAATAAAGCAAAGCAAGATAAAACAAACCCAATAACGCCTAATAAGAATAAAATGCCTGCTTGTGCTGCCTTTACGGCTGGTTCATCAGGAGAGCCATAGCAAACAGAACATGCAAATAAACTATTTAAAAATAAAACACTAATTATAATAAATCTCATAAACTAAGCTCCTGAAGCTTACCATAAAATTTAAACCCATAAAATCCTACAGCCAATAAAGTTATTATAGAAAGATAAAAGTACTGCATAAAAGCATGACTATACGTCCAATATGCTAAAAATACACATAATACCATAGATACCAATACAAACAAAATATGAAATTGCTTTAATGAAGGCATTAGTGTCCTTCCTCATGGTGACCATTATGATGCTCCGGCTCTTTATGAATAACATATCCACCATCACTAGAACTATCCTGACCAACATATTGCTCATATTCGATTTTATGTGATTCAGCACTTGATCTCCATAGCATTGGTATAGACATTAATACAGCTAAAAATACTACTGATAAAACAAGTAGAGAATAAATTGTCTTAGTCTCATCATTTAGATGCATAAAGTAGGCTGATACTAAATAACCCTTAATACACGCAATAGCTAAACCTACAAATAGAGTCCAAAACATTGATCCAAATTCAATATAAGAAACCGCTACAGTAAGAACTGTAAATACAAGCAATGCAAAAAATACATTCCAATAAACTTTAATATGTGATTCGATATTATAACCTGACATAAAAAACCCTTATAGTAAATAGATTGATGGAAATAAAAAGATCCAAACTAGATCGACAAAGTGCCAATATAAGCCCGCTACTTCAACTCGGTTTGTGAAACGCTCCGGATCTGAATTCCACATTTTAGTACCAGGCATCCAAAGATAAGCGTTAACAATAATTCCGCCAATAATATGAAGACCATGAAGACCTGTCATAGTAAAATATACAGCATAAAAGTTATGAGTAGAAGGATAATGCCCTGCATCAAATTTTGCTGTATACTCAAAATATTTAATTACCAAGAATATTACTGAACATAGTAAAGTAATTCCCATATACATTTTAAATTTGGATAAATCTTTTAATTTTAAGGATACCCACGACATAACAAATGTGACACTGGATAAAATAAGTACAGCTGTGTTAATAGTGGCCAAAGGTATATTAAGGTGAGCCTCTTTAACATGAAGCATCCATGTTGGATCACCTGTTCTTAGAATAATATAGGTAGAAAATAATGCACCAAATAACATTATCTCGGATGCAAGAAAAAGCCATATCCCAAGCTTACTATTATAAAGTCCTGTATCTTCTCTCTCTTCTACATTATAAGGTATTTCAATATCCATAATTTATTTCTCCGTTTGAGGGTAATAATCTTTTTCATGGCCATCTACACTATATTCATAAGGTCCACGATAAACACTTGGTATGGTTTCAAAATTTCCATGCCCAAGTGGAGGTGAGGTAGTATCAGTCCATTCAATAGTATTCGCTTTCCATGGATTCGTATCTGTTTCATTTTCATATCGGCTCCTAAATAATGTCCAAAAGAAATTAAAAATGAAGAATAACTGAAACGCAAAAAGACCAAAAGCTGATATTGACATTACCTCATTAAGCCATAATACATCCTGTGCATGGGCATAATCATAACCACCATTAGCTAATCTTCGTGACATACCTGTTAGGCCCTGCAAGAACATAGGTGTGAAAATTCCATTCATACAAATAAGTGAACCCCAGAAATGTATTTTACCTAAAAGTTCTGACATTGTTTTTCCTGTAATTTTAGGAAACCAAAAATAAATGCCAGCAAAAATAGCAAAAATAGTTCCTGGTGCTACTACATAATGAAAATGGCCAATTACATAGTAAGTGTCATGTAGATGAATATCTGCCGTAGCAAGTCCAAGCGGTAATCCAGTTAATCCTCCAATACCAAACATAGGTAAAAATGATAATGCAAAAAGCATCGGCGTATTAAATCTAATTCTACCTCCCCAAAGAGATAAAAATAAGGCTGATAAAATTACTACAGAAGGAATAGATATAATCATCGTTGTAATCATAAAAAAACTACTCATTGTAGTACCCATCCCAGTTAAAAACATATGATGGGCCCAGACAATAAATGACATAAAGCCAAGCCAAATACTAGAGTATACCATAGATTTGTATCCCCATAATGGCTTTCTAATATTATTTGCAATAATTTCTGCAACAATTCCAAGGGCAGGCAATATTAGCACATATACTTCAGGGTGAGCTAAAAACCAGAATAAGTGTTGATATAAAAGTACGCTACCACCAGCAAAAGGATCAAAGAAGCCCGTACCAATTAATCTATCAGAAAGTTGAAAGATTGCTGCTGCTTGAAGAGGTGGAAATGCAAGTAATAGTAAAAAGGAAGTAACAAGCTGAGCCCAAATAAAAAATGGTAGCCTCATCCATGTTAATCCTGGTACTCTCAATTGAATAATGGTTACAAGAATATTAGTAGAACCAAGTAAAGATGAAGCAATCAAAAATATCATGCCCACCAGCCAAAAAGTTTGTCCTGGACCTGTAGATAAAGTTGCCAATGGAACATAAGATGTCCATCCAGAATGTGCTGGCAATGCATCTGGCACAAAAAAACTTGCAAGCATTACGGCGCCACCTACAAAATAGCACCAATAACTAGCCATATTTAATTTTGGGAATGCCATATCTGGAGCGCCTACTTGAAGTGGTACTAAATAATTACCAAAGGCACCAACAACCATTGGTACAACTCCTAAAAATACCATAATGGTTCCATGCATCGCTCCCAGTGCATTATACATATCAGGTGAAATAATATCTTTTTCTAAACCGGTATTAACATTATAAGCAAGCTGATATCTCATAATCATCATTAATACAAAACCGAAAAGTAAGAATATCATACTTGTTACACCATACTGAATACCAATCCATTTATGATCTATTGAAAATATATATTTACGTATAAAAGATTCTTCGTGATTATCGTGACTCATATTTATCCATTATTTATTTTTTTATCTACTGTAAAATTATAGCGCTCTTCAAAAACCTTTGTAGGGATCATTCTAATTGCGTTCCAGGTAAGTTTATCACACACCTTAGCGCATACCTGACATCCTATACACTCATTCCAACGTACTTGAACGGGAGGTATAGACACATCATCATATTTATCTTCAGGCACAGGTTCAATACAATCAACAGGACAAAATGGGACACATGCAGAACAGCCCGTACAGTTATCCTCATCTACGACTGCCATTTTAGGGGGCTTATTCTTTTTGTTCCTAATCAATTCAGGCAGTTCTGGAACTGACTGAAGATGATCAACTGGTTTTTCTGCCATTTTTCTATTTATCCTTTAAGTAAGTACTTTTCAATTATCCATCCACCAATAAAGAAAATTACTCCATATAACAGAGTGTTATATTGCATGGGATCAGGATAATTTATAAAAAAAGCTAGCGTAATAACGCTTATGCCTACAAATTCAAAAAATTTTGCTAAATAATACATAACAAAAATACCCTATAATTTATGAACAATCATATCATTAACGCGAACAATTAATTGAATAATTTGTTTAAAGCATTGATACTGAATATAAATTACATACAAGTAATGTATAGTACCCATCATAAAAACAATGTTATGTAGTGTTTCATTAATGAGCCCTGTATGTACACCAGCAAATAGAATGCCTAAAGTAATCATAAAAAGCAAATTTAAGGATGTATGCATATGCATCTTATATTTGTAGGATGAATACAGTTCATCTTTAATTGATAAACTGTTATCTAAAATCAAATTTTTAATATTCTTATTGATTGCTATAATTAGAAATAATACTAAGCTTTGAGTAAAAGCATATATCATAACAGCAAAAATAGATAAAAATGTTAATGATAAAACTCCTAATTCATTAATAATAAAATGCCCCCTAATGCCAGATAAAAAAAGCATAAAAAAAGAGACAGCCATTAAAATATGACTAATAATAATCAGTGACCACATAAATACTAATATTGTTGATTGATAAATAAATTATGCTTTAAATTTAAATAATAATTTTTGTATAAATAAAAGGTAAAATAATTATGAAAAATAAAACTTTAGCATTATTGGCTTGTATCACTCTAATTGGCGCAAGTGAATCAATGAAAATTAGTGGCAAGGTACAATATGATGGCAAGGTACCAAGAGCCAAAAAACTAAATATGGCTGCTGATCCTATATGTGGAAAATCTCATACGGGACCAGTATTCAATGAAAGCTTCTTAGTAAATGATGAAAAATATATGCAAAATGTAGTGGTTTGGGTTAATGAACCTAAGCATTCTGCTAAAATACCAGAAACTCCTGTAGTTCTTGATCAAATAGGGTGCACATATATACCCCATGTTACAGGAATTATGAAGGGGCAGGAATTAATGATTAAGAATAGTGATAAAACACTTCATAATATACACTCTATGTCTGAAGCAAATAGTCCTTTTAATTTTGCTATGCCTGCCAAATCAGACCCATCAATAAAAAGTTTTTCTAAAAATGAAGATCCTTTTTATATTAAATGTGATGTGCATCCTTGGATGAAATCATGGGTTGTAGTTCTAGATCATCCATACTGGGCGGTTACTGATAAAGATGGCAACTATTCAATGAATTTAGATAGCCTTGATCCTGGTACGTATGATTTATGTTTCTGGCATGAAAAATGGGATAAATCAATGAAAGGTGCAGGCTACTGTTCAGATGAATATAAAACAACTATAACGGTATCTGATAAATCAGTTGATGCTGGTACACAAATGTTTAAAAGACCAGCCAAGAAAAAGTAGATTCTTATAAAAAAAGCCAATCATATTATAATTGATTGGCTTTTTTAATATCCAATGCATAACATCATATTATTCATATTTGTTTTATTTGTCGCCTGTTCTAAAAACACCGATACGCAATATGATCAGTCCTATCCATTTACTGGAATTATTATTAAAAAATTTGAAGATAAAAAGCAGATGCTTATAGATCATGAGGCTGTTCCTGGATTTATGGATAAAATGGTCATGATGTTTAATATTGATTCAACAGTAGATATAAAAAAATATAATATAGGTGATAGCTTAAATTTTAATTTTTATATCTTACACCAAAAAGATGGACCATCAAAAACATGGGCTAATGAATTGAAAATAGTAGGACATAGGCAGTTAACAGAAGAAGAGTCTTATGATGATTTTTTCAATGAGGATAATTCAATTGAGATTGGAGAGAAACTTTCTGATGCAACTTTTTTAAATATTAATAATCAAGAGATTAAATTAAGCCAATGGAATGGTAAATTTAAATTTATATCATTTATTTTTTCTAGGTGCCCTATGCCAAATTTCTGCCCCGCTGTAATCATGAAAAATCAATACTTAGCAAATCAATTCAAAGAAAACAATAATATTGAGTTTATTATTATTAGCTTTGATTATAAATATGATACCCCCAAAGTATTAGATCAGGCTTATGGTAATATATTTAATGACTACAAAAATATTCATTTTTTATCAAGCTATAACCATATATCAGATATCATGCAAATTACAAAGGAAGCAGGATTAGGTTTTAGTGGTATTGATGATGGAGATGAGAGAGAAATTGGGCATACATTAAAATCATTACTAATTGATCCTAATGGCATATTAATTGAGTCTTATAGTGGTGATGATTGGCTGCCAAAAGAGGTTGAAAATAGCATTAATGAAAGATTGAATATCTACAGCATTAATTAATATCTATGATTAAAAAATATAAAAAACATGTATTTGTATGTGAAAATCAACGTGATGTGCCTAATAAAAAATCATGTGGTAAGATAGGCTCTGATCTTAAAATAAAATTAAAGAAAGAAATAGTTGAAAAAAAATTAAATAATAAAATTAGAATTAATACAAGTGGATGTTTAGGTAAATGTAACCTTGGACCATGCCTGGTTATTTATCCTGAAGGAGTTTGGAAGTTTAATGTGAAACTAGAAAATTCTGATGATATTATTAAACAATTAATAGAACAAGAATAATTGTGTTGCGAATTAATGATTATTTGATTTTTCGTTTTATCTGATCTACTCGTAATTGTTCTGAATTTATAAATTCTTGCATAAAATTTAATACATCAGCCTTAAAATCTTCTGGAAGATCTTTTTGGTTTTTAAAATCATTATATTCTTTTTCTGCTTGTTTTAATCCCTTTAGACTAAGATCTAATTGTCTAGAAAATTCATTACGTTCATTTTTTCGTAATGATATTTTTTGCTGTAAACTTCTAAATACATAATATAAAATAGGTAAACTAAATATTGAAATACCTGATGCTATTTTTAATACTAAATTAATATCATCTGATTGTATCATTCCAATTGCAGAAACTGCCATTGCTATAAATGAAAGCATTAAAATTCTATCATTTACTTTTTCAGTTTCATTCTGTAAAATAGCTTCATCATTTGTATGAATTGGAGTCGATAGGTTACTGAGAGAATATTTTATTTCATCTAGACTTAAATATAAATTATCAATCATCTTAATTATTTTATTTTCATATTCATCTCTATATTTTTTCAATAGACTTGTAGTATTCCAATTTGAAAATAATTGATTAAAATCAATTTTTGAAATCTGTGTCATATCTAAATAAAATTCAAGAAAATTTAGATCAAGAACTTCTATCTTTTTTTTAAGTTCCTTCCAATAAAATGAATTGCGATTATCATCGATAATATTTCTTTTAATATCATCACCTTGTTTTTTAATAGTATTTAAAAACATTCTAGAAACATCATCTGCATACTTTAATATTTCTGGTCTAACAAAACAATGCATATGATATATAGTGCAATCATCATAGAATTTATCATTTTTACAAACTAGAATATTTTTAGTTTTATTTAGATATATACTATTATCATCTAGCATAATATTTTGCCAAGGTTCACCACTAGTATCAAGTTCATTATCATAATCTTTAATGATTAAACAATTACCATGAGGGCCTACCGACATTCCTCCCATCATGCTAGTTGAGCAATATGGTCGTATCGCTGTTTTTTCTAACATGATATCTGTATTTTTATTTAATGCAGATATCCCCTCATCTAAAGATTTTTCTACTTTAAGAGTATTTTCTATATCATAATAAGGAAGAATATATTTTGTTATTAATAATCCAAAAGAAGAAATTTTTGAATCTATACTTATACTAGATTCATCTGATAAAAGAGCCTCTCCGTAATTTTTTTGATCTACTAATTTTTGTGCTAAAGAATGTTCTAAATCAAAACTAATATCAAAACATGTAAAACACATACTGCTATAGCCATAAAGATCAATACTAATTTTTGAATTTAGTTCCTCACCTAAGAATTTAATTAAATTAATGTTATGAGCAATATTAGTACCTTTAATGCAATCAAAATTAAACGATCTTTTTTTCTCAATTGTGCCTTCAGGATATAATTTTGTAAGATGGGGGAGCTTCTTATCTAAATCTAGCGTACCATTTCTAAATCCACTAATAAAAAAATGAAGTTTCATTTTAAAGCCTCTCTACTGATTGTTGCTACATGGAAAGAATTTACAAAACTATGACCAAATTTTAAAAAATGAAAATAAATTTTGATGAAATCTAAAAATATTAATCATAATACTTGCTTATCACTATTACTACCAATCATCATCCCAATCATCTTCATCATCGCTTTCTTGTTCTTCAAAATGCTTGTATCCATTTTCATTAAAATAATCTTTAATAACATTAGATATATCGCCCTCACCTTCAAGGCCAAATAGCCAATCTGTAATTGCCTCTAAACGATAATCTGCATCGGAAGTCGCACGCCAATTAGGGTTATCTTTATTGTCTGAAATATCTTTTAATATTTCATACTCTTCACTTGTTAATTTAGAATCCAAACATTCAGGACATTTGTTATACAGTGCAGGAGCAACCATTTTGGTATATGCCATATAATGTTGAGGATTTCTTAACCATTCCTTAATCCATTCAGGCCTTAATCTATCCTTTGACAATGCAAGATTAGGAGCCCAGACCAATGGGTCAGAAATAGCAAAATCTTTACCTGGTGGAACATCCTCATTAAAATGACAAACATAACATCTTGAACCTTCGTTAAAGGCCTCAATCCATTCATCCTTCTCTAAATCATAATATCCATAATCAGAAGCAAGCTGATAGCCCTGATTGTATTTTTCAGATTGTTTGTCAACTAAATGAATTGATTCATAGGATAAGTCATTATCTTCCATATCTTGAAATGCTGCAATGATTGCGTTCCACTCATCATCACCTAAATTAAATGATGGCATCCTAACCTGTAAATTAGGACGAATTGTAATCGGATCTTGCAAATAAGAAAATAGCCAATCAGGCTGAACTTTTGATCCTTCAGAATACAGGCTTGGAGGAGCATAATTTCTGTGTTCCGCATGTAAATTTTCCGGCAATATTTCTTTAATACTATCTGCTATTCTACCACCTTCATTGTATATCTCATGGCATCCATAACAATTAAATTTTCTAATTAATTTATATCCAGATAAAACCTGATCAGTTTTATCTAAATCAGCTAATTTACTAGGCTCAACCACTGTTTCAGTTAAACCAAGTAACGCGGTAGTAATGGCCTCAATCTCATCTTGATTTAAATAAAAATTAGGCATCCGTGATTTATCTTCAGGAGCAATAATTTTATCTCGATCATATATTCTTGGGTTTGCTAATTTTTGATTCATCCAACTAAAATTGGTATGTTGAATATCATGGATATGACCAAAGTCAAATTTATTTAATGGTTTTGATCCAACAATTGATAATTCTGCACCTATCGGTTTTGCATCTTCATAACCTTCAATATTATGGCATGAGTAGCATCCATAATAGCGAATGGATTTATCTGCAACATATTCAAGAATGGCTTCTTCTTCTTTCATCTTTGAAAATGCGATTTCAGCATCAACATAATTAAAAGAGTTATTAAGCCAACTAAACGCAATTGATTCTAATTCATCATTGAAGTTTGCATCACTTAAAATAGGGGTATCTTGATTCTCAAATTCTTCATTCTTAAATGATAATAAATATGCCGTAATATCTTTGGCTTCCTGATCTGATAATCTTAAATCAGGCATTCTGGTTTTCTCCCAATAATTTTTTGGATTTTTAAGCCAGCCATACAGCCATTCAGCTGATAATTTAGAACCTAAGCCAATTAAATTAGGTCCTTGCTGATTTAGTAAATTGTGATTGGTTGCCTCTAAATCACTGTATCCATAATTAGATTGATAGAACTCATACTCATTTGTTTCGGGCGTATAAGCTACAGAGGTTTCATTTATCTGATGGCA
>MDTE01145122.1_pt1 | contig 16935 bp, 12 predicted proteins | sample 811231 | NCBI WGS metagenome assembly MDTE01 (sample SAMN05326651, study PRJNA326480) | marine metagenome | isolation source: seawater | place: Indian Ocean: Red Sea | collected 2010
ATCTACGGCTCGAAGGCGACTGGCCTGATCAACGGGTGGAGTGACGTTCGGATTCAGGGCCAAAAGAACTGGAAATATCGCGGTCCTAAGAAAGATATGTACCAGGTGGAACATGATGAGCTTTTCGAATCGATTCGTAAGGGCGAGCCGCTGAACGACGGCGACCGGATGGTCACCAGTTGTTTGATGGGAGTGATGGGGCGGATGGCGGCTTATACCGGAAAGGAAGTGACCTGGGACGACGTCATGAATTCGACGAACCAATTGGTGCCGCCCAATCTGGAATGGGACATGGAACTTCCCGTGCGACCGATTGCCCGTCCGGGACAGACGCCACTGATCTAGTGGGGGAGGATCCAATCGAATCCCGCGAGGTGCCGAGGTGCCTCGCTTTTTTTTTAGCTGTGATGATGAGATTAAGAGTCTGGATCGGTTTGGCCTGGGGGGTATGGGGAGGCGTCGCGGGAAGCCTGCTGGGTGGTGAACGCCCCAATATCGTGATCGTCATGGTTGATGACATGGGGTTTTCCGATATCGGTTGTTATGGGGGAGAGATTGAGACACCCAACCTAGACCGGTTGGCCGCCAATGGTCTTCGGTTCAAGCAGTTTTACAATACGGGAAGGTGTTGTCCGACGCGGGCCAGTCTCATGACGGGGCTCCATCCTCACCAGGCGGGAATCGGGCATATGACGGAGACGCCGGAACATCCGAGCCCATTGTTCAATGAGCCTTACCAGGGTTATCTCAACCAGCATTGCGTGACCTTGGCGCAGGTGCTCAGGAGGGCGGGATACCATACCTTGATGTCGGGGAAGTGGCATTTGTCCTATCACCGGAAGGAGGGATGGCCGCTCCAGCGGGGATTCGACCGCTATTTTGGAATCATTTCCGGGGCCAGTCACTATGTCAAACCCGAGGGGCTTCGGGGCCTGACCTTGATGAACGATTCGGTGGAGGCGCCGGAAGGGTTCTACGTGACCGATGCCTTCACCGATTACGCCATAGAATTTGTCGAGACCTCGCTTGACAAGGAAGAGAAGCCATTTTTCCTCTACCTGGCCTACACGGCTCCCCATTGGCCGTTGCAGGCAAAGTCGGGGGATTTGGCGAAGTACGAGGGGATGTATGCCCAAGGGTGGGAAGCGGTATCGCAGAAACGATGGCAGCGGCAAGTTGAAATGGGACTGATCGATCCGGATTGGACTCGGGCGCCTCATGAGGGCCCGTCCTGGAGCAGTCTGGACGAGGAGACCCGGTCGATTCTGGATCTGCGAATGGCCGCTTACGCCGCGTGTATCGACGCGGTCGATCAGAACGTCGGGAAGTTGATGGCGAAGCTTGAAGCCTTGGGGAAGCTCGACAACACGGTCTTCTTTTTTCTCTCGGACAACGGCGCTTGCGCAGAGGGAGGGATTCTGGGGGCTGGCGATGAGGAGAGCGTTCGAAATCCGTTGAGCACGAAGGGGACGGCCGGACCGCGTTGCGGCCGGGCGTGGGCAAACGCCTCCAACACGCCGTTCCGGCTCTACAAACATTTCGTTCACGAAGGGGGAATGGCGACGCCTTTGGTGGTTCACTGGCCCTCGGGGATTCCGGCCGGACGCCGGGGATCATGGGTCGAGGACTTGGGCTACCTTCCAGACTTCATGCCGACTTGTCTGGACCTAGCCGGGGCGGACTATCCGACTCGGTGGGAAGGGAAGGACATCCCGCATCATGCCGGGACCTCTCTGGTTCCGTTGTTGATGGCCTCGGACAAGCCCGCTGACCGGGGGGCGGTCTATTGGGAGCACGAGGGGAATCGTGCCATGAGGGAGGGGGATTGGAAACTGGTGTGGAGTCGGCAGGGGCCCTGGGAACTCTACGATCTCTCGAAGGACCGGACTGAGATGCATGATCTCACTGAAAGCTTCCCCAGGCGAAAGGCTGAGATGCAGCGGCGTTGGGAAGGTTGGGCTCGAAGGACCGGCGTTCAGTTTCAGACCTCTTTCAGTTACTATCAAATGATTCGGGACTATCGAACCAGTCAGAGCCTGGCTCAGTAGGGTCGTGGGGGATAGGTTGATGGGGTGCTGGTGAGCGTTGGGGTCGGCAAGGGAAAGGGTTTTATTTTTGACGTGATTCTCGAAAACGTCGATATTGAGCCCCACCATGAGCATGCAAACTACTGGTGATCGCGGTCATTGGGGCTCTCGCTTGGGCTTTATTTTGGCGGCGTCGGGGTCGGCGGTCGGGCTGGGGAATATCTGGCGGTTTCCTTACATCACCGGGGAGAATGGAGGGGCTGCCTTTGTCTTCATTTACCTGCTCTGCGTCGTGTTGATCGGTCTGCCGCTCCTGATCAACGAGTTGGCCTTGGGCCGGGCGAGCGGGAAGAATCCGGTGGGAGCCTTCAGAGGGACCCGGGAGGGTACGCCGTTTGTCATCACGGGGTTTCTCTGCGTCATTCTCTGTTTCGTCGTCCTCAGTTATTACAGCGTCATTGCTGGGTGGACGATTGGCTATGCCCTGTCGACGGTGATGGGGAAGAAGCTCGTCTTTGCCGATTTTGTCTCGAATGCCACATTGATGTTGCCGCTTCTGGCGGTATTTCTGGGGTTCACCGCGTTGATCGTTCAAGCCGGCGTTCAGAAAGGAATCGAGCGGTGGTCCAAGATCTTGATGCCACTTCTCTTGCTGTTGGTGCTGATCATCATTGGGCGGAGCGTGACTTTGGAGGGCGCGATGGCGGGGGTTTCCTACTACCTCAAGCCGGATTTCAGCAAGTTGAACGGTGAGGTGTTCCTCATGGCTCTGGGACAGGCCTTCTTCTCCTTGAGCGTCGGTTGGGGGCTGATGATTACCTACGGCTCCTATATGCCGAAGCAGCAGAACATGGTGTCGGGTGGCGTGTGGGTTGCCTTCACCGATACGATGGTGGCGATCCTGGGCGGCTTCATGGTGTTTCCGGCGGTGTTCGCCTTCGGGATGGATCCCGCTTCAGGGCCGGCACTGACCTTTCAGACCCTACCGGCGGTCTTTGAGAAGATGCCGGCGGGGGGATTGGTTGCCGTCATTTTCTTCTTGCTCCTGTCGATTGCGGCGTTGACGTCTTCGATTTCGATGCTTGAAGTCCCCGTTTCCTACCTGTTGGACGAGAAGAAGGCGAGCCGGACGGCCGCCGCTTGGATTGTGGCGGGGTGTGCCTTTGTGTTCGGGGTGCCCTCGGCGCTCTCAAACGGCGGATCGCGGTTCTTTAGCGATATGGAGCTTTTCGGCCAAACCGGGTTTCTAAATATCGTCGACTATGCGTTTGGAACGATCCTGGTCGTGGTGATTTCCCTGCTCTGCAGTGTCTATGTGGGGTGGGTCTGGAAGACCCGGTCCGCGATCCGCGAGATTGCCGAAGGCGCGCCCGGGTTTGATAACGGGAAGGCGGTCAGCCTTGCCAAGATCTGGGCCTTCTTTATCCGATTCGTCTGCCCTTTGGTGATTGGATACGTCCTTTACCAGAAACTCTTTGGCGGGTAAGGCAAGGAGCCCCTTGAGGTCTCGGGAGAGGATAAGGAGCTTCGGTCAGGCAAACGTGGCTTTGAGGTAGTCCAGGCTTTGGGTGGCGATCACTTCGGCGCCCTCCTCGAAGTTGAAGACTTCGACCGAGACGTAGCCTTCGTAGTTGACCTCCTTGAGCGCATCGGCGATGGGCCGGAAGTCAACCTTTCCAAACCCAGGTCCCTTTAGGTTTTCATCATTGGCATGAAAATAGGCGAATTCACCCGCGGATTGGCGGATGATCTCGGGAATGGGTTGGCCCATTGAGCACATCGCCTTGACGTCGAGAATGATTTGGAAATGGCGTGACCCGAATTGCCGGGTGAATCGAATGGCTTCCTCGGCGGTATTGATGAAGTCGGTCTCGGCCGGAGCCAACGGTTCCAGGCAAATGGTCACGTCTCGCTCCGCCGCCCGGGCGATGGAAGGAGTAAAGACTTCCTTTGCCCATTCCCAGGCCTGATCGTAACTGACGCCGGGGAGCAGGTTTCTTTGTTTGGGCGAGCCGACGACAATGGCCTTGCCGCCCAAATCCCCACAAAAATCGACCAGATCACAGAAATACTGGGCCGTCTTGTTACGGATCCCGGCGTCGGTATGGGTCATGTACATTCCCTCCGCCTGAACCAGGACCCAATGAACCGCCGAAATCTCGAGGCCGATGTCCTGGGCCAGATTTCGCAGTTTTCGACGGGTGTCCTGAGGGATTTCGGTGACGTAGTTTGCGATCGTGAAGGGGGCGATCTCAATCGCGTCGTAGCCGATTTGTTTGACGAACCGGAAGGCTTTTTCGATTTCCCATTCCTTGAAAATCTCGTTGCAGATCCCAAACTTCATGAGGGGGATTGAGCCACAAAACTGGGGAGTCGCCAAAAGAAAACTTTGTCGCTGACCTGGGGATGACTTGGGGTTCGGGCAGGGTGGGATGAATCAGTCCTGGTGGGACTCGATCCATGCGCATTGATAGGGGCCGAGGGTGATGCGGTCCCCATCCGGCGGGAATGGCGTGTCGGAGATCAACTCCCGACCGGGGATGCCCTTGATGAACGATCGTACGTTGAGGGTGAGGGAATCCCCGGAGAAATTATGAAGGCAAAGAACGTGGTGGTTTTCACCGGGCGCGCTGCGGATGAGTGCGAAGACTCGTTCATCAAGATCGAGAATGGTTTGGGAGCCCTCCGGGTGAAACGATTCGCAGCGGGATCGCCTGCGGAGGATTTCGATCAATGGGAAGAAGATCCGGTGGTGGTGGGTGTCTGAATCGTTGAGGCGGCGCTCCAACTCCTCCTCTGACCATTTCTTGCGATTGATTCTTCGAGGAATTCCGGAGGCTTGGACCCCTTCATCGTCATTCTGAGTGGCGCACAAGCTGTGAAAATAAATCCCCGGGATGCCTCTGAGGGAACTGGCCACAATCTGGGAACAGAGAAAGCGTTCTTCGCCCCGTGCCGTGTTTTGAGCATCGGGTTCACCGAGGGCGGAGAAGTACGTCACGTTCATCTCGTAAACGCTCTGGCTTCCATCGGGGTGGGTTCGGTGGGAGAGCCTTCCGCCTCGCTCTTCTACCGATTGTTTGAGGAAAGCGATTTCCTCATCGGGAAGGATGCCTTCCAGTGGGCGGATCCCAATCCCGTCATGGGAGGCCGTAAAGTTAAAGTAAGTGCAGTGCGGTGGGAGTTCGGGGAGTTGGCTCGCCCATTGGGTGAGGGGTTGAGCCGTCCCTTTAAGGAGGCCATGAAGCAGGAGTGGGGGAAGCGTGAATTGGTAGACCATGTGGGCTTCGTCCCCGCTTCCAAAGTAGCTGATATTTTCCGGATGAGGCACGTTGGTTTCCGTGAGGATGATGACGGAGGGAGCCGCCCATTCGAGAATGTCACGGATCAATCGGATCACCTCATGGGTTTCGTCGAGATGGAGGCATGAGGTTCCGATCCGTTTCCATAGGAAGGCCACCGCATCCAATCGGACGATGCGGGCCCCATTGGCGATGTAACCGAACAAGATGTCGAGCATTTCGAAGAAGACATCGGGGTTTTCCCAATTCAGATCGACTTGGTCGGAAGAAAAGGTCGTCCACACGTGCCGGGTTCCCGTCTTGGTGGCAACGGCGCTCAAGAGAGGGCTCGTACGCGGGCGGGTTACCTGCGAGAGGTCGCTTTCCCTCGATGCTTCGATAAAGAATTCTCGGTAGGGAAGGATTCGGTTTCGATAGCCTCGAAACCAGTCGCTTTTGGCCGAGACATGGTTCAAGACCCAGTCAAACATCAAATCAAAATGATCTTTGAGTGAATTGATATCCTTCCAATCCCCCAGGTCGGGATCGACCTTGCGGTAGTCAATCACCGAGAATCCGTCATCTGAAGAATAGGGGTAGAAGGGGAGAAGATGAATCGTTGAAAAGGCCCCCATGAAATGACGGGTTGCAAAGCGACGAAGGGTTTGCAAAGGGGTGGCATCGGGGGAACGGACGGTATCGCCGTAGGTGATCAGGACAGCGTCCTTTTCGCTCCATCGGGTGGAAGGATGGCGGTCTCCGTAGCCCACCCCGTATCGCCCGATCATCATCTGCAGTCGATTCAACGAGGACGGTACGTGGTCCGGGTAGAGACGACTGAAGCGGGTTCGAATTCGCTCGATCGCGGCGTTGGAGTGGAGCGGGTTCATAGGCTTAGTGGAGTCCGGGCAAGCTTCCGATGAGGGTTTGGAGATTCCTTCTGAGGGGAGCGTAGCCGTAGTATTGCCTGGCCAAGTGGTAGTTGGAATGGACGGTTTTTTGTCGGAAGTCCTGGTCGTCGAGGAGGCGTTGAATCTGATCGAGGAGCTTCGTCGTGACAAAACCATCCATCATCGGGAGAAGGAATCCCTTGGGTTCGATATCTTGAATAAAGATGGAGTAGCGGTTGATGACCACGGGCACCCGAAAGTAGAAGGCCTCAAGGAGAGCGTTTCCGAAGCCCTCGTAGGTGCTGAGATAGGTGACGAGGTCGGCATGTGCGTAGGCATCCCAAAGGGTGTAAGTCTTGCGTCCCTCCTGATCGGTCTGGCGCACGTCGGTGATTTGATCGGAGATGATCCTGAGTCCGACCCCCTCTTCTCTGGCGAGTTCTTCAAGAAGATGTTGGTACTCCATGCCCTCATCGCCCGCTTCGTGGGTGATGACCAGTTTGCACTTGGGGTTGTTCAATCGGCCCACCAGCCGAATGGCGTTTTCGATGCCCTTGCGGGGTACGATCCGGGTGGGTTGGAGGATGAGGAGATCATCATCTTCCAGACCGATCGCCGTCTTGAAGTCCTTGCAATAGTCATCGGGCGGCGGAGGGTCCTTCTCAAATTCAAAGACATTGGGGACGAGTGTCGAGGAGACGCCCTTCCGAAGCGACAACTGTTCCTGGGCTTGCTGATTAATCACGACGTGCCGGATGTTTTGGCCTCGATGGGGAAAGGCCATGTCGAGAAAATCGGTGACGGCGTTGATGGCAAATCGATCGCGCTCCCAGTAGAAGTCGTGGTGATGGGCGATAGTCGGAATCTGGGTTTCGGCCAAGAACTCGGTGAGGGCCACTCCAAGGGGAAGATGCATGGGGATGGTCAGGACATTCTGAGGGATCAGGATCTCGATTCCAAATCGTTCCACGAATTCGTAGAGGGTCGTTTTGAGGTAGGCGGCCAGGGCGTGGATGCGTTGGGTGACAAGCCGGCTCCGGTGAGTGCGCCCCCAGATCCTTTGGTTGATCCATTCGTTTTCAGAATGGGCAAAATGGGCTTCAGGAACGCACCAGGATACCCCCGGATCCCGATCCATGAGACCGGCATACCAGAAACTGGTATGCCGATCCTCCCATAGGACTTCCGCCCATTTGGCGCTTTCAAGGCTCACGCCGTCATGTCCGGCGAAACGGGTGGAAATGAATCCGATGCGGTGGTGGGGGGGCGAGGTGAGATCGTGCTTGGCCATATCGTTCTCAATGGTCTTTTTATCTTTTCGAGCAGCGGGTGATTTGACAACACTTTACAGGCGGTTGAGAGAGATCATGGGGTGAAGGTTCCCTTTCTCGAAGGAGTAAGAATCGCCAACAGAAGGTGATATGGACATAGTGGAGTGGGATGAGTGGCAAAGCGACGGGGAAATGCAGGGAGGCCTTCATGGATGAGGCGTGGTCTGCAGCCGTCGAAGCGGCGGTCGCCGGAGCCACGTCGCATCGAGAGACGGTGGCCTCGCTCAAGGAGGTCTTGCTGGCCAATCTCGTCATGGTGGGCGAGATTCCCGCGGAGACGTTCAAGGAAGAGAAGCGGGTTCGCTTCATTCTGGATCGCTTTCGAGAAGCGGGACTGGATAAGATTTCCACCGATGAAGCCTCCAATGCGTTGGCCGTTCTGCCGGGCCAAGAGGGGAAGCGGAGTCTTCTTGTGTGCGCCCACCTGGATACCTCATTCGATGAGGTTGCCGATCACACGGTTGCCGTTGAGACCGACCTCATTCGAGGGGCTGGCATTGCCGACAATAGTCTTGGGGTGGCGGTCCTCTGTTCCTTGCCTTCGATTCTCCAAGCGCTTGAGATTCGTCTGAAATCGGACCTGATCCTGATGGGGGCGGCGCAAGGCTTGGGGCGGGGCAATCTCCATGGGATGGATTTTTTCCTGGATCATCATCGAGGCCGCATCGACGCGGGAATCTGTGTCGAGGGGGTTGATTTGGGGCGTTTGAGTTATCAGTCGATCGGGATGCTCCGCGGCGAAATTGTCTGTCGCCGGAAGGGCAGTGACCTGGGGGCGGCGCCCATGTCGGCCGGTGCGATTGAGCCCTTGGCAGAGGTGGTTCGGCTGATTGAGGAAATTCCCGTCCCTTTGCGGCCTCCGACGACGATTACGCTTGGGGCGATGACCGCCGGCAATACGTTCCATCTGGCCGCCCCGGTCGGAAGTCTCCGGTTTGAAGTGAGAAGTGCGAAGGTGGGACTTGTGGCGACGATTCAAGAACAGATTGAGGAGATCGTGACTCGAGTTGGCTTGGAAGCCGGTGTCGATTTGAGCTTGGAGGTCATCGCTCGTCGGCGCAACGGGGGCATCGATTTTGGACACCCGCTGACGGCGACGACCCGTCGGGTGATGCAGGCCTTGGCCGTGACGCCCAAGGTAAAGCCGAGCGTAGGCGAGCTGTCCTCGTTGATTGCCCGCGATATTCCGGGCGTGACCTTGGGAATCACGGAGCGAGCCCCGGATCATGAGGGGCGGGAGGGGGTTCGAATCGAACCGATCTTTTCGGGAATTGCCCAGTTGGTGGCGATGTTACAGGCAGTTGACGCAGGAGTGTGTGATGGAGAAGAACAGTCATAGTTGGTTGGAGTCCAACACCTTTCACCACTCCGAGTTCTGGGATCTTCTCAAATTGATTGAGGAGAAGGAGCGGAAGGGGCTCAAGGTCTCGCTTTGCATCCCCACCTTGAACGAAGAAAAGACGATTGGGAAGGAGATCATCATCTTCAAATCCGAGTTGATGACTCGATATCCCTTGTTGGATGAAATTGCCGTTGTTGATTCGGGATCGAACGATCAGACCCGCGAGGTGGCCGCCTCGTTTGGGGCGGAGGTCTACTTGGCCTCGGAGATCCTCCCTGAGGAGGGAGATCGAAAGGGCAAGGGGGAGAATCTCTGGAAGGCCATCTATCAGTTGAAGGGGGATATCATCGTCTATGTGGACGCCGACATTACGAATATCCATCCCCGGTTTGTCTATGGTCTGGTGGGGCCTCTGATTTACAATGACCAGGTTCAATATGTGAAGGCGTTCTATGATCGTCCGCTTGCCTTTTCTCAGGGAATCAGGCCCTCGGGAGGGGGACGGGTCACCGAGATCCTTGTCCGCCCCTTGTTCTCGATGTTTTTTCCCGAGCTTTCAGCCGTGATCCAACCGCTCTCGGGTGAGTATGCCGTTCGCCGTCCCGTGCTGGAGCGGATTCCGTTTCCCATCGGTTACGGAGTCGAGACAGCTCACTTGCTGGATGTTTATCGGGAATGGGGAATGGATGCGTTTGCGCAGACTGATCTTGATCAACGGGTGCATCGAAACCAAACCACCATCGCTTTGGGGCGGATGTCGTTTGGCATCCTTCAAACCTTTTTGCATCGAATGGAGCGTTTCGGCATGATCAAGGAACTCGGCGAGTTGAATCAGGTTTACCGCCATTTCGAGGCGCAGGATCGCCACTACCATCTGAAGGAGCGGCTGATTCAAGAGGAAGAACGGCGGCCGATGATTGAGGTGCCCGCTTATCAGGAGAAGTTTTCCGTGACCCCCTAAGGCCTCGTGAGGACTTTTTGATCGGATCAGGGCTCGATTGACATCGCACATGCGGATTGCCATCGTCCATTATCACCTGCGTCGTGGCGGGGTTACCCGGGTGATTGAGAATACGGTTTCTGGGTTGCTCGAGAAGGGGGTGGAGGTTGTTGTCCTCGCCTCGGACGCCTCCGGGTTTCCCGAGTCGCTGGCGCACCATGTCCTGCGGATTCCCGAGCTGGGTTATCAGTCGGGGGAGGCTCGAGTATCGGCTGAGGGATTGGAGAGGCAGTTGCGTCAAGGCGCGACCGAGGCACTCGGCGGTAACCCCGATCTCTGGCATGTCCACAATCATCATCTTGCCAAGAATACCAGTCTCACGGAAGTGGTGACCCGTCTCGCAGCGGCGGGAGAAGCGCTCCTCCTTCACATTCACGATTTTCCGGAGGATGGTCGGGGTGCGAACTATCAAGTCCTGAGAAACGACCTGGGGGAAGGGCCGGAACGGGCCCTTGGAAAACGCCTCTACCCGCTTGGGGAACGGATTGGCTATGGCCTCCTCAATCGGAGGGATTTCAGGGCCATGGAGAGGGCCGGGTTCTCAGTGGATCGCCTTCGGTGGTTGCCGAATCCGGTGGCGCTACCCGGTCGGAACGGAGGATCAAGCGAGACCCCGTCTCGACCGGGGCAACGATTGATTCTTTATCCCACCCGCGCCATCCGCCGGAAGAATCTGGGGGAGTTTTTGCTCTGGGCGAGTCTCGCGGCACCCGGCGAGATCTATGGGTGCACGCTAGCGCCCGATAACCCGATGGCTCGCCCCTATTACGATCGCTGGGTTGAACGCGCGAAGGCTTGGCGTCTCCCCGTGGTTTTTGAGCTTGGGCTGCAGAAGGGGGCCTCGTTCGAGGCGTTGATCGAGTCCTCGGATCAAGTGATGACCACGAGCGTTGCCGAGGGGTTTGGATTGGCCTTCCTTGAGCCATGGCTTTTTGGCAAGCCGCTGACCGGGAGAGACCTGCCGGACATCACCGATGATTTTGTGGGGAACGGCTTGGATCTCAGTTCGCTCTACGAGGCGCTGTGGGTGCCCCTGTCCTGGATCGAAGAAGCGCGGTGGAAAGAGGCGTTTCGTTCGGCGGTTGCCTTGAGTTACCAGCGCTACTCCCTGCCGTTGCCGGAAGAACTCCTGGGCGAGGGTCTTTCGGGTGTGAGCAAAGAGGGACGGATTGATTTCGGACGATTGAGTGAACCTTTCCAAGAGTCGGTGATTGAACGCCTGGTTCGGGATCCCGAGGCTTCGGAAGCGCTGTTGCCATCGCAATTGCCTCCTCGACCTGGGGCGAGTGTGGTGAGCGAGAATCGGGCGCTTGCCGCTTCGCGTTTCGGTGTTTCGGATTATGCGGGGCGTCTGATCGAGATTTACCGCTCCCTGGTTGAGGCGCCCGTTCAGGAGGGCGGCTTGGAGTGGGGGGATCCCAATCGAGTTCTGGAGCAGTTTCTTGATCCGAGAACTCTCTCGCTGCTTCGCACCTAGGACCCACCCGAGGCGTGACCAATGCGAAGCCGATCTCAGGTGGAGGTGCTGCGGAAGCCTTGAGCAACCGGGATTCGACGTCCGAGGCCAAAGGCCTTGCTGGTCACTTTGAGTCCCGGTGCCGCCTGGCGCCGTTTATATTCGTTTCGTTCGATCAGAGAAATGACCCGGTTTACGTCTTCCGGGTCGATGCCTCCGGCAATGATGTCCTCCGCCGATCTTGATTCAACGACGTGTTGATGCAGGATGGCGTCAAGGACGTCGTAGGGGGGGAGGGAATCCTCGTCTTTTTGGTCCGGTCGGAGTTCGGCTGAAGGCGGTTTTTCAAGGGTGCTGATGGGGATGATTTCGGTCGTTCGGTTAATCCACCGGGCAAGCCGGAACACCATGGTCTTGGGGACATCGCTGATGACCGCTAGGCCGCCGCACATGTCTCCATAGAGGGTGCAATACCCGACGGCCAGTTCGCTTTTGTTGCCGGTGGTCAAAAGCAGAGAACCAAATTTATTGGAAAGGCTCATGAGGAGAAGGCCTCGGATGCGCGCCTGGATATTCTCCTCGGTGGTATCTTCCTTGGTGCCGGCAAATAACGGTCCGAGTGAATGTTTCAACGATTCAAAAGCGGGCTTAATCGAGACGACATCGTATTGGATACCAAGGTTGCGGGCCAATTGTTCCGCGTCATCAAGGCTCCCCTGTGAGGAATACTGCGAGGGCATTGCAATCCCTCGGACCTGATCCTTTCCCAGCGCGGCGACGGCGAGGACGGCGGTGACGGCAGAGTCAATCCCGCCACTGAGGCCAATGACCGCGGAGCGAAAGCCGCATTTGTGGAGGTAATCCCTGAGGCCGACCACCAAGGCTTGGTAGATTCGTTCCTCATCCGTTGTTTCATGGAAGGCGACGGGCGGAGTGTTCTCGATATCAAAGACTTGAAAATCCTCGGAGAAGGAGGCGCCCTGAATGATGAGCCGCCCCTCGCCATCGAAGGCCAGACTGCTTCCGTCAAACACCAGTTCGTCATTTCCACCCACGAGATTGCAGTAGACAAGGGGAGTGCCTTGCTGGCTTACGAGTCGTTGCAGCATCTGGAGTCGGAATTCCGTTTTCTCGAGTTGCCAGGGGGAGGCCGCGATATTGATCAAGAGATCACAGCCTTCTTCCAAGAGCCCCGCGACGGGGTCTCGTCCGTATCGGGGGTTTGGCCAGACAGGGGATTGGTTCCAGGCATCTTCGCAAATCGTGATGCCCAGGCGACGCCCCTTAAAGGGGAGCGGATGATTTGACTCGGCGGGTTCAAAATACCGGTCTTCGTCAAACACGTCGTAGCTGGGGAGAAGGGATTTCCGTCGAATGGCGATGATTTGACCCCGGTGAAGGAGGGCCGCTGAGTTGTAGAGCGGCCGACCGGTGGCCTTGCTGCTGGATTCGACGAAGCCGACCACGAGTCCGGTTTCTTGCGTCTGCTCGGCGATTCGTCGCAGCGCGGCCTGATTGGCTTCGACAAAGGATTCTTTCAGCAGCAGATCGCGGGGCGGGTAGCCGGTGATGCCGAGTTCGGGAGTGACCACGAGATCTGCATTCGCTTCGACGCCCCTTCGGTAGGCGGTCAGGATTTTTGCCTCGTTTTCCGCGAGAGCGCCGACGGTCGTGTTGAGTTGAGCAATAGCGACCCGCATCGTCGAATCAAGGAGTGAGTTCGCCGTGTTCTGGGGCTGAGGGAAAAGTCGCCTCGATGGGGGACTGGTCAACGAGCGAAGAAGACATTCGAGAGCGTGCCTTTCTCTGCTCGGATGACGGCACCTTCCTGGATCTGGTGACGTTGAAACCAGCCTTGATTTACTTCCAGGACGTATTGGACTTGGTCCGTTCCGGCCACGATGGGCTTTTCCTCCAAGGGTTTCATGTCATGGATCTCCAAGATCGTCCCGTCGGGCCCGATGTAGGCGCAGGAAAGTGGCAGCACGGTGTTGCGCATGTAAAAGGAAGCCTGGAAGGGCCGAGGAAAGACGAAAATCATCGCCTCCTCTTCGGCCATCCCCTTTCGATACATCATTCCCGTCGCGATTTCCGTTTGCGACCTGGCGATTTCGGTTTTGAGCTCCGCGGCTCCGAGCCAAAGTTTGATGGTTCTCAGCTTGGGTTGGGCCTGGTCGAGATACGCCTGGCCCGGAACCAATCGGGGGAGGCTCGGACGCTTGGTTTCAACCGCTGGTGTGGTCCCTTGTTCAGTCTCCGACTCAACGCACGCGGTGCTCAGGAGCAGCATCAGGGCCGCTAACTCGGGGAAACCATTCGTTTTCATTCGGGTGGGGCTAGAGCGTCGTATCACTGATGGTCTCGGCCACCTGGACCGTGCGGCCCGTGCGAATCGATTGATAAATGGCTTCGATGGCGCGGAGGTCTTTCAGCCCTTCCAAACCGGAGACTTTCGATTCACGATCCTCTCGAACGCAGATCGCGAAATCATCCAATTCGGCCGCAAATTGATCGATGGGAGAGTAATGAATCGGTCCGGCGTTGCTTGTTGTTCCGGTGATTCCGGAGTAGCTGAAGGCGGGGTTCAGACGGAACCATCCTTGGTCGCCATGGGCGTTGAGCCGGTTGATCCCGCTCAATGCGTAGGTGGTGCTGCAATAGCAGTTCAATCCACTGGGAAAGGTCATCGTCCAGGTGATCGATTCGTCTACTTCGCTGAATTTGACGGGATCGGTTTTGGTCTCCATGGCAGCGATGTGAGTCGGTTCCTCACCCGAAAGGTAGCGGCATGCCTGGAGGGCGTAGATACCGACATCCATCAGGGCGCCGCCTCCCGCGTAGCGGTGCTTGAGACGCCATTGATTGGGATCCCCGATTCGGAATCCGAATCCTGCCTCGATCATCTTCAAGGCGCCGAAGGTTCTCTCTCGGGCGAATTGAAGGCAGCGGAGGTGGTGGGGTTCGAATTGACACCGGTATCCGATTGCCAACCGTCGCTTCGCCTGGCGGCAAGCTGTAATCATTTCCTCGCAGTCCTTCGCCGAATTCGCCATCGGTTTTTCACACAGCACGTGCTTCCCCGATCGGGCGGCCCGAATGGTGTATTCGGCATGCATGGAGTTGGGAAGAACGATATAGATGATGTCGATCTCGGGATTGTCGGCAATGCGGTCGTAGGTCTCGTAGGAGTAACAGTTCTTGGCGGGAATGCCGTATTGGTTCCGCCAGCTTTCGATTTTTGAGGGCGTCCCGCTCACAACCCCTGCCAGCCGAACGTGTTTGGTCTTCGCGAGCGCGGGCGCGATCTGATGGGTGGCCAGGTTCCCCAATCCGACGAGGGCGATTCCCAGCTTGTTTCCATCACTCCGGGCCGCCTGGGGATTAAGGATCGCAAAGGGGGTCGTCCCGAGGGCTGAGGCAAGAACAGTGCTGGTTGCCGTCTTCTTGACAAACGCTCGTCGGGTCCCGGTATTCGAACCGGAATCTTGGAGGGCTGACTTCATCGATCAAAGGCTCAGGCCTAGTTGGTTTGCGAGTAGTCGGTCGGATTCATGAAGACGGATTTGACACCGCCTCGGATCGTCAAGCTGCCTCCCGCGTTTTCTTCCGAGGCTTTGCGAGCGGCCTTCCACTTGGGATCGACTCGAAACGAATTGAAGGCGGCCCGGGCCGCGTCTCGACTGTCATGAGCGAGAAGGTAGACGAGCGTTTCTTGGGCGCCCTCCTCGCCCTCGGTGAGATTGAAATAGGCGTAGTTGGTGATGCCGTGTTTTTCGAAAAGGCCGACGGTATGGTCCCGGAAGCGGGCATTGAGATGGCCGAGGTTGCCCGGTGTCGCGATGTAGGTGCGGAGCTCAAAGGCTCGGTCTTTGTTCGTGCGACCGGTCTTGATGGCCGGGGAGTAATCGGTCTTGGCCATGAAATACTTATCGATCTTCTTGACCAGACGGCCATCGGCGATGGACGCCTGATAGGCGGCCCGCCAATCGGGATCTTTGGAGAAGCCCTGCCATGCCTGATCCCGGGCCTCTCGGGAGGGAAATCCCAGGAGGTAGATCAGTTGGTTCTTGTTATTCTCTTGAGGGACCCAGTAACCGAGATTGGTCATTCCATGCCGCTCGAAGATCTTCATGGTATGATCACGGAAACGATCATGCAGCGCGTCGAGCTTGCCTTCGTTGGCGGTGTAGGTTCGCAGTTCGAAGAACTGGTTGCCCTCGGCTGCGGCGAGGGAGCTGTGGAGACTCAGTGAACTGACCAAGAATGCAAGAGACAGGAGGCGATTCATATTGCTTGTATGGATTGTCGCTACCATAGCAGCCAAAGCATGGCAACGTCTCTGGAAGGCGAAGTCAAAGAAAAAAATCGCGGGGAAGACAAAAGGGGTTCACCGTGCTGGAATGCTTTCTTGAAATCCCGATGAGTCTGGACGGGCGACTTGAGGCGACGGGAGTCTCAGGAGACCTCCTCCGAGCCGACGATGGAACCTCTTACTCCTTGCTGAGGGCGCTGCGGCGCTTGCCCCGACCTCGTTTCTTGTTGGATTGGGCTTTTCTCTCGGCCTCAAATTCAGCCTCCATCTCCCGGATGCTCTCGATTCCCTGACGCTCTTGATTGGCAACCAGGGCCGCTTCTTCCGGGGTCTCAAGAACGGTGGCCCGAAGAAGGATGATCAGTTCGGTCCGGTCGTTCTTGTCCGACTTGCTCCGAAATGCGGCCCCCAGAAGCGGGATATCCTTGAGAATGGGGACGCCGGACTTGGATTTGTTCTTCGACTGTTTGATGAAGCCGCCCAGCATGATGGTGTCGCCATCCTTCACCGAAAGGGTTGCCTGGGCTTGGCGTTGATTGACGACCGGAATCGGGTTTCCATCAATGATGACATCCTGGCCCCGCTGATCGACGTTCTGCATGATGTCCATCACGATATAGCCTTCTGGGGTGATGTAGGGAATGACTTCGATATCGATCCCGATGCGGAGTTGTTGGACAAAACTTTGATTGATGGCGGAGAACCCACCGGAAAATCCCCCGGAAACGTAGGGCACCGTCTCTCCCAAGAAAAAGTAACCGGGCACCGCATGGGAGGTCTGGATTCTGGGGCGCGATACCACCCGAACAGACGAGTCGCTGGCGATCGCGCTGACGGCGATGTTGAGCGAGTCATCAAACGTTCCGAAATAGCTGAAGCCGCCGGGGACGGCGTTGGAGGCGGCGTCGGGATTGGCGTTGGCAGCGCCACTGAGGAACTGATTTCCGGTCGGGAGCGGCGAGGAATTGGATGTGGTGGGGTTGCTCATGGAGCCACCGTAAATCCACTTGCCGCTGGTTTCCGGATTCTGCCCCAGACTCACGCCCAGGTTCAAATCATCCCCGAGGCCGATTTCAAGAACGATCGCCTCGATGAGAACTTGTGCCAGGAGATGATCGACCTTGCTCACCATATTCGTGATCAGGGTGAGGTCCTGTCTGTTGGCGAAGATCAACAGGGAGTTCGAGCGCTCATCGGGAACGATTCGAGCGTCGCTCAACAGTTGGACCTCCTCGTCAGTCGCCGCCTTGTCGATCACCTGGCGCAGTCGATCCTGAAAGTTGCTGCTGCTCGACG
>MDTE01132042.1_pt1 | contig 16930 bp, 6 predicted proteins | sample 811231 | NCBI WGS metagenome assembly MDTE01 (sample SAMN05326651, study PRJNA326480) | marine metagenome | isolation source: seawater | place: Indian Ocean: Red Sea | collected 2010
CGACGTCTAGGGCGCGACGCGCCGACGAAAAGGGCATCTAATCCTGGGGGGCGGAAAATATCGCAGAGGCCGACGAAAGGGCGCGGGGGTTTACGCACCCTCGAAGCGGCGGCGTTCAGGAGGCTCGCCAGGCGCCTCGCAGTCCCTGCGCGGATCGCCATGACTCGCTGTGTCTCTTCTGTCCTCGGTCGCCCGACGCGCGACCTTCAGTGGCGAAAGGCGCGATGAGGAGGACCCTGACAAATATCTTTTGAACTGGATCCGCGCTTTTTGCCAAAGCTTGGCTGCCTTTGCCCGCCCGGCGCCGGGTTTGCCTGTCGAGAGCCAACTTGATCACAGCTGGCCGCAGGAGAAGGGCGGGATGGCGTCCTACCCTGGCATCAAGGCGACGCTCGTCACCGGCGATGTGATTGGCAAGATCAAGGCCGGCAAGGTGCGTCCACATCCCGTTCCCCCGTCGCACCGCGCCCGCCGCCCGGCCTCAGCCCCTAACCTAATAATCCGCACGACTGACCCGCTCCCTTCACGACGACGCACGACAGGCGGTGACCGGCGTGGACGCGACGAAGGCGCGCCGGTATCTCGTCGAGCTCTGTTGGAGCGTGCTCCGCGATGAGCTCGACCCGAGCGACGTGGCGCCGGCGATCCGCGGCGCCTTCCAGGACCACGAGGTCGCGTCCTCGAACTTCGCGGACGTCATCTGGCTCGCGTCGCTGGAGACCGAGATGCTCCCGGACGTTCGCTCGAAACTCGTGGAGCTCGCCAAGGCGCTCTGCGACCGCGACAGGGGCGGCGGCGAGCCTCTGCTGACGCGCGAGCTCCTCATCGAGAGGTGCGAGGGAGAGTTCCTGGAGGAGTGCAGCCTCATCCCGTCCTCCGTCGGGTGGAAAAAGAAGGAGGTTCGCATCAACACCAGGCTCGTCTACACCCAAAACAAGTTCAACCTGCTGCGAGAAGAGAGCGAAGGATACTCCAAGCTGATCACCGCGCTGGCGGAGTTTGGGCGATCGGGCGACGGCAACGCCGCCGCCGCCATCAGATCGGTGCAATCGCTCATTGGGTACTTCGACCTCGACCCTAACCGAGCGTTGGACCTCGTGCTGGACGCGTACGAACACGCGCCGACCCAGGACGGGTTCATGGAGCTGCTGGGCCTGTTCCGCAAGGGTGCGCACGCGCAGGTGCTCGGTTTCAAGTTTCAGAACCACGCCAAGGCGAGCGAGGCGGCGGCGAACGCGGTCGCGAACAGGGCCGAAGCGGATGACAGCGACGGCGAGGAGGGCGAGGAGGGCGAGGAGGAGGAGGGCGAGGAGGAGGAGGGCGAGGCCGCCGCGGGAGATGCCAAGGATGGAGGCAACAGACGAAAAACGGCGGATGACAAGGGCGACAAGCCGTCGAGGGCTAAGAGACAAGAGGAAGAAGCCGAGCCGATTCCGGAGACCCCCGCGAGTCTGTACGCCTTGGCTGCTAAATTGGTGGGAGCGGGTGTCGTCGAGCTCGACGCCTTGTACGCGCATCTATCCCCGTCGGATGATGTCGCGGTGGAGCGGCACGTTGCCGGCGTGGAGACCCGATTGAACGCCGCGAAGAGGATCGGGGCCGTGAACCTTCTGGCCAAGGCTGATGACTCCAAGGCTGAATCTTCCGCGCCGGATCCGTACACGGTGGCGATCACGCCCCCTAACGACCCGCGGGACCAGAAGCTGGGGTTGTTGCGGGGGTTCCTGGCGGTTGGAGACGTCGACGGCGCTACGGCGATGATCGGGCGGCTCAAGAACCTCGGCCTCGACCCAGCCGAGGACCCGGAGGTTCAGAGGGCGCTCTGCGAAACCCTGAAGGCGACAATCGCCGAGTGTTACGGTCTCGCCGCGCCGGCGGGCGCCAAGGCTGCCGTCGAAGCCAGGGGGGACACCGCCGGCATGGAGGCGCCCGATGCGAAGGGTGCGCTCATGCCCGACGAGGCGTTCGAGCGTCTGAGGCTATTGGGACCGTACGTGGCGTCTGACGTCGTCTTACACACGAGGCTGGTTCGATGCGTCCGGCATCACATGATCGCCGCGTCGCTCGCCGGGGACAAGGAAGCCGCGGCCAAGGGCGAGGAGGCGATGGGTTCGAGCCTGGTCCCCGCGCTGGGTCTCCTGCACGCGAACCCCGGCGCGGTGTTCGAGACCTGGAGCGTTCTGGAACTCCTTCCGGTGACGACCCGGTTCCGGCTCTACTCTGAATGGAAGTCCTCATTCGAACGCGACCCAGGATCCGCGCTCGAGACGAGGCGACCGCAGTTCGCAGCCGCGAAGCGCGTGGCGGAGCAGGAGACCATGAAGGTCATGCGACGTTTGAGCAAGGAAAACGTCAAGGAATTCGGGCGCAAGCTGGCTAAAAGCGCTCACGGCAACCCTCTCGCGGTGATGTCTTCAATCGCGGTTCAGATTGAAGCCTACACAAACATGATCGCGCCGGTGTGCGACGCGTTCAAGTACCTCACGCCTCTCGGGTACGACGTGTTAACATTCGTGATCATCGAGAAGCTCGCGGAAGGGAGGGAGAAACTCAAGGACGACGGTCAGAACGTGTCGTTGTGGCTCAGCGCTCTCGCCACCTTTTGCGGCCACCTCGCCAAGAAGTACAGCGCCATCGAGCTCAGCGCGCTGCTTCAGTACCTGGTCAACACCCTCAAGGATAACCAGAGTCTCGATCTTCTGGTACTGAAGGAGCTCATCACGCGTATGACAGGCAAGGAGTCCATCGAGGACATGTCCGATGCCCAGGTTGAGGCAATGGCGGGCGGTGAGACGCTCAGGTCCGAGGCTATCAACTTCAACAACGACATGACGCCCAAGGCGAGGGCTAAGGGCGTGGCCCGGCTGAAGGAGGCGTTGCAGAAGGGAACGCTGGGCGGCGACCCGCTCACGGTACCTCTTCTCGTACTCATCGCGCAGACGCGGCAGGCGATCATATTCAAGACCGACTCGAAGCATTTGAAGCTCGTTTCGCAGCTGTACGACGGGTGCCAGGAGACCTTCTTCCACTACTGCGATTTTTTGGAGCAGGCTTTCGATGACCAGGAGTACGCTGCCACCGTCCCCTCACTCAAAGCTCTGGTGCACGATTACGGGTTGGAGCCCGGCGTGGCGTTTCATATCTATCGACCCGTGTTGAGGCACCTCAAACCGCGGCCGACGCCGAGCAAGGACAAGAGCGTCGACGAGTGCAACGAATCCGTCGCGCTGGACATCGGCGGGGTGAAGATGACTTGGAAGGAACTCCTCGAGACTGTTCGCGGCATGCTCCCCGAGGAGACCTGGGCGGATATATCACCCGAGCTCTACCTCGCGTTCTGGTCGTTAACCCTGTACGACCTTTACGTGCCCCGCGCGAGGTACGAGGCCGAGGTGGACAAGTGCCGTGCCGCGCTCGACGTCCTCGACAATCAACGCGACTCCGGCACCAGGGATGAGCAGGCGAAGAGAAAGAAGGAGAAGGACCGTCTGAAGGACCTCATCGATAAGTTGCAGAAGGAACTGGACGCGCAGGAACGCGCGGTGGCGGCGCGCACGAAGCGGCTCATGATCGAGAAGGATCAGTACCTGGTGGATTTGCCCAACCATGGCAACACCGTGGGCAGACTGGTGGAACAGTGCGTGTTCCCACGCTGCGTTTTTTCACACGCGGATGCCATGTATTGCGCCAGATTCGTGGAACGGCTGCACCTGCTGGATACGCCGTACTTCGCCACGGTGCAGCACTACAACCTCACGCTCACTGTCGTGGCGCAGCTCGTGTTCAGCTGCACGGAGTACGAGGCTGGCCGGCTAGGTAAGTTCCTCAACGAGACCCTCACCCAGTTGTCGGTGTGGAAGGGCGATGAAGCCACCTACGAAAAAGAGTGCACTGCGGTGAGCGGCTTCAACATGAAATTCGCGGATCCGTCGTCGAAGAAGGTGTCGTACGAGGAGTTCGTCAAGCTCGTGTACAAGTGGCACCTTCGCATCGCGAAGTCGTTCCTCTCGTGCCTGGAGGGTGACAACTACCTCGAGATTCGCAACTCGCTGATGGTGCTCACGAAGGTTGTCAAAGTTTTCCCGGCTATTTCCAGAATCGGGGCACACATTCTCCGTAAGGTGGAGAAGATCAAGGAAAACGACGAGCGCGGGGACCTGAAGACCATGGCGGCGCGATACCTGGCCATGTTGCAGCGGGAGAAGCCCAGGTGGAAGGCTGATAACCATTTCAACCCTTACTTACCCCCCGATCCGAAGGAGAAGGAGAAGGAGGAGAGGGAACGCAAGGCGAAGGAGGAGGCCGCGTCCAAGGGTGGCGGCGGGTCCAAGCGCGGCCGCGGCGGCGACGGCAAGGGAGGCAAGGATGCCTCGCTCAACGCGGACGCTCAGGAATTCACGCCGGGCAAGGATAACGCCAAGAAGGAAGAGAAGAAGAAGGACGAGAGAAGCGACCGGAACGTTCGCGGCGGATCCTCGAAAACGTCCGACGCTTCCAACAAGAAGGACGACGTCGGGAGCAAGGGAAGCGGCGGAGGAGGAGGAGGCGGCCGGGGCGGCGACAGGGACCGGAACACGCGTGACGTGCGCGGTGGTTCCAAAGACCCCGTCGATAATAAGGGTGCGGATAACAAGCGACGGAGAGACGACGACCGCGGAGAGGACAATGGCGACAACAAGCGACCTCGAAAGTCGGAGGATGTCAGCCGCGGAGGCGGCGGCGGCGGGCGCGGACGCGGGAGGGACGAGGAACCCCCGCCGCGCGGCGGGAGGGGCGGCGGGAGGGATACTAGCAGGGACCGCGGCGGGCACCAGGACGACCGCAGGACTGGAGGCGGGCGTAACGTCCGAGGAGGAGGAGGCGGTAGACCCGCCCCTCGAGGCCGACGATAAAATCCAGAGGCATCTGCTGAACACCTATTAAGTCACTAGCTATATACCCTCACCGCGCGATACCACGATGAGCCTATTCTCCGGGGACACGCCCGTGTCCACGTACCCTACCAGACGTCCCGATAAGCCCCGTTCGTTGAGCCACCGTAACCGGCCGACGTCTATGAGCGTCTTGATCATCCCTCCGATTTCGTGTTTTTCCGCCTTTGACATCTCCCCGTCGTCCGCCTCTTCGATCGGTTGTTGATGCTCGTCCGCGTCCATGTCGCCCGCGGGCGAACGCGGGCGCTTGGCACTGCCGACGCCCGGCGCGGCGCCGTCGCACGCCCACGAAGACATCCTTGCGAGCCTCGGAAAATCGTCCCGGCCGAATCCCAAATCGCGCAAAAACGGCTTATTGACGTAGGATCGCCATTCGCTTCTGTGGTGACAGCACGTGGCCAGCGCGACGCCGGTGACGCGACACGCCGCCGCCGACGCTTTTTCTCCATCGCATCCACCGTTCGTGTTCGCCAGGCAACATCGCAGCGCCAGGTCGGTTGCGGAGCCGCAGAGGTGTTTCCCGGTGATGACCACGTCGCGGCCCTTGACGGCTTCGACTCTGGCGATGTCGAGGTCCTTGATGTCCACGCGAAGGCGCTCGACCTTCGTCCCGGGTGACGCACCGGGTGCCGACGCGGGTGCCGACCCGTCCCCGGAGGTGCCCGCCCTTCCCTCTCCCACGCTCGCTCCTCCCCGTATGTTTCGCTCGGCTTTGAACCTGTACGCTCGCCGCTCCACCAACACGAGGTCATTGGGACCATACGCATCCATCAGGAAGTGGGACAGGTACCCCCGTCCCGCTCCGAGCTCGACGTACGCGGGCGATGGACTCGTGTCGTCGTTCGCGTCGGGAGATCGAACCCGGACGAGGCCGGCCGCGGCCATGTGCGAGACGATGGATGCCTGCTGCCGCGCGTGCCTGGGGTTGAACGGGGCGATGCGAGTCGCTCGACCGCCGACGCCCCCGCCGCCGCCGCTCGCGCGCGCCGCAGCCGCCGCGAGCCTCGCGACCGCGGCATCGCACATCGCGTCAGACATCGGCTCCGGCGTCGGCATGTTCGCGTCGATGCCCGCATCGGAGCACGCGCGCCGGACCTTGGCCACCAGCGCCCTCAGCTCCTCGCCGCGGGGAAGGCGCACGGCCTCGTTTTCCCGAAGCGACGACGACGATGGCTCGGCACCGACGTTCTCATCGTCGCTTCCGAGGTTGGCGTCGCGCGCGAAGTACGGCATGGACTCGGCACTCGCGACTCTTAGATACGCCGGACACTTAGCCACGTGCTTCTTCATCTCGCGCGTCAGCACCGGTGTCCCGCAGTGCTCGCACGGGACCCTGTCGGAGGGGAAGACGGCGTGAAGATGATTGCCGCAGATGGGCGGGGACGTGCCGGGCTTGGCGAACTGCCGGCACGTCTTGGTCTTGCCGCGCTTGACGATGACGTGCGTGCATCGCGGCGGGTCGGTGAGATCGGAATCGCCGGCGGGCGGCGCGCCTTCCGTCGCGCCCGCCATCACGACCGACGCCGACAGCTGTGCTCTGTTGAGAGTCGGAACGGGACGACCTGACAGCTGGACAGCAAAACGAAACAGCTGATATCGCGAAGCGAATATCTGCAAGCTGCAAGCAAGAGCGAACTCGGGTGCCATTCGTGCGGAGACGCGAGAGACGCCGATCGCGTCCCGATCGCACATACAGACGCCATGGTACGCCCCCGATGTCCGCTTCGTTCCCGAACCAGCCCTGTGGATCGTCGATGACCCCGCGCGGAGCCGCGGTTCATCGGTTCAAAAAAAGGAGATTCAACATTTCTCCTTTCACCCGCTGATCCAGCCATCCCGACCCCACCATCAAACTCCCCCAGAGCGCGCAGAGCGGAAGCGCGGGCGCGGCGCTCGCTGGCGCGACCAAAGAGCAGCTCGCCAAGGCTCTGGAGACGTCCGCCAAGAAGCTCAAGGCGGCGGATAAGCGCCTCAAGGAGCTCACAGCCGAGAACGCGGCACTCTCCAAGGATGCCACGGACGCGAGAGATGAGCTCGCGACGGTGCGCGCCAAGGCTGATGCTTCCGACGCCATGATCGCCGAGCTGAACGCCAAAGTCCAGGCCGCGGATGCCGACGTGGCCGCCGCGAAGGAGCGCGCGACCGCCGCGGAGGCCGCCACCGCGGCCGCAGCCGAACAGGTGGACTCTCTCGCCGAGGAAAAGGATCGATCGGAAATCTCGCGCCTCAGGGACCAGCAGGAAGCCGAGCTGCGCAAGATCCAGGCCAGCGACGAGTCCATGCGCAGGCGCCTGCACGACGACCTCGAGCAGACGAAGGAGATGAAGCAGGCGGTGATCGAGAAACTCATGGACGAGCTCGACGCTCTGCAGAGACAACTCGCGGAGGTACAGGCCAACACCCCTTGCGCGACACCCAAGGAGAAAAAGAGCATGCACGCGGCCGCCGCGGGCATCCTTCAGTCCGACGACGACGAGGACGAGGAGGACGAGCGGCGCAAGATGACCACGACGGACCTGGACGCGGCTCGTGCCAGCGTGGAAGCCATGAACAAGCAGGCCGAGGAGCTCAAAGGGATGCACGACGAGAGCGAGAGGGCGAGGGAAGAGACAAAGTCGGCGCTGGCCGCCGTCTCCGCGATCCTCGAGGAAACGCGGGGCGAGAAGGCGACTCTCGAGGCATCGCTCGAGGCCGCGAACGGGGAGAACACCGCGCTCGAGGCGGAGCTCGAGGCGGCGCGCGCACAGCTGGCGTCCTCGAAGGAAGCCGCCGAGGGTTTCTCGGCTGAGATTGCTTCGCTGACGGAACGGCTCTCAGTCGCGGAGGCTGACGTCGTCGCCGCGAGGGGCGAATCGGAGGCGATGGTGGACGCGTCCGCGCTCGACGCCGCGAACGCCGAGCTCGCGGCCGTCAACTCCGAGCTCAAGACGACACAGCTGGCGCTCGAGAAGAAAGAGCGTGAGCTGGAAGATGCGACGAGCAGGTACGACGCCGAGCGAAGCAGCGTGGAGGAGAAGGTGGCCGAGGTGAAGAAGCGGATGACGAAGTTGGAGGGCAAACGCGATAAGCTGACGGCGGAGCTGGAAGACGAGAGGATGAAGATGGCTCAGCTGGAGGAGGAGAAAGCCGCGCTGACCGAGGCGTCCACCGCACTCGTCGCCGAGCGCGATTCGCTGCTCGCCAAGGTTGTCGAGTTGGAGGCTAGCCTCGCAAGGGTGCAGGGATCCAGCGAGGAATCGCTGGGCGAACTTCGTGAGAAACTCGCAGCCAAGGATGCGGAGGCGGAAGCTCTCCAGAAAAAACTGGTGGAGGCCAAGACCGAACTCGCACGGTCCCAGCCAAGCACCGCGCGTGCCTCCGACGGCGCGCCGTTCGACGGCCTCGAGGAGGATGACGAGGACGCGGGTCCGCGATCCACGCTTTCGTTTCTCGGGTCGTCCCCGAGCGCAGCCGAGAAGGCTGAGGCTGCGGCGGCGGAAAAGAGGAGGAAAGAACAGATGGAGGCCGCGTGGGTCAAGGCGTCGACCGCCAACGACCGCGCGCGCCCAAGCCAACAGGCGCGCCGGTCAGAGACCCCCGTGTCGCCCACGCCGTCTTCCGCGGATACCTCCGTGGACGCAAGCACCCCGCTGAAGGGCGCGGCGAAGGTGTTCACCAACGAAACCTTTTTGATGGAGGAGGAGGCAGAATCCCTTCGAGAGGAGCTCACGGCTGCCAAGGCTGAATTGGAAGCCGCAAACGCTAAACTCGTCGACGCCGACGCGTACAAGGCAAAACTGACGAAACAGGCAGAGATGATGGAGGAGAATTACTCGAAAATCGCGAGCGACGCTGTCGTCGCAGCTGAGGAGACCAACAAGCTGCGATACGAACTGGCAAACGTCACGGCGCAGCTGGAAGCAGCCACGAAGGAACTCGCTGAAAGACAGGAGTCTGACGCCGCGGATGCGTCTGCCAGTCGTAGCGCGCTCGCCGATGCCAACGCGCGCATCCAATCGCTGGAGAACGTCAAGGATGCCGCGGTAGAAAAGGCGGAATCGCTTCAATCGGAGATGGCATCGCTCAAGACGAAGGTTGATGAGTTGTCGCGCGAACTTGCCGCAAAGGAGGCTGACCTGTCAGTTAAGGAGGCGGAGGCGGCGCAGGCGGCGGGCAATCAAAGCGCGATCAACGAAGCTAATGAGCTTATCGACGCGCTCAAGGCTGAGCAGGATAAGGCGTCTACGGAGACCGCCCGGCTTTGTTCGGAGCTCGAGTCTGTCACCGAGCAGCTCGATGCGGCGAAAAAGAATCTCGAGGAAAACGAGTCAGCAGCCGCATCGCTCGCCGAGGTGACCGCGCGGGTCGTCACGCTCGAATCTGAGCGAAACGCCGCCGCCGCCGAGATCGTCACAATCCGCGGGGAGCTCGAGGCTATGCGTGCGAAAGATGACGGCGCAAGCACCGAGGACCTGATGTACCTCAAGAACGTGGTCGTGAAACTGTTGGAGATGCCGGGTCACAAGGACCACCTCGAAGTTCTCCCCGTGTTGGCCACGCTGTTGAAATTCACGCCGGACGAAACCCGCAGGTGCAGGGACGGGATCATGAATGGGCTCGCCGCGGAGGAGGACATCATAGCGGACACGGTCGGGCAGGGGCTCGAGGCGGTCGGCTCTGCGGTGTCGAGCGTCACGAACATGTTCTCCATGTTCGGTTCATCGTCAAACTCGGCTGCGGCGGTGCCGGCGTCGCCGAGAGCGGCGCCTGCCGCGGGGGGCGAGGGGGGCGGGCTCAGACGCGTGGCGTCGCGTGACGCGTCCTCTCCGGTGGCTGCGCGACCGGACGGGACGGGAGATGCGTTCAATCCGTTCGCTAGGCGGTGACATTGAATGAATCGCTAAAGCTATCGGCGTAAATTCTACCTGCTGCGCTAAGAAGCTACGAAGGTACCTTCTACCTGCTAAAGCCTACCTGCTGCTACTGTTTTGCTGTTTTGAATCCTGTGTTTGACGAGTGGAGTACGGTATCGGGAGGGCTAATTTGTCGGTTAGTGCGTTCCTTTCCACCCACCCAGATGTACCTGTGCGACGAGCCAGAGTACGCGCAAATGTTCGAAAGTTTTATCGTGGCGATCAGGAGCTATTTTTCGGTGAGTCAGTTTTCAGGGAATCCAGCTCCTGCCCATTACATCCAGGCACACCAATCCAGACACGGCCAGCGACCGGAGACCAGGTGACGCTAAATCAAGAGATTATACACGAGTGCACAGGGTGCCAACAGCGCCGTCCATCCCTCGAGCTACAAAAAGGTCACAGATTTCACACAAGTTTTTCGGCGACGTTATGAGTGCGATGAATGAAAGAAAGCGGTCTCCACGATGATGTCAAGTGCTGCCTTTGCTGTCCATGGTGATCAAAAAATAACCGTGTCGATGATGTTGATTGTACCCATTCGATCGCGCATCCATTCCACGTTCGATTCAGATCAGTATCCGCCTGCCATTTTGCGCTTCTGTCCGCGGCCGCCGAGGTTTCCCCTGCCGCCGCGGCCACCCTGCTGGTGCTGGTGCGGCCCGGGCAGCGGCCCGCGTCCGCCTCCGCGCATCGGCGGCCCGCGTCCGCCTCGCCCGCCCCGTCCCCGCCCGACGGCGGGTCCCCACCCCGGATCGTCCATCGGAGGAAACGCGCGGGACGGCGGGTCGTTGCGCGGACCCCCCATCGGCTTCGGACCCCGGCCCCCCATCGGGCCCGGGCCTCCGCCCCTGGGCCCACCCGCCGGCGGCGGACCGCGCCTCTGCATGTGCGGCGGTTCGCGTCCCATCGGGGGCGGCCCGTTCGGCAAGGGCGGGCCGTGAAACCCACTGTTGGGCCTGCCGCCGCCGAGGTTGCTCGGTCGCCGACCCCCGCCGCCGGCGGAGCCGCCCTGCGATCCTCGAGGGGGCTCCGGCTTTGGGGAACCGCGGGATCCCCTCTCCCTTCCGCCCCCGCCCCCGCGTCCACCGCCGGCGCTCTTGTTGCCGCCGACCCTCGTCCTCGCGGCGGCGGCACGAAGCTGCGCGACCTCGTCCTCCTCGCCGCCGCCGTCGCCGCCCACGTTGGTGATGGCGCCCGTGGCGTCGGTCGGCGCGTCCGATGCGGCGGGTTTGGCGACGGTCGTCTCGGCGACGGTTCCAGTCGCCGTCGTGTTTTTGTCCTCGTCGGCGTCGTTCGCCCCGTGCGTCGCGTCGTCGTCGATGTCCTCGAGGTCGTCCACCTCGTCGTCGGCGAGTATGTCGCCGATGGCGTCGTCCTCGGCGGGTTCTTCGTCGTCGGGAGCGTCGGCGGCTGCCTCGTCGGCTTCCTCGGCGAGGGTCTTTTTCCTGCGCACGCGTCGGCTGCCGTTCGATTCGGGCTCGATGCTCTTGCGGTCGATCTCGGTGGCCTCCGTCGCGGCGTCCGCATCGAACGCATCGCCCTCATGATCGTCCTCCTCCCGATCTTCCCCATCGCCCTCGCTGTCGTGGTCGTCGTGGTCGTCATCGTCGCCGCCCGCATCTTCGGCGACGCGCTCCAGGTGATCGGCATCCGTCCCCGTCTCGTCCTCCTCGCCTGCGTCTTCATCGCCGCCCTCGTCCGCCAGCTGTGCGAGAAGGAACGCGAGATGCTCGCCGAGCGCCTCGTCGCCGAGATCGTCGTCGCCGTCCCCGTCCCCCGCGCTCACGAGCCCCTTCGCGACCGCCTCCTTCGCGAGCATGCTCTGCGTGAAGGTGAACTCGCGCCTGGACAGGAACGCGGAGATGACGCGGAAAACCTGCGCGTCCGTGTACCGCGGCATCAAGAGCCGCGGCTTGGGAAGCGATGTCGACGTCATCGCGCACGTTCACCCCCTCGCCGCTGCCGTCTCCCCGGGCGATCTGAGCGCCGCTCCAATTTTGAGCGCCCTAAAAAGACGCGCAGCACGTTTGGGGTCTCGAGAACGAGGTTTTCCTTCAGGTCTCACGCAGCAGCACTTTGGAGACGCGCGGAGAGGCGTGTTGTGACCTGTGATCCGGTCTCGGGCGTCGGAATAGACGTCGTAGCCGAGAGGAGACAGGCGAGCGCTTGTGCGGTCGATCGGGCTGGACAAAGGGGATAGAACCCGTCCGCATCAGGTGGGGCAGCAGGATCTGACGAGGCCTAGTAGGGGGAGCAGACAATTGTTAGCGTGTGAACGATGCAGTCTCTTCCGGAGCTGGAACAGCTATGCAACGTCCTGTACAACGGACACGATCCGTCGGAGCGGGCGCACGCGGAGAACGCCCTGCGCCCCTTTTCAGTCAACGTCGACTACATCCCGCAGTGCAAGGTGCGCGCCCTGATACCTTTTCCTCACCCGGCAAAACCTGATGAGCAAAAATAATCGCGTCCGAACCAACCCCTGACCGACCCGCCCTCATCCGAACCCATCAGGCCATACTGGACAGTGCGACGAGCCCTTACGCGCAACTCTTCGCCACCTCCTCGCTCACCAAGCTCCTCACCGACAACGCGGGCCTTGGCGGCCAGCTCAAGATCGACATGAGAAACTACGTGATAAACTTCCTCGCCAACAAGGGCAACTCGCTGGAGGGCTTCGTGGTCACGTCGCTGGTGCAGCTGCTGTCGCGAATCACGAAGACGGCGTGGCTGGACGCGGATAATGACGCGCACAGGGAGATCGTCACGGAGGTTATGAACTTCCTGAAGCAGCAGAACAACACGCACTACCACATAGGGTTAAAGATCTTCAACCAGTTGGTCATGGAGATGAATCAGCAGAGCCCGGGCACGTCGCTGATCGCGCAGCGGAAGATCGCGGTATCGTTCAGGCACAACGCGCTCCTGCAGATCTTCCAGGTGTCGCTGCAGGCGCTGCAGGAGCTCCAGGCTTCTCAGTCCAGCGAAGCTCGGCTGAAAGAGCAAGCCGCGTCGCTGGTCTTAGCCTGCCTCTCGTACGACTTTGTGGGCACGAGCCTCGACGAATCGACGGAGGACATCGGCACGATCCAGGTGCCGTCCAGCTGGCGCTCGCTGATCGAAGAACCCGCCACGATGCAGCTGCTCTTCGACGTGTACAGGGACAGCGCGCCGCCGGTCAGCAACGTCGCGCTGGAGTGCCTGGTGCGAATGGCGTCTGTGCGCAGGTCGCTCTTCGCGTCCGAGACGGAACGAAACGCGTACCTGCAGCGCCTGATCGCGGGAACGGCGGAGGTTCTCGCGAGGAACCAAGGCCTGGGCGAGCACGCGAACTACCACGAGTTCTGCAGGCTCCTGTCCCGGCTGAAGACCAATTACCAGCTGTCGGAGCTCGTCGCGGTTCCGGGGTACCAGGCCTGGATCAACGCGGTGGCGGAGTTTACCCTCACCTCGTTGCAGTCGTGGCAGTGGGCGTCCGCGAGCGTCTATTACCTCTTGGCGCTGTGGTCGCGATTGATCTCGAGCGTGCCGTACCTCAAGGGCGAGACGCCGAGCATGCTGGACGCGTACGTGCCGAGAATCACGGAGACGTTCATAACCTCCCGGCTGGACAGCGTCACCGCGGTTGCGAGAGGCGAGGCCGAGGAGGACCCCTTGGACGACGAGGAACGCCTGCAGGATCAGCTCGAGTCGCTCCCGCACCTGTGTAGGTTCAAGTATGACACTACGGTCGCGTTCCTGGTGCGCATGCTCGACCCGGCGATCGCGGAGTTTAACCAGTGCACCAACATGCCGCTTGGGTCGCACCCGGGAAATTTGGAGATTGTGGAGGGCAGGCTCACCTGGCTGGTGTACATCGTCGGCGCGGTGATCCGCGGCCGGCTCTCGTGCTCGAGCGCGGAGCCGCAGGAGACGTTGGACGGCGATCTCGCGTTTCGGGTCTTCCAGCTGATACAGGTTATGGACATGGGCTTCCATGGTACCAGATACGGAGCCGAGTCGAGGCAGCGGCTCGACTTGGCGGTGCTCAATTTCTTTGGAAACTTCCGGAAGGTGTACGTCGGAGAGCAGGCGATGCACAGCAGCAAGGTGTACGTGCAGCTGTCGGAGCGCATGGGTCTTCACGATCACCTCATGGTCATGAACCTGACGGTGACCAAGATCACGATGAACCTGAAGTCTTTTGCGCAGTGCAGCAAAGTTGTGGAGTCTTCGCTGAATTTGTTGCAGGATCTCGCTGTGGGCTTCATGTCCGGTAAGCTTCTTTTGCGTCTGGACGCGATCAAAGGCACCTTAGTCGCGCACACCCCGGATCACTTCCCGTTCTTGGCGCAGTACGCGAACACGCGGAACAGGACGATTTTCTACGCGACGCTCGGCAGACTCTTGTTCATGGAGGATTCCGCGGAAAAATTCCACGAGTTTATGGCTCCGTTTGGCGATTTGTGCGACAGGTTGGCGGCGACTGACGCGCACACCTTCCGCACGCACGAGGTGAAGCACACGCTCATCGGTTTATTCCGCGACCTGCGCGGCATTGCGTCCGCCGCCAACAGTAGGCGCACGTACGGCCAGCTGTTCGATTGGATGTACCCGCGGCACACGGGGCTTCTGTTGCGGGCGATGGAAAATTTTGCCGACGATCCGCAGGTGTCCACTCCGCTTCTCAAATTCGTAGCAGAGTTTGTGCTGAACAAGACGCAGCGCCTGACGTTCGAGCCCTCCAGTGTCAACGGCATCTTACTGTTCCGCGAGATTTCGAAATTGATCGTCGCCTACGGGCAGCGGATCATGCAGATGCCGCCGCCAAAGCCGGGTAGCAGTGAGGCGTACCCGCTGCGTTTTAAGGGCATCTGGATCGCGCTCACCGTGCTGATGCGCGCGCTGAGCGGAAACTACGTTAACTTCGGGGTGTTCGAGCTTTACGGGGACAACGCGCTGAAAGATGCGCTCGCCGTGGCCATACAGCTGTCGCTGTCCATGCCCCTGGAGGAGGTGCTCACGTACCGAAAAGTCGCCAAGAGCTACTTCGCGCTCGTCGAGGTGCTGTGCCACTCGCACATGGCCGTCGTCGCCGCTTGCGACGCACCGACTTTTGGACACATCGCGAGATCTCTGGAGGCGGGTCTGAGGTCTCTGGACGTTAGCATATCTAGCCAGTGCGCGAGCGCCATTGACAACCTCGCGGGCTTTTACTTCAAGGCGATGAACCTTGTCGCGCGGGAGAATCCGCAGAGGGGGTCGGAGGAGCTGGCGAGGCACGTGCAGGCGCAGCCCGGCATCTTCCCGGACATGCTCCGGACGTTGTTCGACATCGTGCTGTTCGAGGACTGCGCCAACCAGTGGTCGCTGTCGCGGCCGATGCTCTCGCTGATTTTGGTGTGCGAGCATCAGTACGTGGAGCTGAAGGCGCAAATCGCGGCGACGATGCCGCCGGCGAAGCGGGGGAAGATGGAGGGGTGCTTTGAGAAGCTGATGAGCGAGGTGACCCGGAGCCTGGAGAGCAGGAACCGGGACAGGTTCACGCAGAACCTCACGGTGTTCAGACACGACGCGAAGGCTTGAGCTAGACTTGTGATTGATCGATGAGAGCCCTCGTGACGTACGCGCTGCGTACCCTCGCCGCCGTCCTCAGGGCGCTGTCTGCTCTCCTGCGAGCTCCGAGCCTCGCGCATGGCTGATCCCTAGAGCCAGCCGGTGTTTGACCACTTCGAGCGGCGAAGGCGACGACGGGCGGGATGAACGCGGACGCGCTGCTCTCGCGCAACGCGGAGATCTTGAAGCTGCTCGACGCGGCGACGCGCGCTCGCGGCGACGGCGCGCCCACCGAGCGCGAGCTCGCCCTCGCCGCGGAGGCGGAGGCCAACATCGCGGCACTCGCGTCCGCCGCTCCCCCGCGCGCGCTCATGCCGGGCTGCTCCACCTCCTCGACCGCCCCCGAGTCGTCCAACAGCGCGGCGCCGTTCAAGACGTTCGTGGAGGTGGCGCGCGCCGAGGGCCTCCTCCGCCTGCCCTGCGACGTGCCGCCGCGCGCGCACGTCGCGCCCGTCGCGAACGGCACACTCCCCGGCGTTCCCGCCGTCCCGATGGTCTCCGGCGTGGAGGACGTCGACGACGACGTTCCCGGATACGTCCCACGAGCCGCCGACGGCACCGCGTTCCGCAGGGACGAAACAACCGGTCGCCTGTACTACGACGGCCCCAACGGCGACGTCCCACGAGGCGACGCGCGCGTCACGTACTTCGCCCCCGCCGCGGGGCCCCCCGCCGGTTTCCAGTGGCACCTCGTGCCCGGCGTGAACAGGCTTCGAAGCAGGGACGAGGTCAAGTTCTACACGCGCGCGGACGTGGTGAGCCAGGACCCGTTAGACGCCGGGGCGGTGTTTCGGTTCGACGTGCGCAGGCCCAAGCTGGGTCACGGCGTGTCGTTCAACATCGGAGCCGGGGAAGACGGAAGCCCGCTGCTCTCGTACAGCGCGTTGCGAGCGCTGTACGAGCTGCCGGACGGGAGCAAGTGGTGCGAGCACGTGGACTATTACGACCTGGACGACGTGAGACAGACGGCGAGGGCGGTTGGTCACAAGGTGTGGCGGCGGACGGTGCTCCTGCCGGACCACGACGAGGAACGCGAGCTGGTGCGGGTGCGGGGCAGGCGGCACACTCGGATGAGCAAGTGCGAGTACGAGAGCTGGATATACACCGCGGAGGAGTACAACAGGGAGGCGGCGAGTGCGGGACTGGCGGGCAAGGAGGCGTTCTTCTGGAGGGTGGGGTTCGACCCGGAGACGATTCGGCAGGTCGAGGTCCGCGACTGAGCGGGATCCACCGCGACGATCCGAGCTACGGGTTCAACATTATACTTTAGACTAACGCGACGGATCGCCGTCGTCCTACTTCCGCCGCGCTCGTCCGGCGGCTTCCAGGCCCTCCCCGGCCCACGGCAGCGCGTCCACCACGCCGTCGATCGTCGCGTCGGCGCCCAGCGCGCGAGTCGCGAACGCCGGCAGCTCGCCGCTTCGAACCGCGTACTCCGCGCCGTCGAACCAGATTCGGTACTCGGCCGAGTGCAGGTCAATCGACGTCCCCGCCCTCGGCCTCTCC
>MDTE01007826.1_pt1 | contig 16928 bp, 18 predicted proteins | sample 811231 | NCBI WGS metagenome assembly MDTE01 (sample SAMN05326651, study PRJNA326480) | marine metagenome | isolation source: seawater | place: Indian Ocean: Red Sea | collected 2010
ATAAAAAGTTGAATAGTATTCTAAATAGTATTAAAAATTAATTATGAAATTTAATAAATCAAAATTACCGAGCAGACATGTCTCTATTGGTGTAAAAAGCGCACCGCATAGATCAATGTATTATGCGATGGGTCTTAAAAATACTGACATAGAAAAACCTTTTATTGGAGTTGCAACAACATGGAATGAGGCGGCGCCTTGCAATATTACGCTTTCAAGACAAGCTCAGTCAGTGAAAAAAGGTGTAAAATTAGCTGGCGGAACCCCGCGAGAATTTACAACCATTACGGTAACTGATGGAATTGCCATGGGACATGCTGGAATGAAATCTTCGTTAATAAGCAGAGAAGTAATCGCAGATTCTGTGGAATTAACAATGCGTGGTCATTGTTATGATGCACTCATAGGTTTAGCCGGATGTGATAAATCTTTACCCGGTCTTATGATGGTAATGCTTAGATTAAATGTGCCGTCAGTATTTATTTATGGGGGATCAATATTACCAGGTAGATATAAAGGTAAAGATGTAACCATTGTTGATGTTTTCGAAGGAGTTGGAAAACACTCTACAGGAAAAATGACAAAAGAAGATTTGCTGAAATTAGAAAGTGTAGCTTGTCCATCTGCTGGTTCCTGTGGAGGGCAGTTTACTGCCAATACAATGGCATGTGTTTCTGAAGCTATAGGATTAGCATTACCTGGTTCAGCAGGAACTCCAGCTGTTTATGAAACAAGAGATAAATTTGCAGTATCAAGTGGTAAGACCGTAATGAATTTATTGAGAAAAAATATTAGACCCAGAGATATTGTAACAAAAAAATCCCTAGAAAATGCTGCTGTAGTAGTAGCTGCTTCCGGAGGATCTACTAATGCTGCTCTGCACTTACCTGCAATTGCAAATGAAGCTGGAATTAAATTTACTCTTGAAGATGTTACTAATATATCAAAAAAAACTCCTTACATAGCAGATTTAAAACCCGGAGGTAAATACGTTGCAAAAGATTTATATGAGATAGGAGGAGTTCCTGTTCTAATCAAAGCATTATTAGAAGGTGGTTATCTGCATGAAGATTGTCTGACAGTTTCAGGAAAAACTATAGGAGAAAATCATAAAAATGTAATTTTTCCAACTGATCAAAAAGTGATTTATAAAACTTCCAAACCATTGAGCAAAAGCGGAGGGTTTGTCGGTTTAAAAGGCAACTTAGCTCCTGAAGGTGCCATCGTAAAAGTTGCTGGAATGAAAAGGAGAAAGTTTAAAGGCAAAGCAAAATGTTTTGATGGAGAATCGAACGCGCTAAATGCAGTTCTCGAAAGAAAAATAAAACCAGGTGATGTTATTATTATTAGATACGAAGGACCAAAAGGAAGTCCCGGAATGCCAGAAATGTTGTCAACAACAGGAGCTATATATGGACAAGGACTAGGAGAAAAAGTTGCATTAATTACCGATGGGCGTTTTTCTGGAGGAACGCACGGTTTCTCAATCGGACATGTGGGACCAGAAGCTGCTGTAGGAGGACCCATTGCTTTAATTAAAAATGGTGACATTATTGAGATAGATGCCGACAAGGGTTTTTTAAAGGTTAATTTATCAAAAAAAGAATTAGGAAAAAGAAGAAAAAATTGGAAACCTAAAAAACAAGAATATAAGTCAGGAACTTTATGGAAATATTCGCAATCTGTTGGACCTGCGTCTAAGGGAGCTGTTACACATCCGGGAGCATTAAAAGAAAAAAAATGTTACGCTGATATTTAAAAATAAATGAAAATAATACCAGTTATCTTATGCGGTGGAGCAGGTACCAGATTATGGCCTCAATCTACAAAAAATTTACCAAAACAATTTATTAATTGGGGCGGATGGACTTTGTTTGGAAGAACGCTTGAAAGAATTAAAAACCCAATATTTGATTATCCTATAATAACAACAAACTTATCTTACTTAAAGTTGGTAAAAAACCATCTTTTTAAACACAAGATCAAAAAGTATAAAATAATTTTAGAGCCTTTAAAAAAAAACACAGCTCCAGCAATTTTAACACCAGCATTAATTCAGGATGTTCATTATGAACAACCTATGCTTTTTTTACCCTCAGATAATTTAATTGGAAAAATAAATAAATTTAATAGATCACTCAAAATACACAAAAAATACCTAAATGATGATAATATTTTTATTTTTGGGATCAAACCCACCTCACCATCACCTGAATATGGTTATTTTTTAACTAAAAAAACTTCAAAAAAAATTGAAAAGGTAATTAAATTTATTGAAAAACCAAACAAAAATAAAGCAAAAAAAATTGTGAAAAAAAATGGATACATGAATTCAGGAATGTTCTTTATAAGAAAAGATTCCATAATTAAAAATTTTAAAAAATATCAAAATAATATTCTTAAAAATTGCATTGAATCTATTGAGAAGTCCAAGATACATAAAAATGTTTATTATTTAAACAAAAAATCATTTAAAATGATAAAAGAAATATCATTTGATTATGCAATCTTAGAAAAATCAAAAAATATCAATGGAATAAAACTAAATATACCATTAACAGATTTAGGAAATTGGAAAGAGATCTGGAACTTTTTAAAAAAGAAAAATACAAAAAAGAAAATAAAAAATAATACATTTCACCGCCCTTGGGGGAAGTATATTAATCTATTTTATGGAGAAGGCTTTTTATTAAAAGAACTTGTTATTAATCCAAATTCGTCTATAAGTTTACAAAAACATTTACATAGATCTGAGCGCTGGACAATCATTTCGGGTAGACCTAAAATTACAATTAACAAAAAAAAATTCTTTAAAAATCCAAATGAATCAGCTTTTATACCTAAAGGATCAATACATAGAATTGAAAACCCCTTTAAAGAGCCTGTCAAAATAGTGGAAGCACAAATCGGGAAAATATTAAAAGAAACTGATATAATTAGATACAAAGATATATACGGTAGAGTTAATTAATCTCAAGTTCGATAGGAGTATGGTCAGAAGGTTTTATTTTAGATCTTGGTTTTATGTTAATATTTACTTTCTTGATTTCATCCAATAAATTCTGTGAAACTAAAAAATGATCAATCCTCATACCATGATTTTTTTGCCAGGAGCCAGCCATATAGTCCCAAAAAGTATATTCCTGTTTTTTTTTATTAAAATGACGATAAATGTCATAAAAACCAAGATTAATAAGTTCTCTAAATTTTTTTCTTATTTCTAATTTAAACAACGCATCATTTTCATAATTTTTATGATCAAAAACATCAAGTTCTTCTGGAATAATATTAAAATCTCCACCAATAATAATATTATGATTACCTAATAGAGTTTTTTTTATTTTTTGGATAAAAATATTTAACCAATATTTTTTATAATCATATTTTTCTGTTTCAATTGGATTGCCGTTAGGAACATAAATATTCACTAATTTAATTATTTTTGATTTACTCTTTATGCTTCCAACAATAATTCTGGATTGTTTATTTTTATCATTAATGAATTTTGTATCAATTTCGTTAATTTTAATTTTTGATATGAATGAAACACCATTATAACTTTTTTGTCCAAATACATAAGATTCGTAACCTAAATTTTTAAAATCAGTAAAAGGAAAATTTCTTTTTTCAGTTTTAATTTCTTGCATCATCAAAATATCTGGAGAATAATTTTTAAGATAGTCTATAATATTTACAATTCTAGCCCTTACTGAATTTACATTCCAAGAGCTTATTTTCATCAAAATGAAAAAGATATTCCACAACCACAAGATGACTTGGTTTTGGGGTTTGTGATTTTAAACGAATTGCCAATTAACTCATTTTTATATTCTATAGTTGAGCCCTTTAAAATTTCCAAAGAAGATTTATCTATAACGATATTATTGTGCTTCAAGTCATCAACTTCGACTTTGTTATCAAATGAGAAATCGTATTTAAAACCAGAGCATCCTCCTCCTTTTACAGCTATTCTAAAAAAAGTACCTTGTGGTTTTTTTGTTATTAAGCTGTTTATTCTTTCCACAGCTTCTTTAGTAAAATTTATTTCTTTAATCATTTTAAGTATATTTTATAATATAATCTTCAAAAGCATTTTATGCAAAAAATATTTAAAGAAGATTATTTAAAGCCCTATGCCGTTAAATCTTTAAACAGCAGAGGGAGAATACATTATGAAGATGAAAATTTAACAAGATCGCCGTATCAAAGAGATAGGGATAGAATCATCCATTCTTCATCATTTAGAAGGCTTAAGCATAAAACTCAAGTTTTTGTAAATACAGAAGGTGACCATTATAGAACAAGACTAACTCACTCAATGGAAGTTTCACAAATTTCTAGAACATTAGCTAGATCTTTAGGATTAAATGAAGATTTGTGTGAAACATTAAGTTTAGCTCATGATTTAGGCCACACACCCTTTGGTCACGCAGGTGAAGAAATTTTAAATAATTGTATGGAAAAATATGGAGGCTTTGATCACAACATACAAACATTAAGGATAGTAACAATGTTAGAAAATAAATATTATAAATTTAGAGGCTTAAACCTTACGCTTGAAACATTAGATGGATTAATCAAGCATAACGGGCCAGTTAAGAATTTAAATTTATTTAATTCTATTTTTACAAAAGATATTTTTAAGAAGAAGATAGACTTTCATTTATATCCATCATTAGAATCACAAGTAGCAGCTATTTCAGATGATATAGCTTATAACAACCATGATTTAGAGGACGGATTAAGGGCAAATTTATTTACAATAGAAAAACTAAGCAATTTGTCAACAATCTCTAAGATAATAAAAAAGCATATTAAAAATAGACAAAAATATCGGAGAGAAATAATAATTAATCAAATAGTTAGAGACCTAATAAATATTATGGTAATAGATGTTATAAGTACAACGAGACAAAATTTAAAAAAAAATAAACTTAAAACGATCAAAGATATTTATAAAAACAACTCTTTAATAGTTGATTTTTCCAAAAAAATGAAAGAGACAGACAGAGAGATAAAATTTTTTTTAAAAAAACATATGTATAACAATAAAAATGTTATAATTAATACCAATAAGGGAAAAGAGATAATAAAAATTCTATTTAATTATTTATCAAAAAAACCTAAAAAACATATTAGTGGAAAATTCTTAGAAAATGAAACCAAAGAGAGGGCTATTTCTGATTTTATAGCAGGAATGACAGACAGATATGCCATTAACTTATATAATAAAATAAAATGAATATTTTTTTACATTATCAAAAAAATTTTTATAAATATTTAATTTTACTTAAAAAAAAAAAAAATAATTGATTTTCCAGACCAAGTAAAAAATTTTACTGTAGAACTACCTCCTAAAAATCAATCTGCAGATATGTCGTGCAATATTGCAATGCTATTGGCGAAACACAATAATATGACTCCAATAGATTTGGCCAATAAGTTGAAAAAGCATTTCATTGATGATTTTGTGGAATTTGAGTCAGTAGAATGTGCTAAGCCCGGTTTTTTAAATTTTTCCTTTAAAATACAATTTTGGAAAAAATATATATTTGATGTTATAAAATTAGATGAAGATTTTGGATCAGAAAAAAATAATAAATTAAATTACAATTTAGAGTTTGTGTCTGCTAATCCCACGGGTCCATTGCATGTTGGGCACTGCAGAGGAGCAATTTTAGGCGACGTTATATCAAATTTATTAAAGTTTAATGGTAATAAAGTTCATAAAGAGTATTACGTGAATGATTATGGAGGTCAAATTAAAAATTTTGTTTTATCTGTTTATTACCGAATTTTAGAAATTAAAGAAAAAAAAGAGTTTCCAGATAATAAAGAATTGTACCCAGGTGAATATATTATTGATATTGCAAAAAAAATTATAAAAAACAAAAACATAAACAATTTTACTAATTTTGATAAAATTTATAACTTATTATCAGAAGAGTCTCTTAAAGCTTCGATTGAAATTATTAAGAAAAATTTAAATGACCTAGGAATTAAGCATGATATTTTTGTTTATGAATCACAATTAATTAAGAAAAATTTAGTAAATAATGTAATTAAAAAATTAGAAAAAAATAATCATGCTTATATTGGAAAATTAGAACCACCAAAAGGGGAAACAAATGATAACTGGAAATCGAGAGATTTATTACTATTCAGATCTACCAAGTTTGGAGATGATAATGATAGGGCTCTTCAGAAAGAAGATAAATCCTGGACTTACTTTGCTAACGATATAGCCTATCATTCACATAAAATTGAAAGAGATTTTGATGTTCTAATTAATATACTTGGATCTGATCATGCAGGTTATATTAAAAGAATTAGTGCAGCTGTAAAAGCAATTTCTAATAATAAAGTAAATTTAATATGCAAAGTATCACAACTAGTAAAACTTTTTAAAAATGGAAAACCGTTCAAAATGTCCAAGAGAAAAGGAGATTATATTACTGCAGAAGATTTATTGAATGAGGTAGGAAAAGATTCTGTAAGATTTATGATGTTAAGTAGAAGCAATGATGTTGAAATTGATTTTGATTTTAAAAAAGTTACCGAAAAATCAAAAGATAATCCTGTTTTTTACGTTCAATATGCTTATGCAAGAATTAATTCAGTTTTTAAACTTCTTAACACGGATCTTGATAAATATAAGACAAGTTATAGTCTTGATTTTATTCTAAATGATCATGAACTTGAAATTTTAAAAAAAAATATCAGAATGGCCTAAGTGTATTGAATTATCTTCAAATAAATTAGAACCACATAGAATTACGTATTACTTATATGAATTATCAACTTTGTTTCATTCATACTGGAATTTAGGAAAAGAAAATGAAGAATATAGATTTTCGATTGATGGGAAGGTCAGAAGTAAATCTAGGCTGCTTCTTTTAAAAGCTTTATCTATTGTAATTAAAAATGGAATGTCAATTTTAGGAGTAAATACTCCAAGAAGTATGTAATGTTTAAAATATTAAAAAATATTTTATTTATGGGATCATTTATTATATTTTTTATTACTATAACTTTTTTTTATTTTTCCGATGAGAATGTTAAAAAAATAAATAAATCAAGAACTTTTCTTTTGAGCGAAAGCGAAAATAACATAGAATTACCAATATTACACAATGATACAAATAATATTATTGTATATACTGATGAAGTAGAAATTTATAAAAAGAAAAAAAAAAAATATAATTTTTTTGATCTAATAAAAAAATAAGCTTATGGATAGAAAAGCTGCTATTTTCGGCATAAAAAAACATAAATTAACTTTAGAAGAAAGATTGTTTTTAAAAAGAGAGAAGCCATGGGGCGTTATATTGTTTTCAAGAAATATTAAAAATCTGATTCAACTTGAGATGTTAATTAAAAGCATAAAAGATCTTTTTAATGACAAAAACTACCCAATACTCATTGATCAAGAAGGTGGCAGAGTCTCTAGAATGGATAAAATTTTAGATTTTTCCTTATTTTCACAAGGTTTTTTTGGAAAAATCTATAAAAAGGATAAATATTCTTTTTTAAAAAATTATACAATATATGTAGATACAGTTAGTTACATTTTAAAAAAGGTTGGAATAAATATAAATACAGTCCCTGTACTTGACGTTAGAGAGAAAGACAGCCTAAATTTTATTAATGATCGATCATTTTCAGATGATCCTCGCATTGTTACCGAAATCGGGAAAATTTGTATTGATTTATATAATAAAAATGGAATAGGAACTGTAACTAAACATATGCCTGGTCATGGAGCTACAAGAATAGACAGTCATTATTCAAAACCAATTATTAAAAAATTAAAAAAAAACTTAATAAAGAAAGATTTTGCACCTTTTAGAAAATGTCATTCTTTTTTTACAATGACATCGCATGCTATATATCAATCGTATGATAAAAAAAATGTATGTACACATTCTAAAATTATTATAAGGAAATTAATAAGAAATAAGATAAAATTTAAAGGTATTATTATTTCAGATGATATTTCTATGAAAGCTTTAAAATTTAGTTTAATAGAAAATGCCACAAGAGCCTTAGACGCCGGCTGCAATTTAGTTTTACATTGCAATGGAAATATTAAAGAAATGTGGAGTTTATCAAAAGTTATACCCAAAATTGATAAATTTACACAAAAAAAAACACAACAATTCTATAAATTTTTAGGATAAACTAAAGGACATGGATGAAGCTATAAATAAATCGATAGAAATTAATATAGACAACTATTCTGGTCCATTAGAAGTTTTATTGGATTTAGCAAAAAATCAAAAGGTGGATTTAGCAAATATTTCAATTACACAGCTGGCTGATCAATTTATAGAATTTATGAATAAAGCCAAAGAAACAAATTTGGATCTTGCGTCTGAATATTTATTAATGGCTACTTGGTTAGCATATTTAAAGTCTAAATTGTTATTACCTCAAGACGAAGATGATGAGTTTAAAGCTTCTGAAGTAGCCGAAAAATTAAAACTTCAATTAAAAAAATTGGAATTAATTCGTCTTTTGTCTGGACAGCTATTAAACAAAAATAGATTAGGTGTAGATATTAAAATGAGAGGAATGACAGAAGGTGTAAGATTAACTCGCACTTCAAAATATAACGTTACCTTATATGAGTTACTCAAGTCTTACTCAAATCATATAATGAGGAAAAATTTTCAATCAATAAATATTCCAAAATTACCTGTATGTACCACCGAGCAAGCAATAGAAATAATAAAAAAAAATATTAAGAATTTAAACGAATGGAGAGAAATTTCCTTTTTAATACCTAAAAAATTTAAAACATCAAAAAATCTCCAAAAGACCGGACTAGCAGGTTTTTTTTCAGCTTCATTGGAGTTAACCAAAGAAGGATTGATTAACATTATGCAAGAGAAGAGTTTCGATAAAATTTTAATTAAAGGAAAGAATGACTAAGAAGAATAATTCTAAAATAATACAGTTTCCGACAAACCTTACAGAGGGAGAAAGACAAATAGAAGCAATCTTGTTTGCCGCTGAAGAACCTTTAGATATTGAGAGTATAGAAACCCAACTAAAAGTCAGAGTAAATATTTTAAAATCTCTAGAGTCTTTACGAGAGCAATATAAAAATAGAGGAATAAATTTAGTTTGTATTTCTAATAAATGGTCCTTTAGAACAGCTTCAAATCTATCAAAATTAATGCAAAAACAAAGTTCTAATCAAAAAAAATTATCAAAAGCTACTATCGAAACATTATCAATAATTGCTTATCATCAACCAGTTACCAGATCTGAAATTGAGGAAATTAGAGGAGTTGCTTTTGGAACAGGTACTCTTGAGATTTTATTAGAATTAAATTGGGTCAGGCCTGCTGGACGAAAAAATGTTCCCGGAAAACCCATTCAGTATGTAACGACAGAAGATTTTTTAAGTCATTTTAATCTTCAAAAATTAACAGATTTACCTAATGTAGAAGAACTTACCTCGGCTGGTTTAATAGACACAGCAAACATAGATGCATCAATCTTTGGAACTGGAAAATTTTATAAAGAGAATATTAATGAAAAAAAAGAGAACATTTATTCAAATATTGATGATATGTTAAGTCAGACTCTTAAATCTGAGGAAGAATAAAAGATATCTTTATTATCCTCAAGAAATTGTATATAAAACGTATATGGGAAATATAGGCTGGTCGGGCATAATAATTGTAGCTATCTTAGTCGTTCTTCTTTTTGGAAGAGGTAAAATTTCAAGCATAATGGGAGATGTTGCTAAAGGTATTAAGAGTTTCAAAAAGGGCATGTCAGACGATTCAGGTCAGACCAAAGATACATCATCTGCTAACGATACAGAGAGCAAATCAAACGAAGATACAAATCAAGAAAATAAATAATTAAAGATGCCACAAATTGGATGGTTAGAAATACTAATTGTAGTAGTTCTGTCAATTTTAATTATTGGACCTAAAGATTTTCCAGTCGTAGTTAGAAAAATAGGAAAATGGACTGGGTCAATAAAAAGATATTTTAGTGATATGCAAAAAGATGTGACAGATTTACAAGATACTATTGAAGAAGAAATATCAATCGAAGAAAAATATTCAAAAAATAAAAAAACTAACGATGAAAAATGAGATGAATGATAATAAAATCAAAGAGTCAAATTTTATTGGTCATCTTACTGAATTAAGATCTAGATTAATAAAATCAATTGTTTATGTATTTATTTTATTTGTAATTTCTTATACTTTTGCTGAAAATATTTATAGTTTTTTAGTGCAGCCATATGCTGATGCAGTCAAAGATAGTGATTTAAATAGAAGATTAATTTTTACTGCATTACACGAAACTTTTATAACATATATAAAGGTTGCATTTTTTTCAGCAATTTTCATTGGTAGCCCAGTTATATTAACTCAAATATGGAAATTTATTGCACCGGGTCTTTACAAAAATGAAAAGAAAGCATTATTACCATACTTAGTTGCTACGCCAACTTTATTTTTATTAGGGGGAATGTTAGTTTATTATTTAGTTATGCCGCTTGCTATAAAATTTTTTCTTTCATTCGAAACTTCAGCACAAATTAATTCCTTGCCAATACAACTTGAAGCAAAAGTAAACGAATACCTATCTTTAATAATGAGGCTTATTTTTGCTTTTGGAATAAGTTTTCAATTACCTGTTTTATTAAGCCTTTTAGCAAGAGTGGGGTTTATTGATTCTGCTTATCTTACGAAAAGAAGAAGATATGTTATTGTAATAATTTTTGCTGTGGCTGCAGTTTTAACACCACCTGACCCAATAACACAAATTGGTTTAGGAATACCTTTGTTAATACTTTATGAATTATCTATAATTTCTGTTAAATTTATAGAAAAGAAAAAACAAAAAGAAAATGCATAATATTAAATTAATAAGAAAAGATCCTAACTATTTTGCCAAAAAACTTGAACAGAGGTATGTAAATATTGATTTAAAAAAATTACTCGATCTAGATAAAAAGAACAGGGAATTAATTCAAAAAAAGGAAAAACTTGAACAAGAAAAAAAAATAATTACAAAAAAGAAAGACGAAAGTAAATTCTCACTTTCTAAGGAAATTTCCAAAGAGATAAAAAAAATTGAAGAAGAGTTGTTAAAAATTAGCAAACTAATTGACTCAATACTAAATTCTTTACCTAATATAGCTTTAGATGATGTTCCTGTTGGGAAAGATGAGTCATTTAATAAAGAGATAAGTAAAAAAGGAGAAATCCCTAACTTTGATTTTCAACCAATGTCGCATTATCAAATTGGAAATAAATTGAGATTAATGGATTTCGACACTGCCAGTAAAGTTTCTGGAAGCAGATTTGTTTTTTTGAAAGGTGAATTGGCAATGCTCGAACGAGCTATATCAAACTTTATGTTAGATATTCACGTAAAAAAATTTGGATATCAAGAAATTTCACCACCTTTAATTGTTACTGATAAAACAATGCATGGAACAGGACAGCTCCCAAAATTTGAAACAGATCAATTTGAGCTAAAACTTAAGGAAGAGGATAATGATAGAAAATTTTTAATACCAACTGCAGAAGTCGTTCTAACCAATATGGTAAGAGAATCTACCTTTAATAAGAATCTTTTGCCTTTTAGGCTTGTAGCTTCTACAGCTTGCTTTCGAAAAGAAGCAGGAAGTTATGGTAAAGATACAAAAGGCATGATTAGACAGCATCAATTTTATAAAGTCGAACTAGTCAGCATAGTTGATCCAAAAAATTGTATTGATGAACTAGAAAGAATGACTGAATGTGCCGAGACAATTTTGAATGAAATAAAACTTCCCTACAAAAAAGTACTTTTGTCTAGTGGCGACATGGGTTTTAGTGCTGAAAAAACTTTTGATTTAGAAGTATGGATTCCTTCTGAGAAAAAATACAGAGAAATTTCTAGCTGTTCATCTTGTGGTCAGTTTCAGGCAAGAAGAATGAAAGCAAAATATAAAAATGATAATAAAGAGTCTGATTTTGTCGGAACTTTAAATGGATCAGGCTTAGCTGTAGGGAGAACTTTGATAGCGGTCATGGAGAATTACCAGCAAAAAGATGGAAGTATAAAGATTCCAGATGCATTAAAACCTTATATGCAAGGCCTTCAATATATAAAATAATTTTTATTGTTTATTATTTTTATTTAGTATAGTCATATTACAATATTAGGAGATAAGTATGTCAGGTTCAGGTTTCGCTCAATTTATACCGCTAATTTTAATATTTGTTATTTTTTATTTCTTTTTAATTAGACCTCAACAGAAAAAAATTAAAGAACACAAATCAATGGTATCTTCATTAAAGAGAGGGGATGAAGTTATTACCTCTGGAGGGATTATTGGAAGAATAGAAAGGGTTTTAGATGATGACAAAGTTGAAATTTCAGTATCAGAAAATGTTAATGTCCATGTAGTTAAATCTACTATCCAAAGTTTGTTAACCAAAACTCAAACAAAAAAATAATAAAATTTTGTGTTATATTTTTCAAAATTAAAATTATTTGTAATTTATTTTATAATTATTCTTTTAACTTGCTTTTCATTATTAAACTTTTTTATAAAGAGCGACAATCCTATTCTCTCAAAAAATGTAAACTTAGGTTTAGATTTACAAGGGGGTTCTTATTTACTGTTAGAAGTTGATTCAGAGCCTCTTATTAAACACAAATTACAAAATAAATTAATTAATTTACGACAAGAGTTAAAAAATAAAAATATTAAATATAAAGATTTAAAAATAGAAAATGAGCTAATTAAATTTAAAATTAATGAAAATGATATTATAAACTTTCAAAACTTTATCACGGATAAAGAAAATCCAATTAATAACTATTATAATAAGTATAACTCTTATGAAATGGATTATTTGTTTGAAAATAATTCTATATCTCTTAAATTTTCGAAATTTGGAATTATAGAAATTAAATCTTCTGCACTTGAACAATCTCTCGAAATAGTTCGAAGGAGAATAGATGAAGTAGGTACAAACGATCCAACCATACAAAGAAGAGGAAATGATAGAATTTTAGTTGAATTACCCGGTTTAGACGATCCAAATAGAGTTAAAAATTTGTTAGGAAAAACAGCAAATTTAACTTTTCGACTTGTTTCTGAAGATGATGAAACTTTCGGTTCTGAAATTTTGTTATTTGAAGATGAAGTAACAAAACTAAAAGTAAACAAAAGAGTCGTGATGAGCGGAGATAATCTGACCAATGCCCAACCAAATTTTGATAGTCGCTCAAATGAAACTATTGTTTCTTTTGACTTAGATAGAGTCGGGGCTAAAAGATTTGGAAAAGTTACATCAAAAAATGTTGGTAAGAGATTAGCAATAATACTAGATAATAAAATTATAAGTGCTCCTCAAATAAGAGAGCCCATACTTGGAGGAAGTGGACAAATATCGGGAGATTTTACTTTTCAATCAGCAACAGATTTAGCTCTTCTTCTAAGATCAGGAGCTTTGCCAACTCCAATAAATATAATTGAAGAGAGAACAGTCGGTCCAGACCTCGGCGAGGATTCAATTAAAGCAGGAGCTATATCTTTAATCATAGGTTTTTTATTAGTAATTCTTTATATGTTTTTTAAATATAAGTTTTTAGGGATTATCGCGAATACAGCTTTGATAGTTAATTTAATACTCTTATTAGGAGTTCTTACAATTTTAGAAGCAACTTTAACATTGCCGGGAATAGCCGGAATTATTTTAACTGTGGGAATGGCAGTAGATGCTAATGTTTTAATTTTTGAAAGAATTAAAGAAGAAAGCAAAGTTGAAAAATCTCTCATACATGCTTTTGATACTGGATATAAAAAAGCTAAATCAGCAGTAGTAGATGCTAACATCACTACATTAATTTCAGCAATTATACTGTTTTTTTTAGGCTCAGGTCCTGTTAAAGGATTTGCTGTTACTTTAGCGATTGGTATTTTGACTACATTGTTTTCAGCTTACTATCTTGCTCGTCATCTAACATCACTATATGTGATGAAAAACAAGAACAGTGGTATTAAAATATGATTTTTAAAATACCAAAAAACATAATTTTTTCTAATTTTTACAGAAAATTAAACTTACTTTCACTAATACTAGTATTATTTTCTTTATCATTTATTTTTTACAAGGGTTTAAACTTCGGAGTTGATTTTACAGGAGGCACTTTAATAGAAATTAGAACAGAAAATCCAAATTCAAATATTGCTGACATAAGAAGATCTTTGATTAAAATGAATTTAGGAGATGTTACTGTAAAGAGATTTGGTACAGAAGGTGATTATTTAATAAAAATAGGAAATAAAGATTCAACAAATGAAAATTTTATTCATAATATAAATAAAAAATTAATAAAAGATTTAGGTTTCGAGGTAAATTTTAGACGTGTTGAAAAAGTAGGCCCGAAAGTAAGTGATGAATTATTAAAAGATGGATTGTTGGCAATCACCTTATCTTTAGCAGCTATGTTGTTTTACATTTGGATTAGATTTGAATGGCAATTTAGTTTTGCAGCAATAATAGCATTAATTCATGATGTTTTAATAACACTAGGTTTATTTTCTATTCTTTCTTATGAAATTAATTTATCGATTGTTGCAGCTATTTTAACTATCGTTGGTTATTCTATGAACGATACTGTTGTAATATTTGACCGTATTAGGGAAAATTTAAAGAAGTATTCAAATATCTCAATTAAAGAAATTTCTAATATTTCTACTAACGAAACTTTATCAAGAACGCTAATAACATCTGTTACCACTTTACTAGCTCTATTTTCTATATATATATTTGGTGGAGCGATACTAAAAGGTTTTTCCTTTGCCATGATAGTTGGGGTTATCATCGGTACTTACTCATCTATTTTTGTTGCCACGCCTCTACTTAACTATACAAATGTAAATCAAAAAACTATTTTAAAAGAAGATTCTCAAAGTTGATAATTAGTATAAGTTTTGAGCCATTACCATTGAAAGTAACATTGGAAGAGATAATAAAGTATTTACTCTAGAAGTTATTACAGCTTTCTTCAAACATTTAGGTTTTTCTTCAGGAGAGCATTCTACGATACCAAGAGCTTTTTTTTGATTTGGCCAAATTATAAACCATACATTGTAAGCCATAATTAAACCTAGCCACATCCCTATACCAATAGCAGTATTTTGACCTCCTCCGCTTCCGATACCCAACACCATAGCTTGGTGAACATATCCATTCAAAGTAGCAACTATTAATCCGGTAACTATTGTTGCTAACGCTGCCCACCTAAACCAAAAAAGTACAGCAGGCGCTATAATCTTTGTAATAGCTGGTTTTTGTTCATCTGTAAGTTTAGGCATATTTGGTATTTGAACAAAGTTTAAATACCATAAAAGGCCTATCCACATAACACCCGCTAAAACATGCAAATACCTAAATAACCAACTCCAAAAAATTTGATCAAAAGCGAAATCTCCGCCACCAAAAAATAATCCTAAAAACAAAAGTATAGCTAAAACTATGGATAAATGGATAGTTTTTGATAGGGATTGTAATATTGAAATCATAAATAAATTATACCATCTTTATCTATTAAAACTAAGCTGTTTTTTTATACTTACTGTTAATAATATTTTTTAAAAAACTACCAGTATAGCTACTATTTATCTCAGTTATTTTTTCTGGATTTCCTTCAGCTATAATTTGACCTCCGTTTATTCCCCCATCAGGCCCCATATCTATGATCCAATCCGCTGTTTTTATAACATCTAAATTATGCTCTATAACAACTACTGTATTTCCCTGATTTACAAATGTTTGAAGTATTTCTAATAATTTTTTAATATCATGTGCATGTAATCCAGTAGTGGGCTCATCTAGTATATACATAGTTCTTCCCGTTGACCTTTTCGATAATTCTTTCGCCAATTTTATTCTTTGAGCTTCTCCTCCTGATAAGGTAGTAGCTTGCTGTCCGATCTTTATATAGCCTAGTCCTACTTTTTTTAAAGTTAGTAATTTAGATCTTACAGAAGGTATATTTTCAAAAAAATCACAACCTTCATCAACCGTCATATTCAGCACATCTGCAATATTTTTATTTTTAAATTTGATCTCGAGTGTTTCTCTATTATATCTGCTGCCTTTGCAAACATCACAAGCTATATAAACATCAGGTAAAAAATGCATTTCATATGTAATTACACCATCTCCTTCACAGGATTCGCATCTACCTCCTTTTACATTAAAAGAAAATCTTCCGACTTTGTAACCTCTGGCTTTTGATTCAGGTAAACCAGTAAACCAATCTCTTATAGGACCAAAAGCTCCTGTATAAGTGGCAGGGTTTGATCTTGGGGTTCTTCCTATTGGAGATTGATCTATATCAATAATTTTATCAATTTGTTCTACACCTTTATAGTTTTTAAAAGGTTTTGGTAATTTTCTGGATTTGTTATTGTTAAGCATTAAATTTAGAGCATTATATAAGGTGTTAACTATAAGTGTAGATTTACCGCTACCAGAAACACCAGTTACACAAGTAAATGTACCTAAAGGAATTTTAAGATTAACTTTTTTTAAATTATTTCCAGAGGCTCCCAAGATTTCCAAGAATCTTCCATTTTTTGCTAATCTTCTTTTATTTGGAATAGGAATAGTTTTTTTTTTTGATAAGTAGCTACCTGTAATACTATTTACATTTTGCATTATTGTTTTTATTTCTCCTTGAGCCACAACATTTCCTCCGTTTACACCTGCTTCAGGACCTAAATCAATAATATGGTCTGCATTTTCCATAGTTTCTGTGTCATGCTCAACTACTATGACTGTATTTCCTAAGTCTCTAAGCCTTTTTAACGCATTAATTAATTTAATATTATCTGCACATTCCATCATATCTCTATCATGTTCTACAACTATTACAGTATTACC
>MDTE01038680.1_pt1 | contig 16920 bp, 10 predicted proteins | sample 811231 | NCBI WGS metagenome assembly MDTE01 (sample SAMN05326651, study PRJNA326480) | marine metagenome | isolation source: seawater | place: Indian Ocean: Red Sea | collected 2010
GAGCGGGTGAGACACTGGATCCAACAGGGAGCCGCCTGGCCGCCCCGCCTGACACTCAGCCGCTACGACATGACGACGGACCGCTGGGCTGGCCGAGACTGGTGGTCGTTACAGCCGATCCGCCGCCCGGCTCCACCTCCTCTGCCCAACGGGCTAACGGCCGCCAACCCGATTGACCGTTTTGTGCAGGCGAAACTGGCCGAACATCGATTGACCGTCAACCCCCCGACCGATCGTCGCAGCTTCCTGAGGCGGGTCACCTTCGACCTGCTGGGCCTGCCTCCCACTCCCGGTCAACTCGAGAACTTCCTGGCCGACCCGGCACCTGACGCGTCGCGACGACTGGTCGACCGACTGCTGGCCTCACCGCACTACGGCGAGCGATGGGGCCGCCATTGGCTGGACGTGATCGGATACACCGAGAGTGACGGTTTCGAGCACGACAAGTTCCGACCGCACTCGTGGCGTTATCGAGATTACGTCGTCAGCAGTTTCAACGACGGGCTGCCTTACGACGAGTTTGTTCGTCAACAACTCGCCGGAGACGTCCTGCCAAACCCCTCGCGGAAAAGCATTGCCGCCACCGGGTTCCTGGTTTCCGGAGAATGGGATGAAGTGCAACACGTGGGATCGAGCAAGAGCGAGATGCGGCGTGCGAGGGAGGAAGAACTCGCCGAGATGATCGGCACGGTCTCGGGCACCTTCCTGGGACTGACCGTCCACTGTTGTCGATGCCACGACCACAAGTTCGACCCGTTGCCACAGGTCGACTATTACCGGATCCGGGCGATCTTCGATGGAGTCGATCACAGCCGTGGAAGCAAGCCGGGAAACCGTTCGATTCTCTCCGACGCGGAAGCCAAAGAGATCGCGCAGACAAAGGCACCTCTGATCGCGCGCCAAAACACACTGAACACCGAACTGGCCCAAGTCCGCCAGTTGCTGCCCAGCGAGGCAACCCTCAAGGCGGGCAGCCAACCCGACAAGACATTGGTCGACGGTCAACACGGCAAAGCTCTCAACGCCGCGCACACCTATGCCACCCTGCCTTCCAAGACTTCCTACCACCAGCCCCCTCTGACGGTCGAGTGCTGGGGACTGGCCCGCACCCGAAACAAGTTCAACGTCTTCGTGGCCAATAACCCGAAAACTTCCGAACACTGGGAGTTGTATTCCTTCACCGGCAAGGGAGATTTCACGGTCTACATGCCGGCGTACAAGCCCGCCACGATCCGGTCCGGCGTGGTCATCACCGATGGCCGCTGGCACTACCTGGCAATGCAATTCGACGGCAAGTCGGTCCGGCTGTTTGTCGACGGCAAACAGGTCCGCCACCAGGTGGTGACTCGCATTCGAAAACCTGGCCCACTCGGCACGCTCGACCTCGGAGCTTATTCCCCCGAACCCGTCGGCTGCGACGGGGCCGTCGACGACGTGAGAATCTCCAATTTCATCCGCCCGATCACCCGTGACGCACCCAAAGCGTTCACCGCCGACAAACACACCGTGGGGTTGTGGAATTTTGATGCCATTCGATCTGGCCATTTCGTCGACGGCTCCAGAAAACCCGGTTCGCCCGACGTGCAGGAGGCCCGGCGTCTCGAACACCGATTGACGGATCAACTGCAGACCGTCACCACACAGATCGCCTCGCTGGCCCCACCGGTAGGCTATATCGGATTTCGCCATCAGCCTGGTGCCACCCACGTACTTCTGAGAGGCGACATCAAGGCCCAGGGGCCACGCGTCACTCCCCGTGGGCTGTCATCACTTGCCGACCTTTCCGGGGATTTGGGCCTGCCAGCAGATGCTCCCGAAGCCCAACGGCGCCGCCGGTTCGCTCGATGGGTCACCGATGGCCGGAACCCACTGACCGCCCGGGTCATGGCCAACCGGATTTGGCAGTTCCACTTCGGCGCGGGCCTGGCCCGCAACACCAGTGACCTGGGTTTCAACGGCGGGCGCCCCACTCACCCCCAACTGCTCGACTGGCTCGCCTCCGAACTGATTCGCTCGAACTGGGACCTCAAGCACATGCACCGACTGATGGTGCTTTCGACAACCTACCGACAATCCTCGGCCACGCGACCGAAGGCCGCCGCACGCGACGCCGACAACCGATGGCTCTGGAGATTCACACCACGACGACTGGAGGCCGAGGTCGTCCGCGATGCGATGTTGGCCGTCAGTGGAGAACTGAATTCCACGATGTACGGCCCCAGTGTTCAGCCGTTCACCGTCACCGTCTTCAACACCCACTTCTACCATCTCTTTGACAGTCCCGACGCCCGGTTCAATCGGCGGACCTGTTACCGGGCCAACGTGATCACCGGCCGTGATCCGTTGCTGGACTGCTTCGACTGTCCTTCCCCGTCGGTGGCCACACCCCAAAGACGGACAACCGTCACACCATCACAGGCCCTGGCCCTGATGAACAACTCGTTTGTTCTTCGGCAAGCCCGCCTGTTTGCCGACCGAGTTCGCCGCCTGGCCTCCGGAAGTCCAGGCGACCAGGCCGACTGGGCAGTCCGCCTGGCCTTCTGCAGGCCCGCCACCCGTGGAGAACGCACCCCGTTGGCGAACCTGATCCGTAACCACGGGCTCAACCATGCCTGCTGGGCTCTGCTCAACAGCAGCGAGTTTCTCTACTCCCCGTAACGCTCGATGACAACTTCCCTGAACAACTTGCAGCCCCGACGCACGTTCTGCGGCCAGATGGCCGGAGGAATTGGGGCCATCGCGATGGCGAGCCTGCTCGACCAGGATGGCTGCCTGGGCGACGAACCGGCCGGCAGTGGCATCCTGCACGCACCACACGTGCCCGCCCGGGCCAAGCGGTGCATCCACGTGTTCTCACCCGGCGGCGTCAGCCAGGTCGACACGTTCGACCACAAGCCCGCTCTCGAAACACTCGACGGCAAGCGACTGATGGGCAAAGGCGAAATCGACACGTTCTTCGGCAAGATCGGCGTCCTCCGCAAGAGCTTCTACAGGTTCAAACAACACGGACAAAGCGGCAGTTGGGTCAGTTCATTGATGCCACACCTGGCCACCTGTGCCGACGACCTGACCTATTTCCACACGCTGGTCTCCCGCAGTTCGTCGCACACGCCGGCCTGTTTCCAGATGAACACCGGCTTCACCCAGGTCGGGTTCCCGAGCGTCGGCTCGTGGCTCTCTTACGGGCTCGGCACGCTCAACAACGAGTTGCCCACCTTTGTGGTGTTGCCGGACCCCCGCGGCCTACCCAATGGCGGCACCAGCAACTGGAGCCAGGGATTCCTGCCGGCTCAACACCAGGGCACGGCATTCTCCACCGATGGAAAAGGCGAATCCATTGCCAACCTGAAAACCCCGACGTCAGTCTCGGCTACCGGCCGCCGTGCCAGCCTCGAACTTCTCTCAAAATTCAACAAGTCATTCGCCCAAGCCAACCCGGGCAACGATGAACTGCAGGCCCGGGTTCGGTCGTATGAACTGGCGGCAAGAATGCAGAGTAGCATTCCCGACGTGGTGGATTTCAGCAGCGAAACCCAGGCCACCCGGCAGTTGTACGGTCTCGACGACAAGGATCTGGCCCCCACAGCCTCCAACTACTTGCTGGCGCGCCGGCTCGTTGAACGCGGTGTTCGGTTCGTGCAGGTGTTCAACGGCGGAGCACTGGGCTCCCCTCGCATCAACTGGGATGCCCACGAGGACCTCGTCCGCAATCACGGAAACCAGGCCCGACACCTCGATCAGCCGTGTGCCGCGTTGCTCAAGGACCTGAAGCAACGAGGCCTGCTTGACGACACGCTGGTCGTGTGGAGCTCGGAATTTGGTCGCACCCCATTCACCCAGGGCGACAAAGGCAAGGGCCGAGATCATCACCCACTGGTCTTCACCGGATGGATGGCGGGGGCGGGACTGCGCCCCGGATTCCATCACGGCGTCAGTGACGAGGTCGGTTACCGACCCGCCGAGAACCCGGTGACCGTCTACGATTTCCACGCCACGCTGCTGCACCTGCTCGGAATCGATCACACGCGACTGACCTATTACCACAATGGACTCGCAAGGCGGTTGACCGATGTCCACGGCCACGTCGTCCACGATGTCCTGGCCTGACTCGGCCGCCCCCTCTCCCGTTGCCCGCAAGGGGTGTCTGCCATCCACCTGTTGCTGCCGTTTGCATCGAGCATTCTGACCGTCTTCGGCCTGCTGCTGCTCAAGCGGGCCCAGGCACGGGACACCTCCACGTGGACCACTCTGATCGTGGTCACCTGGGTCACCGCGATCGGCTTTTCGGCCCTGACGCTGACCGGTGGCACCATGCAACCAGCGGCGATGCTCTGGCAACCGGCCACGGTCGGAACGCTGTTCCTGGCCGGACTGGCTTTCACGTTCCTGGGGGTCAAGATCGGCGACGTCTCAATCGTCACCCCCATCCAGGGCGTCAAGGTCCTTCTGGTACCGGCCATGGCCCTCCTGGTTGTCGACGACGTGGCCGGAACGCGGGTCTGGATTTCCTCGGCAATCGCCCTTTGCGGCATCTGGTTCATCCAATCGACGGATAACTCGGTGGATCGCTCGAAAATCCTCATTTCCATAGGCTGTGCACTGCTGGCGGCCATCTCCCTGACCTTCTTCGATCTGTTCATTCAACGGTGGGCCCCGGCGTGGGGCCCCGGCTACTTTCTGCCGTTGGCCTTCGCCTGCACCGCATTGCTCTCACTCGGCTTTCTGCCCGTTGCCCGGACAGACGGCCGAAGTATCCGGTCACAACTCAGTTGGCCCTTGCTTGTCGGCTCGCTGCTGATGGCGGTTCAGGCCTTCGGCATGACATACACGATTGCCCGGTTCGGCGACGCCACCCGGGTCAATATCGTCTACTCTCTGCGAGGCCTCTGGGGCGTGCTGTTGACCTGGACACTGTCAAAGTCCCTGGGCCTGACTGCGGCAGCACCGAGTACCGCCTTGATGCTCAAGAGACTTGCCGGTGCTATCCTGATTGGCATATCAATCGTCCTGGCCCTGACATGACACTCGCCCCTCCCCCCCTTCGAGCACACGCCATGACACCACCATTCCCCCGACGCCCGCCGGCCGTCTTCCTGGCGATGTTGATCGCAGCCACTGGTGTCACCAACAGTGACCTCACGACCCGGCTCGCGTCGGCTGCCGATGCCCCCATCCGGGTTCGCAACGGCAAACAGATCACTGCCACCACTATCGCCTGTCGCCGCATCGCACTGGGTGAGCCTGAGGACTACAAGCCCTCGATCGTGCAACTGCCTTCCGGAGAACTGTTGCTGGTCGTATTTTCTGGTGAGCAAGTCGGAGGTGGAAAGATCCGTGAGATCACCCGCTTGTACCGTTCGAAGGACCAGGGCCTCAGTTGGTCCGGCCCCGAGTTGAAACCCAAACTGCTGGGGCGGGAACCGTACCTCTCCATCACCCGAAACGGAACACTGTTCATCACCGGCCATCTGCTGTCTCAGGACATCCGCAACAAGCACGGCCACACCCAAAGTTATCTGCACCGCTCGACCGACGGCGGCCGCACATGGACCAGCCTGCTCCTGCAGCCCGCATCGTTCCGAAAAGGCACCACAGTGCTGACAGCCCGGAACGTGCTGGAACTGGCAGATGGTTCGTTGATGGTCGGCATCTCGGAACACGCCCCAAAGAGTGGCAACGTGTTCTGGAAAAGCACCGACGGCGGCAAGAGCTGGCCCAAGCGGTTTCCGGCTTCCTTCTCGGATGTTCCGCCAAAGTACCCCTACACGATTCTCGGCGAGGCTCATCTCTGGCAAGCCCGATCGGGACGACTGCACGCGATCCTGAGAGTCGGATCGGCCAACTCGTGGCCCATCAAGGGCACCAGGGACCCGGGCAACACGGACCAGTCGGAACGGATGCTGACCTACACCTCCGACGACGGTGGTCACAAGTGGAAATTCGTCCGCGACCTTGGCCGCTACGGACAGATGTATCCCTCTATAGCTCGCCTCGGCTCCAACCGGCTGCTGCTGACCTTCACGCAACGGGCGATTGCTCCGCAACTGGGTGTCCGAGCCGTGCTGGGGCACGAGACCCGCGACGGCTTCCGCTTCGACATGAAGCACGACGAACTGTTGCTGGAAACCAAGACACCCAGGGGGATAGCCAGTGGCGGCGGGTTCGGGCCCACGATCGTGCTGAAGGACGGCACGCTGATCACGGCCTACACCTACAGAGACGCCAAGAACGTCAAGCACGCTGAGGTCGTGCGTTGGCGAATGCCAAAGACCCGCTGAACGAGCCAGTTCTCACACCAGGATTTCGTTCACCACGCGGCCGTAGACATCGGTGAGCCGGAAGTCGCGGCCGCTGTACCGGAAAGTCAGCGCCTCGTGGTCCAGCCCGATCAGGTGCAACATTGTCGCGTGCAGATCGTGCACGTGGACCTTGTCCTCGACGGCAAAGAAACCGAACTCGTCTGTCGACCCGTAGGTCATTCCCCCCCGGACTCCGCCTCCGGCCAGCCACATGGTGAACCCGTAGGGATGATGATCGCGGCCACCGCCCTGCCCGGTCGGTGTCCTTCCGAACTCGCCTCCCCAAACGACAAGGGTCTGGTCCAGCAACCCACGTGATTTCAGGTCGGCGATCAACGCTGCCACCGGCCGGTCGGTCTGCCGCGATGTCTTTTCGTGATCTCGGACATTTCCGTGGGCGTCCCACTGGTTGTCGACGTTGGCGACAACAAAACGAACGCCGCGTTCCACGAGACGGCGTGCCAGCAGGCACTGCCGACCGTATTCGTCGGTGTCCTTCTGACCGAGCCCGTACAGATCCTGGGTCGCCCGACTTTCCCGGGACAGGTCAAACGCTTCGGGAGCCCGGGTCTGCATCCGAAAGGCGAGTTCGTAGGCCGCCAGCCTCGCGTCAAGCCGACTGTCGTCCTCGCGGCGGTGGCGATACACCTCGGCCAGGCGACGAATAGCGGCCAGGCGAGTGGCCTGGATCTCACGAGCAACCGGCATCGCCAGATTCGCGATGGGCTTCTTGACGTCCGGAATCGATGTCCCCTCAAAAGCGGCCGGAAGGAAAGACGACCCGTGGATCACCTTCCCGGCCAGGTTGCTTTGCCGACTGATCGACACGAACCCGGGCAGGCTGTCGTTCTCGCTGCCCAGGCCGTACAGGGACCAGGCTCCGACACTGGGTCGAGGCAGAACCCCGTCACCAGTCGTCATCTGCCGGATCGCCCCACTGTGCTCGATCTGGTCACAGTACACCGACCGGACAATGCACAGGTCATCGGCATGACGAGACAGGTTCGGCAGCAACTCACTGAACCAGGTCCCCGATTCGCCATGTTGCTGGAACCGAAACGGCGATGGCCGGCAATTGGGCGTCGCATCCCTGGTGATTCTCGGCAGCTTGATCGGAATCTTCGTGTGGTCGGCCAGCTTCGGTTTTGGATCGAACAGGTCAACCTGGGACGGCCCGCCACCCATGAACAGGAAAATCACGCTCTTGGCCCGGGGAGCATGGTGTGGCTGCCGGGGAGACTGAGGATTGCGGCTCACCTCCGCAGCCCGAACCTCCTCGGACAACAACCCGTAAAGCGACAACAGCGGAAATCCGGCCGACGCCCGGCGCAACAGTCCCCGCCGGTCGACATGGAACTCAAGCTGTCTTTTTCCGCGATCATCAATCGACATAGATGAACTCGTTGCTACAAAGCAGGGCCATACACAGATCCTCCCAAGCACCGCCATCGCCTTCGACGGCCTTGCCCCCCGACACGGCAAGCCGTCGACGCACTTCACGGGCTTCATCGAGTGTCCGCGCCGCCAACCGCTGTTCTTCATCCCTCGGAGGGCGGCCCACGATCTTGCGATAAAGGGCGTCCACCAGAACCCCATCCGTCCGCCGCTGTTTCAACAGCCCTCCGGCAATCGTCCTGGCCGTCGACAACACGGCCGGGTTGTTCATCATGAACAGCGACTGTGGAGCCGAGGTCGAATCGGCCCGGCGGGGAACAACCAGGTGGGGATCGGGACCATCAAACAGACTCAGTAACGGATCCGGCGCACTGCGAGTCGGTGCCGCAAACAGAGATCGTTTCGATGCGTCCCACCCTGGACCGGTTGCACGCTGGACCTGGCCCGCATGCCACAGCAACGTATCCTTCAACGCCTCCGCATCCAGCCGTTTGCGGTTCATTCGGCTGAGCCATCTGTTGGCTGGGTCACGACGAAAGCCATCTCCCGTCACGAGGCTGGTCTGCCGGTAGACGCTCGACAGCATGATCTGCCGCACCACCGACTTCACCGACCATCCGGACTCGACAAATTCCACTGCCAGCCAATCGAGAACCTCAGGGTGCGTCGGGGGTCGGCCCAGGCGACCGAAGTTACTCGGAGTTTCCACGATGCCCACACCCATCAGGTGCTGCCACACACGGTTGACCATCACCCGTGCGGTGAGCGGGTGGCCAGGGTGTGTCAGCCACCTCGCGAGTTCCCGACGGCCACTTCCGTGGATTTCGGGTCCGCCAGGCACGCTGTCACCAAACACGCCGGGAAAACCACGTCGGACAATGGGGCCGGGTTTCAGGTGATTGCCACGAAGAAGCAGCCGTGCGTCACCGACACGCTTGTGCCGAGTTCCCGGCACAGGCCCTTCCTGCATGACCATTCGAGACACCACCGCCGACACCTCCGGCCGCAGCCGGTCACGTTCGGCGATCAAACCGACACGTCGCCTGAGTCCTTCCGGATCGAAGGTCCAGCGGTTCTTTTTTCGGTCAGCCAGCAGGGACGCCACCTTCCCCAGAAGCGACTTGACCTGCTTGTCGGCTTCCACCTTCCGTTTCTCATCCGACTCGTTCTTCTGTCGCTGGCGAGCCGCCGCCAGTTCTTTTTTGACCTGGACCAACTCGCGGGTCTTGCCGAGCCTCTTGTCCAGCGCCTTGATCGACGCCTCCAGTCCGTCGAGGACCGACTTCTTCACCCGCCAACGATGCAAGGCGGCCTCGTCGGAGACCAACGGTTGCTCGATCCGTCGACGCAACCGGGCACTGCCCTGGAATGTGAACATGTGACTGCTGTAGAAGATTCCGGCCAGGGCGTAGTAGTCCTTCTGGGAGATCGGATCGAACTTGTGGTCGTGACATCGGGCACATGAGATTGTCAGCCCCAGAAAGGTTCTCCCCAGGACGTCAAGCTGTTCGTCGATGCAATCGGCCAGGACTTTTTCCTTGTCATTGCCCTCGACCAGATGAGCCAACCCCCAGATTCCCGTCGCTGTCAGCCCATCCGCATTCAGAGCACCGGGCCCATCGGCGACCTGCAGATCGCCGGCAACCTGCAGCCGGACGAATTCGTCGTACGGCAGGTCCCGATTCAATGACCGGACAACCCAGTCGCGGTAGGAACGGATCGAGAAGTTCTCGTTCTTGTTGGCCGCACAGGTCGGGTCGTCGAGCGAATACCTCACGTTGTCGAGCCAGTGACGTCCCCAGCGAACACCGAAATCAGGCGACGACAACAACCGATTCACCACCCGCCTGAAGGCGCCTGACTGACGGTCTGCGAGAAACAGTTCGACTTCCTCGCGTGTCGGTGGAAGGCCGATCACGTCGTAGGTCGCCCGACGAATCAAAGTCCGTCGGTCGGCATCTCCTGATGGAATCAACGAGCGGGCTTCAAGCGTCGCAAGCACGAGGCGGTCCAGGTCATTGCGGGGCCATTGAGAGTGGCGTAAGCCCCTGGGTACTGGCGGCCGTTTCACTTTCCGGAATGCCCAAAGCTTTCTGGCCGTCGCCAGATCCTGTGGCGATTCGACCTTCGCATCCCCATCGCGTGGATCCGGTGCTCCCATCTTGATCCAGGCCACAAAATCGGCAATCACTCCGGCTGGCAACCTCCCCTTGGGGGGCATCTTGAACGACTCGTGTCGCAAAGCTCCGATCAGCAGGCTGTCGCCCGGCTTACCGGGCACGACAGCCGGCCCGCTTTCGCCACCGGCCCGCGTTCCCGCCCGCGTGTCCAACCTCAGCTTCCCCTTCAATTTCCCGGCAGTCGCCGCGCGAGCCGAATGACACAGGTAGCACTGATTGACCAGCACCGGACGGATTTTCTGTTCGAAGAAACGAACACCACCGGGAGGCCCCTTCTCCTCCGCACCCGCAAATCCCGCCAGGACACAGACAACGAATACCGACACTGGCCGATGCAAACCGAGAATCGATGTGGCCATCCGCATCACAGTGTCCTTTGTCTGGTGGGAGTCCCGGATCCGAACAGAGCACGGACTCTCCACCGAGACATGTTAGAATAACCGATTCCGCGTTCGAAGTTGCGGACAGGCATTCGCCCGACAGACATCCGGTTCTGCAGTTGTTACAGTCTCGCACGAAACCGGCCCATGCCCCCCTGCCACTCCTGAATCGACCGACCGAGAGATCCCGATGGCAACCGACCAGATCACGATCTACCACAACCCGCGATGTTCCAAGAGTCGCCAGACTCTCTCCATTCTCGAAGACGCCGGCATCACCCCCCGAATCATCGAGTACCTTGAGAATCCTCCCACGGCGGCTGAACTCCAGGTCCTTGGCAATCAACTCGGTCTCGAACCGTCTGAGTTCATCCGCAGCAAGGAAGCCGCCTACGCCGCGCTTGATCCTTCGGGCTCAGAGCGGTCTGAAAGCCAATTGCTGGACGCCATGGCCGCGGAACCGATTCTGATTGAACGTCCGATCGTCGTGCGTGGCGACACCGCCGTTCTCGGCCGGCCTCCGGAAAACGTTCACCAACTGCTTTAACCGACAAGTCATGCCAATTTGGCTCGCGATCCACCACCCCGCCTTTCCCTGCACACCGGAACCGGGGTATCCTAGAGACTGGTGGAGTGACCTTCGGTCGATGGTCGCTCCCCACAGTTTTCACAATACGCGGACGCATCCAAACCACTCTTTTCATCACGGACCGCACTCATGACGCGATCGCAATCTGTCAACCGCCGCGAATTCCTGCAGACAACCAGTGCCGGTGCCGTGGCCATCTCGGCTGGCGTGTTCACCGGCGGATCGATGGCGGCCGAGCGGTCACCGAATGAGAAATTGCGGATCGCCTGCGTGGGCACCGCCAACCGGGCTGCGGCCGACATCAACGGTGTCAAAGGCGAAAACATCGTCGCACTGTGCGATATCGACACCAACTACCTCGATCGGGCCAAGTCGCAGTTCAAGGACGCCCGGACCTATGTCGACTACCGGGAAATGATCGAAACCGAGGCTGGCCGAATCGATGCGGTCGTCGTCGGCACGGCCGACCATCACCACGCTCCGGCTGCGCTCCGGGCCATCAACAAGGGACTTCACGTTTACTGCGAGAAGCCCCTGACCCACACCGTGCACGAAGCTCGCGTCCTGGCCGAGGCCGCCAAGAAGAAGGGTGTGGCCACCCAGTTGGGCACCCAGATCCATGCCGGCGACAACTACCGCCGCGTGGTCGAGATCATCCAGTCAGGCGCAATCGGGGAAGTGACCGAAGCCCACGTCTGGGTCGGCAAAGGCTGGGGTGGTGGTGATCGCCCCAAGGCCGGCCAGCAGCCGCCCAAGAACCTGCACTGGGACCTGTGGCTTGGCCCCGCACCGGTGAGACCCTACGCCGCCGGACGCTATCACCCGGCACAGTGGCGACGCTGGTGGGACTTCGGCCAGGGCACGCTCGGCGACATGGCCTGCCACTACATGGACCTGCCGTTCTGGGCCCTGAAACTTCGTCACCCGACCCACTGCCAGGCAACCGGACCGAAGTTGCATCCCGAGACCTGCCCGCTGGGTCTGAAAGTCGAATACCAGTTCCCGAAGCGGGGCAAGCTGGCGCCGGTCAAGCTGACCTGGTACGACGGCACCATGATCCCACGCAAGGTGGCCGGACAGCGCGTGCCTGGCAGCGGCGTGATGTTCGTCGGAACCGAGGGCCAGATGTTCGCCGACTATGGGCGGTACAAGCTGTATCCGCAGGACAAGTTCAAGAGCTTCCAGCCCCCCAAGCAGACGATCGCCAAGTCGATTGGTCACCACGCCGAGTGGATCCAGGCCTGCAAGAAGGGCACGCCCACGACCTGCAACTTCGACTACTCGGGCGCATTGACCGAAACCGTGTTGTTGGGCAACGTCAGCTATCGCACTGGCAAGGCACTCGAATGGGACGCCGCCGCACTCGAGGCTCCCAACTGTGCCGCGGCCGCCAGCTACATCCGCAAGGAATACCGCGAGGGTTGGGAAGTCGCCTGACACGGCCCGCTTGACAGCGGACTGACCAACGAAGAACAGCCGAGTCCCCGGCGGGTCTCGGCTGTTTTTCTTTTCCGCAGGAGAGGCCGCCGCTCAATTTCCATCCCCGGCAATGTACTTCAGCTGAATCTTGGCCCCGGGCAGTTTCTTCTGCAAAGCCGCCACGCCGCCCTCGCTGACATTGGTCCGGGTCACCTTCAGGTCCTTGAGCGACGTCAGAGCTTCGAGGTGCACCAGGCCCTCATCGGTCACAGCCGTCGAACCCAGGTGGAGGAACTCGAGTTTTCCCAGCGGCGAGAGTGCAGGCAGCCCGATGTCACTGGTCAGCGTATTGTCCAGGTTCAACCAGGCCAGGTTCTTGAGTTGCCCCAGAGGCTCCAGCCCCGCATCACTGATCTGCACTCGCCACAGGTTCAACTTCTCGAGATTCGTCATGGCCCCAAGATGAACCATCCCGGCATCGGAGATCAGGCTGTTCTCGCTGAGGTCCACCTCGACGAGCGATCCGATGGCCTTCAACTGCTCGAGTCCGGCGTCGGAGACCTGGGTCTGAGAAAGCCGCACCTTGCGAAGCCGAGAGAACTGCTTCAACACGCCTGCCGCCTCGTCACCGGCCAAGGTCCCGGCCAGATAAATCTCCTCGAGTTCCGACAGTTCCTTCAACTGAACGAGCCCTTCCTCGCTGATGAACAGGTAGTCCAGCAACAGGGCCTTGAGCCCGGTCAACTTGCCGATGTGCGCCATCCCCTGGTCATCGACCTGTGTCGCGTTGTTCTTGCCCGAAAGCCGGAGCGCCCGCAACGAAGTGAGACCAACAAGGTGCGAGAGACCGTCGTTGGAAATTCCGCAGCCGCGGAGATCGAGATTGCGGAGGGTCGAAATCTCACCGATGGCCACAAGTCCCTCGTCGGTGATCGCGGTGTCATTGAACAGCACCGACTGCAGATTCGGGAGTGAACCAAGAGCAGCAAGATCTTTGTCGGTCAACGTGACGCCTCGCAGGTTGACTTCGGTCACACGACCGTCGCTCCCCCTGTTGAACTTGGCGCCAAGTTTTTCGAGCGAGCCGATTGCAGCAGCATCGTCGGACGGCACGATCGCCACTGTTCCCGCCGCCTTGTTGTCGGCTGGAATGCCTCCATCTGAAGGTGTCTCATCGGTACCACAACCGGCCGCAATGAACACCGTCACCAGCAGGCCCATCACAGGCAGTCGGCGCATAAATCCATTCCCTTTCCGTTTGATCTCCTGGACAACATCCCACCTGGCCCTTCCATTCAGACCTCGGCCAACCGAGTGACCGAATCGCCGAAACGGTCCAACGAGCTGCGACGATACTTGGTTCTGGAACACGGTCGGCCACCACTTGACACTGAAGACTATGCCCCGATGGTACACAAATCCCCCCATCAGTTCGTACGATGGTCGCTCCTTCATCACTCATCACAGGCGGTGCCCCCATGTCCGAACCGATTGCCTACCTCAAGGGGGAATACGTCCCCGCCTCGCAGTGCGTCCTGCCGATCTACGACCTCGGCATCGTGATCGGCGCCGCTGTGACCGATTTCTTTCGCACGTTCCACCAGACGCCCTACCGGCTCGACGACCACCTGCAGAGGTTTTACCGCAGTTGCCGTTACGCCCGCATCACACCACCAGTGAGTCTCGAAGAGAGCCGGGCGATTTCCGAGAAGTTGATTTCCGAGAACAGCCAGTTGGATCCGGGCCGCGAACTGGGGCTGGTGTTCTACATGACCGCCGGCGAAAACACCGTCTACGCGGGTGCCTCCGGCATGCCCACGGAACTCACCTCCACTTACGTCCAGCACACGTTCCCGATGCAGTTTCACCTATGGCGGAACGTATTTCTGGAAGGGGTGCACTGCGTCACTCCGGCCCCTCGGCACTGGCCCCCTCAGTGTCTCTCGTCCCGGATCAAGAACCGCAACCGCCTGCACATGTGGATCGGCGAACAGGAGATCAAGCAACTCGATCCCGGTGCAACCGCGCTTTACCTGGACATCAACGGCAACATCACCGAGACGGGCGGATCGAACTTCGTGATCTACCGGGACGGCCAGGTCGTCTCACCTCGCCGTGACAACATCCTCTGGGGTATCAGCCTGACCGTACTCACCGAGATCCTCGAGGACATGGGGATCCCCTTCGTCGAACAGGACATCCAGACCTACGACGTCGTCAATTCCGACGAAGCCTGGATGCCGACAACCCCCTACTGTCTCGGCCCGGTCGTCCGTTTCAACGGCGTTCCGATCGGAGACGGGACGCCCGGGCCACTGTGGCGAAAGATCATCGATCGCTGGAGCGAAGTGGTCGACAAGGACATCTACCGCGAAGTCACCGAGGCTCCCGAGCCGTCCTGAGTTTTTCCGACCACGAACCGACCGAGATCACGATTCGTCAGCGGGGATCTCGACCGGGAACATCTCGGGCCGTCTCTTCTGGAACACCAGGTCCGCGAACCGGTGTGTGTGTATCCCGGAGGCGTCAATGTTGTGGATCGAACCGGCAATCGGCTCGAAGGCCGCCCGAAAATGTGCGGAGGACTTCACACAGATGTACCTCATTGCCGCGCAGTCAATGCCCAGGGTGCGACTGAACGCCATGTCATAGGGCTGCTCGCGAGCGGTCACCACGACGACATTCACTCCTTCGATCTTCAACCATGCTGAAAGGCCCATGGTCCCGGTCAATCCGGCCAGCATCGGACCATCGTAGGCGAACTCACCGGTGGTCACGGCGACGACTTCCGCTGTGCAGTCAACCGGCGTCCCCTGGACCGGATCCGACTTACCGCCAAGCGACACCGTGATGGTCTCTCCTGGCCCCGCTTCGTGCGCCTGTACGGCGACTTCGGGATCGACCAGGTAAAGGATCAAGGCATCCTCGAGCCCGAGTTCCAGAAAAGTCTGCAGGACCTCAGTCGAATCTCCCGGAGACCCTCCCCCAGTATTGTCACAGTGGTCGGCCAACATGATCGGAAATTTGCCGAGGGCGTGCCCCGCATCGAGTCCTTCCCGCACGGACACGGGAGCAGAAAACCAGGTCTGGCGATTCTCCCAGACCCACTCGCCGAACTCGTCGGCAGTCGCCTGAGCCAGTTCCTCGTCACCGTCGGCCACAACGATCACTGACGACCCGACGTCGGCCACATCCGACCACGCAAACCCGGTGGCGATCGTCACACAGACGACGCCCGGCCGCTGCTCGATTTCGTGAACCCGACGCATGACATCATCCATGGGAGGATGGGCCGTCACCTGTTTGCTCGTGGCCCAGAACATCGGCAGATTGCGAATGGCTCCGACGGGGGCCATTTCCCCACGGATCGTCGCGAGTACGATCTCTGCCGCCTCGCGTCCGCGGTCGGCCATGTCCACATGAGGAAACGTGTCGAACCCGACGACCGCCGTCGCGGACTTCACCCGCAATGTCGTGTGGTTGCCATGAAGATCGTAGGTGACAACGATCGGTCGTTCCGGCCCAATCACCTCACGAACCGCAGCGGTCATATCTCCGTCGGCGTCGTCGATCCCATCAACCACCATCGCCCCGTGCAGGTCCAGTAACACTCCGTCCACCGGCCCCTCGGCCTGCTCCGCCTCCGCCAGCCTGTTCAAGAGGTCGTTCTTGATCTCCGCATAGTCGACAGCATCAATCAGGCCACCGGGAAACGCACTGGCCCGAAGCAGCGGCACAATCTCGACCTCGTCTTCTTCCTCGAGACGATCGATGAATCCGCCCGAACAGACGTTGGTTCCGCGAAATCGCTCAATCATCTCAGCACCACGGGCAATTCCCTGTGCGTGCTGAAAATCAGACATCGTTGTCGTCGTCTTCACGAACGTGCTGGTTTCATGCAAAATCCCGCCAATGGCAATTCTCATGGTGTCCTGACTCCTTTGGTAACCGCTCGTGTTCCGCTTTGAGTTGGTGATGTGATTTCCTGATACAATCGTCGGCCACTCAATTTCAACCCACTCTGACTTCCAGCCGATGCCTCGCCATAACCCAACCAGCCCTTTTCACCTCACGGCACTTCTGTTTGCGATGGTGATCGGCCCGCTGGCAAACACGGCTCGCACGGCCGACTGGCCACACTGGCGCGGGGCCGCCCGCAGCGGAGTCGTCGACGAAGACTCCGGGTTTGACCGCGGTGCATGGCCTCCCGGCAAACCCGCATGGACCGCGAAACTCGGCGTCAGTGGAAGTGCGCCAATCGTCGCCGACGGTCGACTTTACACGATGGGATGGAAGGCCAACCGCGAGTGGATCCACTGCCTGGAGGCCACCACCGGGAAGCCACTTTGGACCCAGTCGTACCCCTGTCCGCTCTACGGCAGAAAGAGCGAGGGTGACAAGGGCCTGTATTCCGGACCGTCCTCATGCCCGTCGTACGACAAACAGACTGGCTACCTGTACACACTGAGCACCGACGGAGACCTGAACTGCTGGAACACTCGCCAATCGGGCCGCCATGTCTGGCGGCTGAATTTCTACGAGGCATATGACGTCGCCCAGCGACCGCTGGTGGGACGACGCCGACTGCGTGACTACGGCTACACGACCGCCCCACTGGTGTACGGTGACTGGGTCATCGTCGAGGTCGGCGACGACGA
>MDTE01136278.1_pt1 | contig 16918 bp, 22 predicted proteins | sample 811231 | NCBI WGS metagenome assembly MDTE01 (sample SAMN05326651, study PRJNA326480) | marine metagenome | isolation source: seawater | place: Indian Ocean: Red Sea | collected 2010
CTTATTACTTATTACACATTATCTTATTACTTATTCAAGTTCTGCTACGAGTTGTTGGTGTTTCTCCTCCATCTCACCATCAGTCCAGTCAATCCCTCCACTTCCATCATCTTCTCCCATGAGATCGTAATTGTCGGGGTTTACGATATCTCCGTCTTCCGTTCGGACATACTTGACACCCTCAAAGATGAAAGGTGTGTTTCCATCATCATCCTCCTCCTCCTTCTCTTCAACCTTATCCTCCTCTTCCTCCTCATCAGAGTCAACCTTCTCCACCTTCTTCTTCACCTTCTTCTTCGCCTTCTTCTTTGGTTCCTCCTCCTCATCGGAGTCAACCTTCTCCACCTTCTTCACCTTCTTCTTCGCCTTCTTCTTGGGTTCCTCCTCCTCATCGGAGTCAACCTTCTCCACCTTCTTCACCTTCTTCTTCGCCTTCTTCTTGGGTTCCTCCTCCCCCTCGTCAGAGTCAACCTTCTTCTTCGCAGCCTTCTTAGAAGACTTCTTCTTTTCATCTGCCTCATCCTTCGCCTCTTCATTCCACCAGTGGGCCTTCTTCTTCCCAGGTTGAAACACTGGTTCTGCCGGAGGTTCCTCTGTCACAAGACCAAGCCACCAGTTTCCACCCTCGTCCACTTTACCAGAATGCATCTTGCACATAGACTTTCCATCTGGAAGATTCCGTGAGCACTGGACATTAGGGAGTCCAAATCCGCCGACCGGGCACCAGATACGGCATGGGCACTTTTCGGGATTGTACTCCGCATTACTGCGTTCCTCCTCAGAGACTTTGGGTTTCTTAGGGGACCGCTTCTTTTGCTTCCCATTGAGAAGGTACTTGGTAAGTCCCGTATCGTCCAGGATCTCGGAAACAGCGTCTTCCGTAAGGAAGTCCTTCTCAACGAGCTTGGTGAGAAAGTCCTTCGAGATCTGGTTCGTTGCGAGGCACTGTTCCGCGAGGTCCAGGGCGGCCATGATCGGGTTTTGTGAGTGAGAGTGTGGGTTTCCTGATGTCAGGATACTGTGGTTGTTAGTCTGAAGGGACCGACCCTCAGAGTTTCAAATTTTGAAACATCGACGACTGGACCCCCTCCTCTGTCAAAATTTGAAAGTGACGGTGAGGGAATTTCAACTAAACTATACAGTGACCGGGATCCCTGGAAAACCACTCTCACTCTCACCCAAAACAAAGTCATGAACACCATTGCTGCCCGCCGCGCACCAGTCCGGAAGCGCATCGAGGGTTTCGCAGGATGCAAGAACATCTTCAAGGAACCGAAGTCGTTCTACACGCCGAAGAAGGTCCGGAAGCCCCTCGAGGGCCTTGCTGGATGCCAGAAAATCTTCAAGGAGCCGAAGTCGTTCTACACGGCGAAGAAAGTCCAGAAGCCCCTCGAGGGCCTTGCTGGATGCCAGAACATCTTCAAGGAACCCAGGGTTACACATGTCCCCAAGTCCAGGAAGACCTGCTCTCAGTGTGGAGGGATCGGACACAACAAGCGCACTTGCAAAGTAATCGCATGCCCTCCATGTGTCATCCACACCGACACACCGACCATGGTAATCCGCGAGAAGCGTACTTCTCTTCTAACCCGATCCTCGAGTGCTCCGTAATGATGTACTTACAAAAAAAAAGAAAAAGGTGGTGCCCCTTTTTTTTATTACTTTATATGTATATTTTACTCTCCATACATGATTTTTTTATTGCGTCATTAAACATTGTCGATAAAGGTTCATAAGTTTCATACGAATGATAATTTATTAAACATATACGAGATTTCATACATATATCACAATTACATACTGGATGCTTCACCTTGCGGGGTTCTTTATCTACAATAATTTCTTCTTCCATATCTTCAGCCATATCATCGTCTTCTTCTTCACTCTCACCATTTAGGATTTCATCTGCTTTTTCCATATACTCATTAACCTCATCTTGACTCATAGGTGTCATTAACCGATATACTAATCCAGTAATTACTGAATCGGCGCTTAATTCTTTTTCTCCAGAATGTTCGGATACTACCTTAGATACCTCCATAGCTGAATCCATTTGAGCAATAAATATCTGCATTATTTGTCCTATATCCGGATTACTTGTATCTTCCATATTATAAAGTATTTATGTATTTATATATTTATATATTTTATATAATTCTAACTTAATTACTATTCCTTATTTTTATTAAATATTTTATATTCTATTAACTGCTCCTCTCTTAATTTATAATTTTTGATTTCCTCCTTCAACGTTTGAATGGTCTTCTCTAATTCTTTGATTCTTTTTTTTTCGTTAATTAATTGTTCTTTTAAATTATTGTTTTCAGCCTCTAACTCAGAATTCTCATATTTTTCCATTTCTATTTTAAAATATTATTTTTTTAAATATCATATAATATTAAATATTTACTATAATATATGAGAACTAAAAAAAGGACTTCTAGATTATCTGAAGGTAGGCGCAATTTAACACAGAAAGCAGGAGGAAGAAAACATAGAAAAAAAAATCCAAAAGGTAAAAAAAAGAAAAAGAAAAATTCAAAAAAAAGACCACAAAAACAATCTAAAGTTACTCTCGATGAATATGATGCTCTACAAGAAGTCATGTTAAAAAGAAGTGAAGCACTACCAAAACCATTAGAGAAAGTAAACATTTTTAATAATAATGCAATAACACAAAAAGTTATTGGAAAATATATGTATGGTCCCGGTTATCAAACAGAAGAAGAACTTGAGGATGAAGAAGAAGAATTACTCCATAAATTAAATCAATTCAAAACAGAATATAAAGAATTAAATAAACCTTATGATGATTATCTATTTAAATGGGGTGAAAAATATAGTCGTCCAGGTGAACTAGATACACAACAAGACCAGATAAAAAAAACCCTACAATTTAAAAATAAAAATATAAAAGCTTTAACAGATATCTAAAATAAAAAGAAACAACAACAACACTTATTAACTAAAAGAGGTCTATATAAAGATGATGGTATTATGGATGATGATATTATGGAGGATGATAATATACGACTATTTAATGAAGCTTCGAATTATCTAAAAAATCCAAGTGATTATGAAAGAAAACTTTCAGATCTATATGATCTAGATCTTGGAATGGATGATAATTATTGGACAAGATTAGCTAAACATCATCAAGAATTACCTCCCAAATTATATCCTATAACAGAAGAAGATAATGAATCGGTTTATGGAAAAGAAGAGGACTTACGTTATTATCACCCCCAAAAAACAGTAAACGAAATGACGTCTCATTATAAGACCCATAAAGAAATATTACCACAAATAAAAGAAAATATGAAGTATTATGAAGATAAACTAGATACATTTTATAAAAAAGAACAATTATATAGTACTCCAGACTTAAATATATCTTTATGTAATAAAATTAAACACTTGACTCTTACAGATCCAAAATTATATCAAGATCCACAATTTAAAGATAAATATATTACCCCATGTAGCGATAATAAATTACTAACAGAAGTTTATATTAATACATTCTATACAACACCCCATCCTTTAAAAAATTACTTCCTTGAAGGGAGTGTTAGAAAAGAAATTATGAGAGGTGATGGAGAGATTATATTACTCCCTCATTCAATAACAGATATTCTCGATAATGTCCCAAATAAATATTTACCAGAATGGGCTAAAATTGATGTCTTTCATTTCATCATTGATGTATTAGAATTACCAGAGGACCTTCAACTATTATCAAGACATTTTAGCGAAAATAAGAATTTAGAAGACTTCTTAGATAAACTAGAAGATCATCTGACAAAAGTAGTCTATATTGATGTTGATGGGATTGAATTAGGCTTCAATTATTCGTTGTCTAATGGAGAATCAATCGGTTGGACAAAAGATAAAATTAAAGAAAAACAGGAACAGTACCGCTTTGTAAAACTGACGGAAGAGCAAATAAACTCCGGTATTGCAAGTTGGTTAAGAATGAATCCTGAAATTTCAGATGAAGAAGTATCAAGGATAAATAAAACATTACATCCTCCGGATTTTGATATTGAAAAAACAAAAAGATATTTAATACTATTACTCATGGGGTTAGTTCAGAATGAGTCATTTAAAAAAGCTAACCATAGCAATTTAAGTAAATTAGTTAATAGTATGGAAAATATAGTAGAAGCAGAGTTAGGGATAGAAACTCCATGGTTATTCCCTCATGTGTTACATATTGATCTTGATGATTTAAGTTATCAACAGATACTAGAAGAAGTATTGGATTATAATCCACCATTAAAAAATGAAAAAGCTATAGACTTATACATTAGAAAAAAAATGTCTTTTAGATTATATAAAGATTATTATGATTTATATCAATATTTTAATAATAAACTATACCCTGATGGAATGCCAGATTCATCGGACGAATTTATAGATGGTATTTTCTCATGATAAACACTTACTTAAATAAAAAATTGGTAACTGACAAAATACTAATGCTTTACGTACTCCACTATATATATATACCCCCTCTGTACGACTCTCTAATTCATTTTCTTCCACACAACTATTATAATTATCAAGCAATAATGTATTGTTATTATAATATTTAATATTCAATTGTTCACAATTATTAAGATAATAAGATAACCTTAATAGTAAATAAAATTGTATTAATAATACAATTAATAATAAGTAGGCTTTTAAACATAATCGATGATATCTAAGCTCATAAACTCGTATTACACGAGGATCAACCATCTGTGGTATGGTTTTAAATATCACTTTTGTTCTCTCGTTTTTATTATAAAATTCTTTAATTTCCCCTCGACATAATGGACATATATTTTTATTTTTATCAATTAGCGTCTCTATACATCCATTACAAAAGGAATGATTACAATTAATAGTTGAGATAGATTCATCATTCATTTCATCCATGCAAATTGGACATGTTTCCATTATTTAATATTATATTAAATAAAAAAATAAATAATAGATATATGGATAAACATTTTACTATTATTCTACTCTTATTTATAATTGTCCTTCTTTCACCCGATATGTGCCTACTAATAGAAAAGTTTGAAACAAAAAATGCCCTCGAAAAAACAAGAACACAACAATTAAACGCAAATAATCAACTTCTTCAAATATGTAGTAATTCTCCTAAAACCGGTTTTTATAGAGACGGATACTGTAATATAGGAGAATATGATAAAGGGACTCATACTGTATGTGCTAAAATGACCAAAGAATTCCTTGACTTTACAAAAAAACAAGGTAATGATCTATCCACTCCAAATAAAACAAATGATTTCCCAGGTCTAAAACCAGGTGATAATTGGTGTTTATGTGCCCTTCGCTGGGCAGAAGCCCATAATCATGATAAAAACTTAGTTCCTAAAATTAAAATGGACGCAACTAACATAAAAACCCTTTACTATATTGAGAAAGAAATACTTGATGAAAACAAATTAACAGAAAATTAAAGGTTACCTATTGTCTCAGTAAGGTTATTAGTCAAATTAATATTTTTCTTATATTCTCCCTCAATACTTTTAGCTTCATTACGAAGGTTTTGGATTTTTTTTTCAATTTCTTGAATTTCCATATTTTTCTTATCAAGATTTATTTTAAGTGGTCTAATCTTATTCTTTGCCTTTGTTCTATATTTACTAAGGGTCCTTTTCTTATAGTTACTATAATTTATCTTTATCCCCGTATTCCCAATAGTAGAAGGTAAATAATGATCTCTACACCGACAGAGGTTTACAGTTGAATACCCATCTCTCCTGTTTTGTTCTACCCAAACCTTATAAATTATAGTGAAAAACTCATTCCTTCGTTCAAGAGGTTGATCTTTCATCCATACCTTTGTATTATCCCAAGGAATACCAGTATCAGACCAACTTGGAAAAGGACTATTAGTACCATATTTAGAAAAACAATTATGATAATATCTCTCATTATATCCTATAAATCCACTATGAAATGTCATAGGTTCGAGTACTGGTTTAAGGTCCCATGATTTTATCCGTTCATCTTCTTCTCCTTTCCAATTTTTCATGTGATATTCTGAAAATTCTCGAGGTTGTCCAGAAGCATCCTTCAGTTTACCAGATATCCAACACCTAAACCACTTATGTCCAAAATGAACACTTGTATCAAGAATTTTTGGTTTTGTAGTAATCATATATAACTCTTTCCATATTTCATTGGAATTACAATTATTTTTCATTGCTTTATTAATTTGTGATAATCTCCCAATATCTTTTATATTCATATGTGGGAAGAAGAAATTGAAGAAAACATCGTAAGGTATATCATTGAGGCCGTACATCACAAAGTAAAGTTATTGTTGTATTCCTCCATATATTAGTCAAATTTTGATAATATTTATCCTCTCTAAAAAAAAATATATGTTTATAATAAAAATGAAAATTGGAAAAATGATTAGTGTTCTTCTTAGTTTAATTATCCCAAGTATATTATATGTCCACTATTATCCATGGCTTTATAATAAGATTAATAAGTTAACAGAAAGAGGACAAGACTTAGATGATCAAATGGATTTTGTCAATGTAATGTTAATGTTCCTCGTCACATGGATTCTAATTGCTCTATTTGTTTTTTTTATTATGACACCCCTAATTCTAAAGAAAAAATAAATATAAAATTATCTAATATGTTATCATTATACTTTTTTTATTCCCCATAATACATAATACGTTTCAATCGTAGCTCTTCATTCTTCAATTGAAGTTCTGCCTTTCGAACTTCAAGTTTAGCTTTCTCAACATTTACTTTAGCTTCGTGTAAAATCATTTCCGTTGAATTACCTACCCTAAACATTATATCAGATTTATCAATACGACAAGTTTCATCATATCCGATATATGTTACATAATAACCATTATTATCATCAATATGTTCAACTCTTGCATGATAAAAGTTACCATCGTTCCATCGAGCCATAACAATAATATTTTCCTCAATTTCAGTTGTTTTAAGTCCATCAGATTTTACATAAGATGACTCCGCCTCAGGATTCATATACTTCAATAGATCCATAAATGATTCAACCCTCTTACGAATAAGTTGATCACTAATACTTTCAAGACTATATTCTTCCCAATATGACTTATCATAATTAATATCGCCAATAATATTCAATGGGTCTACAAATAGTTGAAGAGATCGAATGACAAGTCCTTTATCACCAGTAAATAGACCATAAACCTTATAATGGTCTATATCACTACCATTATCCAACCAGAGTCCATAACAATCAAAATCCAAAACCTTCCCATATTCCGGATATAGTCCCTTCAAATCAATAAATTTAGAATGAATTATCTTCTTTGGTGGTGGAGTATTGTAATATACTGTGCCATTAACAGTAATAGGTTTAGGATCACCGCCATATCCAAGACCAAAGAACTTCCACATATCCCTCTTATACCACCATCCAGTTTCAACATTAATCGGTAGAAGATAATGTAGTCTGAAATCTTTAGAATATAGTTTTCTAACATCATCAGTACTAAGTTGTCGTGAAGAAATACCATCTTTAAATCCAATCTCATTATCCATAAACCATGAAATCCATGTAAGCTTTGAATTAGTTGACCAAATACAATGTGTATTATTATTCTCCATTTTTTTCATAGCATCAATGACATCTACACTATATCCATAGGATTCAAAAATACTTTCATCGTAGTCTCCATCTTTGTCGGTCAAAGAATATTTCAGGTTTATGTCAAGATTATTATAATTTTCCTCGTCTTTGTTATCATCAAAGAATCTCTGGAGGTTCTTTACTACTGAAGAATCACCTGATTCACTTGATTCATTGTTGCCAACTTTACACCACTTTTCATTTGATTCGCTTTCAGACTCATCCCAAGTTACAGGCGGTCCAGTATTTTTAGGTGTCTCCATTTTGAATTGTTTTTCTATTGCTTAAAATCAATTAATTTTCAAATTTTGCTTACGGTTTTAGAAATAAAAAATCTTTAGGTCGTTGAACATTAATATTCCTTCGTAATGAATATAAAATTGGTTCATTATATATCTTCATAATAGTCTCAAATCTATTAAAACTAATACAACGTTTCATAGCTTTAATCATTATTAAGATTATCCTTTTATCCAAACTACTATTATCTAATTCAGTAGTAACTATAAATCCTTTATTCACTAATTCAAATAAATAACGTAAATCATAATATATTTTATCATTGTCAGTCATTATAGTTTTCATATTCATTATAGATTGTAGTCCCATTTGACTTATTTCATCAAATTCATATTTATACATATTCAATAAAGCATAAAACCGTTTATAATCATCATTAATATAATTATAAATTAAACTCTTATTACTATTATAAAAAATATTATATGTTATTTTATTTACATGACTAAATCTTATCATATCGATCAATGGTAATTTTCTAAAAATAATAAATAGAATATTATCATTAATATAAATATTAGATAATTCCATATCTATATATAAAAATATATCTTTATAATCTTTCTATTATACCCAATAATGCTTTTTCAATTATAATATCTCTCTTTTCAAGATATTTTATTCGTTCTTCAACACTTACGTTTTTAGTTTTTATTTGTTCAAGTTTAGTAATCTCTTTATCATCTATTTTTAAATGTCTCAACATCCGCAAGATATTACTTTCATTTTCTTTGTTTTTTTTCTCTAAACGTTCGATCCGTGTTTCTAATGTATCTTGAAAAAACTTTTCAATATCCATTAATCATATATATATATTAGAAAAATATATTCTTATATTCTTTTAAAAATTTGGAGGAAATGGAGAAGGATCTTTAGCATTCTGAAATTCTTGTGCTATCCATTGAACTAAATAATTATGACCCGAAGGACCATAAAAGTTATACCAGTCTTTCCAAGTATATCCTACATTTCCTTCACCACCTACACCATGGGGAGGGACTTTTCTTACGTCTCCTAAATATTCGGATAATGCTGGTTCATTATCATAAACAACACCATTATAACAAATATAATCATATTCATCATTATAATTATAATTAGCTATGTTTTCACACCATACCTGATTAATACCATCCATTAATTGTTCCATTTTAGTTCCATCGTATCTCCCAGTTTCTTCATTAAAAGGTATAATATTAGCAATATGCTCATATAAATATTTACCTTTAACTCTCCGACAACTACCTTTGGTCCTCTTTGTAAGCATTCCATCATGAAGGACTTTCATAATGAATATCTCTTCTTCGTCATCATCCGCCTCAATTTCCATTAAACATTTTGATATAATTAAATCAATTCTCCCAGGATAATCACAAATGATATTATTCACTCCATACATAAATGCCCTCTGTAATATTATTTTCTGATATTCATTTAAATATGTCTTATCAGTCATATCAAACGCTAATTTAGATACTTTCATTGCCTCATTAATCCGATAAGCATTTATATCATGCTGCTGAATCATTCCTTTAAAATTTCTATCCTTCCCCAAACCACGACTTACAAATTTACCCCTAGTCATAGCATCTTTAAGTTCATTATATACAGGATCTTCGCTAGAACTATCCATTGATATATCATCCCCTTCGGCTAAACCTACACTACCAATATCATTACCATCCATATCCATATAATCCATTATACATATTACACATATTTAAAAACAAATTATTAATTAATAAAAAAAATGGTTGAAGTATATGCTCGCAATATAAATAATCATGGTATATTACTAAATAGTGATCGTTTCTCATTGAGATGTCGTCAAAGGGCAAAAACAGCAGAGGGGTTTAAAACAGAATCATTAAGGTTCGTGAGTTATAAAGAAGCAGTCAAACTTTCTAATAAAGGTAGATTGTTTGGACCCTTTGATTTTTATACAATTTCAAAATTATAAAATTTGATTATAAAAATATCATTATTATTAATATTATTATTATTAAAATGTTAAAAGGTTATGAAAATAAAAAAATATATATACAATTATCGAAAAAATTTAATCTCTCATTTGATATATTAATCTATATTTATAATATGGTCCAACAATCATATCTTAAAGATGAAGATCTTAGAAGACTATTTTATAAAAATATTATGATATTTAATTTAATGGATTATAAAGAATGGCCTATGCTCTCTTTACCAGCAAGTCTTCTTGAAGATAAAATAGAAGAAAAAAATCCAAACGCATTTCGTTCATTTCCATCCCTTAAAGATGATATATTTAAACATAGATTACCAGATAATAAAGGACTGGAATGGGTTATAAAATCTTATCCAACTACTATATACAATCGTATGAAAACTTATATTAATATTTTAGGTGAAGAAAATTATCTTTTTCAAAAAGAGTATGTTGAAGGTGGTTTTATAACTTATGAAGCAGATAATCATAGGAAATTAAAATATCTTAATAAAGAACCTTTCGATGAAATATTACTTGATTATAATAATTACTTAGATTGGAAAGATACTGGACATAATAATGCATGGACATTATATCTAGATCAATATGGTCAACCATCCTTTATTTGACAAGATGGAATATGTCGATTGTATGCTATATTATTGGGAAAAGATTTACCACAAACAAAACAGTGTTTATTCGTAATTAATAAACTAGTATTTTCTTCATTATTATTTTTTTTAAAGATAGATATTATACATCCCATATTATAATATTGTAAAATATTATAAATGCCTTCAAAGAAACACCCTCAATCTAAACCTTATCATAATGAAGGTGCGATTGATTTTACAATTGAAGAATTTAGTCCCGAAGTTATCCGAGAAAATAAACCATTAATAATAAATAAAATTAAATCAGAAAGATTAATCTATACAAAACTATTAGATGATATCCTAAAAAGCTGTAAACATACAAAAGAAAAACTAGATATATATTATGATAACTTACAATGGTATCATTCAATCGTTCAAACATCCGTAATTATAGTTTCAACTGGTTCAACTTTTATTCAATCAATACTTAATAAAGAAGATTATAACGATGTTCTTTCAACTACTACTATATGTGTAACTACTTATTCGGGATTAATATTATCATTGGCTAAATTCTTCAAATTAGATGAAAAAAAAGAAAATGTCCATAATCTTAGAGAAAGATTTGCGGAACTACATAATAGAATTAATTATCACATTGATCTATTAAAACCATGGGAAAATGATAATTTTTATGATGATTTAAATAGTGAAAAAATTGAACGTTGGAAAAATATTATGATTGATATTGAAAAAGAATATTTAACTATTATTGATGTCAAAAAAATACTTTTTATGGAATTTGAAAAATTAATTGACTCCATCGTCCAGAAAAAATATACCTCAAAACATACAAAATCAGAAAATAAACAAAGAAAAAAAAATAAGAAAATTCCAGAAAATAATCCATCAGAGTTAAATCCTATACCATAATTTATTTTAATAGTATATATATACTTCCATGTATTATATTAAAATAAAAGATAAAGATTTATACCTCAATATAAATACTAAAATAAATGATAAATTTTATTGTTTAAATGTCACATTATCTAAATTACCACATCTATGGCTATATAATCAGGATGATAAAATTATCACAAATTATCAAACAAAAGGAAAGATTATCCATAAATACCATGGATGGTTACCGGAAACTTCAAATATTATTTTACTTAATGATATTACATTTGATATTTATTTTAAACCTCTTATATGGGATTATAAAGATTTCATATTATCTACTATAATAAATAATGTAAAATATGTTTTGTGTGTAAATAATGATAATAATATAATTCTAAAAAAAGAAAATAATCTTCATTTTTCTCAAGAATGGGATTTTATCCCGTTTAAAAAATAATCATTTTAAATAATCATTATATTAATATATATATATAAAATGATCATTTTAGATGGAAAATCAATATCACATCATTTAATAGAATCTTATAAAACTGATATTGATGTATTAAAAGGAAAAAATGTTATACCATGTCTATGCGTTATTCTTATCGGTGACAATCCAGAAAGTACTCTTTATGTTAAAATGAAAAAAAAAGAATGTGAAAAAATAGGAATTAAATTTAAACTCATCCAATATGATAATAAACTTTCTCAAGAATCTCTTCTCTATAACTTAAATTTATTTAATAATGATCCTTTAATTCATGGTATTCTCATTCAACTTCCTTTACCAAATCATATTTCGAACGGTGTATTAAATTTTATCGATCCTTATAAAGATGTAGACGGTTTAACTATGCATAGTTCAGGTGCTTTAATCCATAATGTTAAAACATTTATGCCATGTACTCCTCAGGGTTGTATAGATCTCTTAAAGGCTTATGATATTAATGTTAAAGGTCTAAATATTACTATCATTGGAACAAGTAATCTTGTGGGATTACCTTTATCTCATTTATTATTACAACGGGGTGGGACAATTACATTATGTAACATAAATACTAAAGATGTAAAATCACATACTATTAATGCCGATATGGTTATTAGTTGTTGTGGTGTCCCTAATATGGTAAAAGGGGATTGGATTAAAGAAGGATGTATTATCATCGATATAGGTATTAATAAAATTGAAGGATCAAATAAAATAATAGGTGACGTCGATTTTGAAAGTGTAAAAGATAAAGTTAGTTATATAACACCTGTTCCTGGTGGAGTTGGACCAATGACAATAGCCATGTTAATAAAACAAACAATCCAATCAGCAGAATATTTCACCAATCATAAATATTAATTCTTTTTTTTCTTCTTCTTTTTATTGTGTTCATTGTATTTGTCCCAATTAAACTCACCATTTTTTTTCGCATCTTTATACCACTCAGTATACCATTTTAACTCGCTTTCACCCTGATCAAGCATTCCCTCACAATCAAAATTTCTCATTGATGGATTAAGTTTTTTATTTTTTTCAGCTTGATTACAAATTTTCATGTATTCTCTTTCAACAGCAGTCGGTTTTTTAGGATTCGGATCACCAAAATCAACTTTTTCAATGTATCCCTTTTTCTTTTTTGCTTTAACTAATTTATCATATGTTTGATCAGCTTTAGAACCATAATCTTTTGTAGTCATATTTCCCAATGATCCTAATTTTCCATATTGAGTTGTTATTTTATTACCTTGTTTAGTGATTCTCCAGAATTTTCTTGATGAACCTTTTTTAAATTCGAAATAAGCACTTGATCCCCGTTTAACTTTACTTTTCTTCATTCGTGTTCTACGTCTCTTTTTTTGACTTCCCCCCGATTTTATTGTCTTACTTTTTTTTGTTTTTCTTCTCGACGAAGAAGAATCAATACTACGTTTTGATACACCATATCCCAAATATTTTCTTATGTTATCAAAATTCCAAATATTATATCTATCATCCCCCTCATTCTGAAGAATTTTTAAGAATAAATCCTTTATACTTTTCATAATAATTCTTTTAGAATTACTATATAAATCATGTCTCATTCTACCCTCAGATAAATGTAGTTGATCTTCTAAGGACAATCCTACATAGTTACTTCTATCTTCTTCCCGTTTATCAATTTCAAATTCTCTATATATTCCTTGAGCAGCACGCACAGGGTCATTTGTATAATTCTCAAGGGAATATACTTTTACATCCATCATTATTGATAATAATATTTGCAAAAGAAATAAAAAATGTCCCAAACCCCCACCATATAAAGAATATACTCCTTTTCCAACACTCATCAAGTATCCTCTATATATACCTTCCAATTCTCTATAATACTCTGCCTGAGAATAAGCTATAGTATTTCTTTCCCCCAATATTTCATTATATATCATATTTTCTATATTATCACCCTCGGTAAAATTACTATACGAAAAGGCAACTATTACATTTCTTTCATTATATACTCCTATAAAAAATTTTAAAACATTTCCATCAATATTATTTAAGAAATGACTAAAATTATTCACAATAAATTTAGAAACATTATATAATTTAACATAATCAACCGTCTTTCGTTCCCTCAAAATAGTTTCACTCATATATTATAGAATATTATTTAAAAACTATTTAAAAATAAAAATAATTCTATATATTGTGGTTAATATATCACACTCCCATATAGTCTAGATGGTTAGGATAGCTGGTTTTCACCCAGCCGACCCGGGTTCGAGTCCCGGTGTGGGAATTTGCCGATATAGCAAAGCGGTTAATGCGTCGCACTTGTAATGCGAAGGTCCCCAGTTCGAGTCTGGGTATCGGCTCACTCAACATAGCTCAGTTGGCAGAGCATAGGACTGTAAATCCTTGTGTCGCCGGTTCGAGTCCGGCTGTTGAGATTATAGTTTCGTAATCGGGTTCAAATCCCGATGAAACCTTAAACTGATAGAGTGCTCTCTTAACATGCGACACCTCGCAACTCCATTCTAATATCTTATGTTATTTCACACATTACAGGCAAATGGTCCGTTATATCTTTTAAGTCAAGTTTTATTACAGATACATCAAATTTATTATTCTTATAACCGATTGGTAAAATATAATCTAATATTTCATTTTCCCATGTAGGCTCGTTATTATTTTTTTCTACATTAATAATCTCATCCGCAGTGATATGATTTAAATCTCCAACCATGATGTAAGTGTCAAATGGAGATTTATAAACACTCTCTTGTAAGTGCTTTTCAGCAATAGTTAAATTATTTGAATGAATATGGGCATTCGAAAAATTATAATCACCAATTTTAAAATATATAACTGTTTTTCTAGCCATTATATCAGGACAAACATTATCATGAAATTCTATCTCTTTTATAAAATTAATGTTATATCTTGATAATACCAATAAACCACTATCTTCACCAACTATATTTTTCTTAATTGTTTTTCCCATTAAATAATAAGGATATTTATACTTTAATTTTTCAATTATCTTACCTTTTACATGATCCTCAAATACCTCCTGTAAACATACCACATCACAATTAAAGTTGTCAATATTTTTGATTATATTTCTAACTTTTAAAGGTGTTGTAAAATAAAACATACTTTGAATATTCCACGTTAAAATACTATCAGGACTATATTCACTTATTTTAAATTGATTACAATTTGTTTGTTCAACCTTCTTTTGACAACATATTCTTTTAAATCTAAATATTAAAGTTATTATATTAATAATACGATTGAACAAATTATACATTTTAATATAATTATAAATATTATTATCTTTAACTCAATTCATTTACTTTTATATTTTTAATTTTATTTCTATCGCTTTCACTTAATTTTAACTCTTCTGAACAATACTTACGCCATTCTTTTTTCCTCCCATTTTTAGAAGAATCCTTCCATTCTTTTACTCTTTTAATTAAATTTTGTCTATATAATTTATCATCTAATAAACTAGGATCAACGTTTATATTATTCTCTTGGATTTCTCTATATAAATTATTTAATTGTTTATCATTTTCAGATATCTTCCCTTCATATAATTTAATATCTTTCTGATTTTCCTTTAGTTTTTTATTGTAATAAATTTTATTTTCATTTAATTCACTTAAATAATTATTATATATATTCATATTTGATACATCTTTACTCATCTTTTCAGTCTTTTTTTCATTATGAATGTAATATAATTTTTCTATAATTGATTCCATCTCTAATCTTTTTTGAGGTTTTGTTAAATTATCATTTAAACCATAGTATACAATCTTACTATCGTCTAAATAATGTGGTATAATTGCTTTACATACATTTGGTATTTGAGGTGTTCGATAAGAAAAAAATAAAGCACAATCAATTTTATTTTCTCGAAAATCCTTTTCATAACATTTCTTAAATTCATCAATGTCACTCTTTTTGATTACATCCTTATTTTTAACTTCAATCATTATTACAACCCCATTACTAAATTTTATTATACGATCTCCAGATCCACCAGTATCGCTTGTATCGCTAATTATGGCTTTAGTGTCATATGTTAAACCATCATTAATAATTTCATCAAATATTTTTTCTACATAATCCCCTTGTTCAGTTGGATTATTAAATTCTTTTTTATCACAAATTTTATTTTCAATTAGACTTGTTAATCTATCTTTTTCTTTAAACATTTCAAGCTCATTAATAAGATTTTCTTTCTCTAAATTACTAATTTTCTCTACATTCACCAATGCTTCCTTTATATATTTTTCTTTATTAAGTTCTAATTCATTTATTCTCCCCCTCAATCCATTATTTATCATCTCATTATTTTGAATTATATTATTTATTTTTCCTTCATATTCAGCCCGTATTTGATCAATATAATCATGTTCACTATTATTACTATATCTTTTTAGTATTTCACCGTCGTCTAATCGGTCCCATTCCAACTTCATAAATAAACATGATCCTAAATTAATTATTATTTCTTTTATGGTATCATTTGAATTTTTATAAACCGTATTCATTTATATATAATATGTATATTGTATAATCTTTAATATTTTATATTTGTATATATTAAATGAAACACAATTTTAAAAAAATTAGTGGTGGGGATTTAAATAATAATAATCAAGATTTAGAAGGTGGTTTTTCATTAACTAGATTATTCACGGGTAATTTATATAATAATGATTATGTCGCGGATTTTGAAACTCAAGAAGCTTGGGATGACTGGTTTGAGAAAATAAAAAAAAGACATATTAACCTTTTCGTATTTACAAAAAACGATCCAAAATATAAACCGGATAAATCTTTAGAAGAAGATGATATAGATCCTTATTCAAATTTCTTAATGCCTTCTCTATTAGAAGAATATAATTTTTCAAATATAATTAATATTCTTAAAGATTATTATAATTTTGAAAATGGAAACTGGAATACATATAAAGGTGAAAATATAGGCA